>OGYS01001605.1_pt1 | contig 12807 bp, 10 predicted proteins | sample 1576611 | NCBI WGS metagenome assembly OGYS01 (sample SAMEA3541571, study PRJEB24748) | human gut metagenome | biome: human gut; feature: human-associated habitat; material: faeces | place: China | collected 2012
AGTCCCAGTAAGGTCGGAATTCCCATTGACAATGCCGGAACATACGTCACTGCCAGCAGGATTCCAAGCAATACTGCAAAATACGGAAGCAATGTCTTCGTCACCTGCTCAATGGTAATCTTACTAATACCACAAGATACGAACAATACCGAACCTACCGGCGGTGTCATACTTCCCATACACATGTTGAATATCAACATTACGCCGAACTGGATAGAGGACATCCCAAGACTCTCTGCAATCGGCAAAAAGATTGGTGTAAAAATCAGGATTGCCGGTGTGATGTCCATAAACATACCAACAATTAACAAAATGATATTCATTAAAAGAAGAAGTATGTATTTATTGTCGGTAATGGACATTAAACCACTGCTGATCGCTGCCGGAATTCCAGAGTATGCCATGACCCATGACATTGCAGAAGAAGCAGAGATCAGGAACAGGATGATACCGCTTGTCGCAGCGCTGTTCAGCAAAATCTTCATAAACAACTTCATATCAATGCTTTTATAGATAATAGACAAAATCAAACAGTACAGTACGCAGACACCGGCTCCTTCTGTTGCAGTAAAGATCCCGCCTACAATACCTCCGATTACGATCACAATCAGAAGCAGACTTGGAATTGCTTCAAATGTCACCTTTAATGCTTCTTTCATCGGTACAAATCCCGTTGTCGGATATTTGTGTTTCTTAGCATAAATAAAGGCAACAATCATTGTTCCCAGCCCCATCAGAATTCCCGGAATATAACCAGCCATAAACAGAGCGGAAATGGATACACCTCCCGCTACGGTTGAATATACGATAAATGCACTTGTCGGCGGAATGAGAAGCCCTGTCGGTGCAGAAGCAATATTGACTGACGTTGCAAATGCCGGATCATAACCTTCTTCTTTCTGAATTGGGTAGATACATCCTCCCATTGCAGAAGAAGCTGCTACTGCGGAACCAGAAAGAGCTCCGAACAGCATGTTTCCAAGTACATTTGCCTGGGCAAGAGATCCTGGTATCCATCCGCAGAATAATTTTGCAAAGTTTACAAGTCTGCGTGCAATACCACCATTGTTCATAATATTTCCTGCCAAAATAAACAGCGGTACAGCCAACAGTGAGAAACTCTCCACTCCTCCGTTCATTTTCTGCATGGTGATAAATGTAATCTGATCCCACGACAGAGAAGACAAGGCCGTTACAATTGATGAAACTACGATACTGACAGAAATTGGACATCCCACGAACAAAAGAATTCCAAATACAGCGAACAAAAGTATAGTCGTTACGGCAATATCCATTACTCTACTCCTCCTTCTTCAATCACGTTTCCGGTAACATCTTCATAGATGTTAATAATCTGCGCGAGAATGATGAACACTCCAGAAATCGGAGCCATACTGTATACAAGCCCTCTGGAAATTCCCAGAAGTGCAGAATATTCTTTCACCGCGCTCAGCGCCAGTTTAGTTCCTCCAATAATAATAACAAACAATGCAAATACAAGAATCAATACATCAATCGCTGTCATCAGTACTTTCTTTCGATTTGGAGACAACCTGTCTCTTACAAGTACCAATGCCATATGCTGTCTTGTACTGAACGCATAAGCTGCACCGATAAATCCAGTCCAGATCAACAGATACCTCACGATTTCCTCGGTAAATGCCGCCGGGCTGTTCAGCACATAACGGGTAAATACCTGATACAATACCAGAAGCGTCATGGCAGACAAAAGCACTGCCGCAATTCTGGATAACAGAAAATTCATTCCTTTTTTTATCTTTGTCAACGTTGCCTGCATGGTTTCCCCTCCTTACTTTACAGACTCAATGATATCCAGAAGCTCTGCAACACCCGGATAGCGCTTGCAATAATCTTCTATCATTCCTTTGGTCGCTTCACGGAATGCATCCTTATCTACATCCTCTACAAATTCCACACCCATTTCGTTCTTCGCTTCCTCGACCGCATCATTAATTGCTTCTTCCCATAATATCTTATGGCTGTCTGTAGACTCCTGTGCCGCTTCCAAAATAATCTGCTGATCCTCCGGGCTGATGGTATTCCATATCTTTGCGCTCATCACCATAACATCTGGAATCATCGCATGTTCATCTTTGGAATATACTTTACAGATCTCTCCATGTTTTCCCGTTGTCAGCGCCGTCTCATTGTTCTCTGTTCCATCAATGATCCCCGTCTGAAGAGAGGTATACACATCACCATAAGACATTGCAACCGGCGTTCCCCCCATAACATCCAACATATCTGTCTGGGACTCCATATCCTGTACACGGATTTTTAATCCTTTTAAATCTTCCGGTGTACGGATTGCTTTGTCTTTTGTATAAAAAGAACGTGCTCCAGATGTATAATACGTCAGTGTCACAAATCCCTCATCCTCTGTAGAAAGGAAGAAATCATGCATCTCATCAGAATCCATTACATGATAGAAGTCCTCGGTATCGTCAAAAATATACGGAAGTCCGAATGTATTATACCCTTCTTCATAAGTTGCCAAAATCGGAGACGCAACCTTTGTCATGGCAATGACACCTGCTGTCAGTTGTTCCATAGATTCTGTCTCACTTCCCAACTGGGCGTTCGGAAAAATTTCCACTTTGATTCTGCCGTCTGTACGTTCTTCTACTTTTTCTGCAAATTCTTCCATTGCAATATGTACCGTATGAGTCTCACTCAATCCATGTGACAGTGTCAGTACCATCGGATTCTCTGCCGTTGCTTCTTCACTGCCTGACACACTCTTAGCTCCGCATCCTGCCAGAAGGCCTGCGCTCAATCCCATTACAAGCAGCATCGAAATTGCTTTTTTCATCTCGTCTCATTCCTTTCTTTTTACATTCCGATCATGTCAAACTGTTCAAATGACACAATCACTTCATAATCCTTCTTCGGATTCTTATATTTGATCTGTACAGATTTCAGACTCTGGCTGTAATACCAACCTTCTTGTGCTGCTTCAAATTTCTTTCTGTGCAGGAAATGAGGAAGTTCATATCCGTCTGCCTTTACCCAGTACGGAGCTTTTTCCCGATGAATGACATCCAGATAAATATCCTCGGCCGCAGTCTCATACTCCCCTTCATTCCGGAAGCTAAGTACCGTCTGCTCTCCTGCCTTGATATCCAGAACAGTTTTTAAATACCCGCCGTTTGCATAGTCCATTGTCTCTCCGTCATCCTCATAGATCACGAAAGAACTGTCTTTATCCGGTGCACAAAGGATCTTCAATCCTGTTGCTTCCTGCGTCATCAGATTGTTCATCTGATTCAACGCCATCGGCACGATTGCTCCACTTCTGACAAAAAGTGGGATACTGCTCAAATCAACCGAAAATTCGATTGTCTGTCCGCCTTCATAACGCGCTCTTGTGTAGAAATCGTAAAATACTTCTCCATCCGGCAGATATACCTTGCGGGTTTTTGCTCCCTTTTCTACCACGTTTGCCACTAGAAGCGCATCTCCAAACATAAAATCCACGCCTTCATCATAACATTTCTCATCATTCTGAAATGCACTGCAAAGAGGTTCCATGATCGGCAGCCCTGTTTCATGAGCACGCTCCATCAAAGAATACAGATATGGGATCAACTGATAACGGAATTCAATCGCTTTCTTGATATATTCTTTGCAGCCGCTGTACATCCATGGTTCTGTTACCGTATTATCCGTATTTGTGGAATGAATGGAAAATCTTGGCTGAAAGATCCCGTTCTGGATCCATCTCACCAGTAGTTCCGCCTCAGGAGCCGGACCATAAAATCCTCCGATATCACATCCCTGGTTTGCAACTCCGGAAAGTCCCATTCCCAGAATTGTTGCAATATTATATTTTAATGCTTCCCAACATGTCAGATTGTCACCAGCCCATGTTTGTGCATATTTCTGGATTCCACAATGACCGGAACGACAAACAATATATGGTCTTTGATTTTCAAATATCTCATGCACAGCTTCATCTGTGATGTGACACATAATATTCGACATCACAGACTTCAGCTGACCAATCGTTGCTCCCTTTCCTTCAAAATCACAACGGCAATCTTTATCGATCATGCTGTCATATTCGCAGTTGTCATTCCATACAGAACTGGTCCCATACTCCAGAACATTCTCTTTTAACATAGCTTTCCAGTTATCTCGCGTTTCCTGCTTTGTAAAATCAACAAAAACACCTTTTCCGCCCCACCATGTTCCAATTCCCGGCTCCTCTGATCTGCTTGCTCTTACAAACATTCCTTTCGCCTGCATCTCTTCCTTCTTTGGATGCAACAGCAAGATTCCCGGTTTCACATTTGGTGATACGCAAATCCCACGGTCTTTCATCTGTTTGAAAAAATCTTTTGGATCTTTGAAACGTTTTTTATTCCATGTAAAAACGCAGCGTTTGATTCCTTCTTCTGTCTCAATCGCACAATATCCTGAGGAAAGCTGGAAGCCATCCACTGGAATTTCTTCTTCTTTCGTTGTGTCAATAAATTCCAGGATTGCATCATCACAATCTTTCTCTAACTCCGGATAGTACATAGACGATCCCAGATAGCCCAATGCGTAACGCGGAAGCAATGCGGATTTCCCTGTCAAATCAGTATAACGCTCTACCACATCCCGCACCTGTGGTCCTGTGATCAGAAAGAGGTCAATATCTCCTCCATCTACACGATACGTGCTGTGAGGCTTCCAATAATTACTTTTCTCACGTCCCATATTGAAATCACACTCATACGTATTGTGATAAAAATATCCCACTGCCTTCTTGGTTTTCTTATTCAGTTTGATATAAAATGGAATATGCTTATAAAGAGAATCTGTCTCCTTAGGATTATATCCCATAGCGTCTTTCGGGCTCATGTTCATAAATTTCTGAGCTTTGTTAAACTCTCCGCTTTTCTCACCAAATCCATAAAAACAATCATCTTCTGTAATCTCACTTGTGTGAATGCGACGGTTATTGCTGTCCTCCATGTAGGCTAAATCTACAATATCCGCATGGATCTGTGTATTCTCTGCATCATAAACACAAATACGAAATGGATTTTTTTCCACTTCTACTCTCAAAACTTTGCCCTGGATTACCGCTTTTTCTAACCCATCTGTCAACTGGGCTTCTGCTGTCTGAATCCGTTTCCGATAATGTTTCATAAACATATCCATACGATCTTCCCATGCAGTTGTCACCAGACTGTAAGATTCTTCCACAAAATCTCCGTCAAAACCTGCACGAATCCGAACAACAGAATCCGTTAAAAACCAGATACGAATCTCCACGCCATCCGTAGATATCGAAAAATAATTTTCTATCTGTTTTACAGCTCCTGCCTGTAAACATATCTTCATCCCTTTTCTCCTCCTGTTTTCTCGGAAATCATTTTCCTTTCAATTTCTAAAAATATTATAAAAAAACAGAGTACCTAAAGGTAGACACATTTTGTGATATTCCAGTCATTATTTTACCTTTCTTGCTATTTTCCTTCTTGCCCATCTTTCTTTTTTATGCTAATCTTCTTCTTATAGGATTTATATATTTTGCTTTTTTGTTAGATATGCACAATTTTTATACCTCTATTTTGTGCAGAAAGGAGATGTATTATGTTAGACACTGCTGCAATTATTATTTCCCAAGGTAAAAAAATTGCTTACGCTTATGCGGAAGGAGTGAATGATAATATGACCCAGTCCCATTTTCATGATTTTTTTGAGTTCTATTATTTATTAGAAGGGGAACGGATGCATATGATAGAAGGGGAAATTTATCATTTTACTGCCAATGATTTTGTTTTGTTTCCACCTCATATCATGCATCACTCTTATGGTGATAAAGATATGCCCTTCAAAAGAATTGTATTGTATTTTTCTCCTGATTTGATTGTAAACGATACGATTCGTCAACTTCTTTCAGAAAAAAAACTTCTTTTTGTGAACGAAACATATGCGCCAAATCAGATTCTTTCTCTTCTCTCGTCCCTCACTCATGAAATAGATGTTCCCGGGAAATATCACGATGCCTATGTCTATAATCAACTGAACGGACTTCTGTTAAATATGCTGCGTCTGGACTTTAAGACAGTCAAAAGTATACCCAAAACCCGTTCTGCAAAAGCCGTAGACTATATTCATACTCACTACATGGAAGATATCTCTGTGAACCAACTGGCAGAAATGCTCTATGTAAGTCCCTATCATCTGTGCCATGAATTCAAGAATGCAACCGGAAAAACGATTATTCAGTATTTAAATACCACACGCATTCTCCATGCACAGAGGCTGATGTTAGAAACCGACTATAATATTACTCAAATCAGCAGAGAAGTAGGATTTTCCAACCTGACTCATTTCAATCGGACTTTCAAAAAAATTACAGGTGTCGCTCCTCGTGAAAAAAAGAAATTATATCAAAAATAAAAAGAATGGAACTGCCACTTCACAATCTGATGTGAAAAGCGATAGTTCCATCCTTTTTACTTATGCCCGTTTTACGAGCACTTCTGTCTCATATTTTTCGATTTCTTCAAACCAGCCTTCTGCCGGAACATTGCATCTTCTGCAGTACTCCTCCCAGATATCTCCGATCGGAAGTGTCTTGCACTCTTCCATTACCACCATTTTCTTTGACATCTGATTGGTATCCTGAAGTTCTTTTAAGAGTGCACTTGGTGTACAAAGTGCATTGAGCAGTGCTTTCTGGAAGCTTCTAAATCCTGTGACCCATGCAGAAATACGGTTGATGGACGCATCAAAATAATCCAGTGCAATGTATGTTCTGTCAAGTCCTCCCTCACAGCGAACGATTTCCTGTGCAATTTCTTTTGTCTCATCATCAAATAATACAACATGGTCAGAATCCCAACGGATCGGACGTGTCACATGCAGTGCGATTTCCGGGAAGAAGGTCAAAAGCGCCGGGATCTTATCGGAAACAACTTCTGTCGGATGATAATGTCCGTTATCCATCAGCGGCAGGCATTTATCTTTGTTCATTGCCGCATAGCTCAGTGCAAATTCTGCAGAACCAACTGTGTATGCCTCAACTCCGATTCCGAATACCTTAGATTCTACACAAGGTTTTACCATCTTCGGATCATATGGCTCAGAAAGGATCTCATCGATGGATTCTTTGTAACGAACTCTTGGTCCCATACGGTCTGCAGGCACATCTTTGAATCCGTCTCCTGTCCAGATATTCATCACACATGGGATTCCTGTCTGCTCTGCAAAATACTTGGAAATACGGATACATGCTTTTCCATGCTCAATCCAGAATTTCCTTGTCTCTTCGTCCGGGCTTGAAAGTGTCAGTCCGTCTTTTACTTTCTCATGAGAGAAGAATGTCGGATTGAAATCCAGTCCCATTCCTCTTTCTTTCGCAAAATCTACCCATTTCTGGAAGTGTTTTGGCTCCAGTTTATCGCGGTCAACAAATTCTCCATCTTCAAAAATTGCATAGCACGCATGCACATTGATCTTCTTTGCTCCCGGCATCAGGCTCATTGCCTTGTCCATATCTGCCATCAATTCTTCCGGTGTTCTTGCTTTTCCAGGATAGTTTCCTGTTGTCTGGATTCCACCTGTCAGAGGGCCATCGTGATCAAATCCTGTTACATCGTCTCCCTGCCAGCAGTGCAGAGAAACCGGTACCTGCATACATTTTTCAATTGCCGCGTCTGTGTCCACTCCTAATTTTGCATAGATTTCTTTTGCTGATTCATATCGTGTCATCGCTTTATACCTCCTGATTTTCATTTCCGTTTTCATCATAGTGACGGATGTCAAATGACTTGCCGATGCAGGTTCTTGCCTCGGGCAATGATGTAAACACTCCATCATGAAGCATCTGAACCGTGATATTTCCAATTGCAGTTGCCTCTGTCGGTCCTGCGGATACTTTTTTCTTTGTATATTTTGCAGTCAGTTCGTTGAGATAACCTGCGTTCGCACCACCACCGACTACATAAATCGTATCGTATGTATTTCCCGTGATTTCCTCGATCTCCCGAATCGTCTCTCCATAACATTTTGCAAGACTGTTGTAGATCACTGCCGCAATCTCCCCGATTGTCTCCGGAATCTGCTGATTACTCTCTCTGCAAAACGTCTGTACTGCTTCTATCATGCTCTTTGGAGCAAGGAAACAATCATCATTGCAGTCCACTAAAGAAGTAATCTCCTCTTTGGATGCCTGTTCACATATCTGCGCAAAGGAAAGCTCTTCTTTCCATTCTTTCTTGACAGACTGGATCATCCACAGCCCCATGATGTTCTTCAGAAAACGGAAGCGGTAATCATATCCTCCCTCATTTGTGAAGTTTGCCCGCATACTTTCCATGGAACAATCCGCATCTTTTCTCTCAATTCCCATCAAAGACCAGGTACCGGAACTGATGTAGATCGCATTGTCATCATTCGTCGGAACTGCAAGCACTGCGGATCCGGTATCATGCGTTGCCGGAAGTACAACCGTACAGTCAAATCCAACTTCCTCCTGAATTTCTTTTGTAAAGTTTCCTACAACCGTTCCCGGCATGGAAATCGCTTTGAAAATCTTCCTGTTAAACCCAAGCAGATCGATCAGTTCGTAATCCCAGTCTTTTGTCTGAGGACTTACAAGCTGGGTCGTTGTCGCATTGGTGTATTCCATCTTCTTGACTCCGGTCAACAAAAACTGGAAGTAATCCGGGATCATCAGCATGGATTCTGCCTGTTCCAGCTGCTCCGGATAATTTTCCTTTACCGCCATCAGCTGATAGATCGTGTTGAAAATCTGTTTCTGGATTCCGGTTCTTGCATACAGAGCTCCCAGCGGAATCTTTTCATACACCTTTTCATCCATTCCATTTGTACGGCTGTCTCTGTAACCTGCTGTATCCCCCAGAATCTTGTCATTTTCATCCAGCAGTACATAGTCTACCGCCCAGGTATCGATCGCCATGGATACCGGAATTTTCCCCAGCTCTTTACATACTTTCAATCCGTTTTTGATTTCTGTAAACAGACGCTCTACATCCCAGCAGAGAGTCCCGTTTTTTTCTGTCATTCCATTCGGGAAACGGTATACCTCTTCCAGCTGCATTTTCCCGTCTTTCATACTTGCCAGCATATGACGGCCACTGGATGCGCCAATGTCAACAGCCAAATAATATTTATCCATTTTCTGCCTCCCTTTCGCACTTTATTTAACTCTATTATATGAAATAAAAAAGTGTAAAAAAAGGACGCCATTTATATAAAACAGCGTCCTTATTTGCACTCTACTCCGCCAACTGCAGTGCTTCTACCAGCGCCAGAATTGTCAAAGACTGACCATACGCCATCGGCGCGATCAGAATGTTTTTATAATGATCTGCATCGTATCCCATCCCGGTTCCACCGGATACGTTTAATACCGTTCCGTCTTTATCAATATTTTTCAGAATCGCCTGTACACCTTTCCATGCACACTCCAGATAAGAATCATCCAGGATTCCCATTTTGATTCCTTTGAGAATTCCTGCCACGATGGCCGCAGAACCAGAAACTTCTTCGTAGCTGTCCGGGTCTGTCAGTACTGTATGCCACAATCCGCTCTTACTCTGCAGTTCCTTCAGCTTTCTCACCTGTGCTTTGTATGTATCCACAATGATGGTTTTCACACCTGCATTGAGTGTTCCTTTGAACATATCCACATAGTCCAGAATTCCCAGTGTGAACCAGCTGTTTCCTCTGCACCAGAAAATACCGCCGAAATTATCCATACGGTTAAAGGACCATCCGTGATAGAATAATCCGGTATGTGTATCATACAGATATTTGATATGCATCAGCACCTGATGGATGGACTCGTCGATCCACTCCTGTTTCTGATATTTCTGCCCCATTTTATTCAAAAATAATACGGTCATGAACAGAGTATCGATCCACATCTCGCTTTCATTTAAGCGTACACCCTGTCTGTCACCGTTGGCACTTGTGACATGCTGGAATCCGCCCTCTTTTGTTCTCGGAATGCAGTTCATCAGCCAGGAAGCCCAGTCCAGACACAGATTTTCAAATTCTTTATCCTGATATTGTTCATTTAACTCTGCCAGTGTCAAAAGAGGGGTTGTTGTATTGATGTTTCTGGACGGAAGTCCATCTGCGATATTTCCTTTGAACCACTGGTGCAGAAATGTTTTATAATCGTCATTTCCCTGTATTTTCATCATTTTGAGAAGTCCGTACAGCCCCACTCCCTGTGGCCAGTCCCATTCTGCGATTCCAAAATCACGCTTGAAAAATCCGATTGCCTCTCCGCCGTCTTTTAATTCATCTTCATTTTCCGGACCGCCAAGATTCATCAGTTTTTCTACAACCAGATTCAGTTTTTGTTCGATCAGTTCTCTTTTTATATTCTTCATTTTCTTTTCCGGCATTTTATGCCAATCCTTTCATATAGCTTTTTTACGGTTTCTATTTTATAATAGCTTTAACAAAGCACACGCTGCTCACAACAAAGGAGATACTGTATGGATACTATCATTTATTATTCAGAAATGGAAGGAATTTCTCTGGAACATTTAAAACGTTCCAGTGGTTTTGATATGCGTTCCAATCATTTTCATAATGAATACGAGATTTACTTTCTCACAGAAGGAGAGCGCCTCTTTTTCTTCAATAACCGTGCCTATCAGGTGAAAAAAGGCAGCCTGATCCTGGTGGATACAAATCTGATCCATATGACACATGCTCCGGAGGATGACACAACCGGATACACGCGAATCATTCTGTATATTGATAAATCCAAAATGCAGCAGTTTGATGAAAAGTTTTCGCACCTCAATCTTGTTCCTTTTTTTCGCGAACACTATGGAGTTTATAATCTGACGCAGAAGCAGCAGGAAAAATTTTTGCATATGTATGAAGTACTAAAGACTGAATTTTCCAACCGCAGCCGCAGCTACAAAGCCATGATCGAGATGGAAATCATCCACTATTTTATTGACTTTATCAGAGACAACCCGAAACTGACTCCGATCAAAGATGAAACTGCCATTCATAAAAGCAGCAAGTATCAGACAATCTATAACATTGCCGACTACATTTCCGATCACTACGCAGAATCCATCTCTTTAGACGGCCTCGCCGGAGTCTTCTATCTGAGCAAGTTCTATTTGAGCCGCTCATTTAAAGAAGTCACCGGCTACGGCGTCAACGAGTATGTCAATATCCTGCGTACAAAGAGAGCCAAACAGCTCCTTGAGGAGACCACTCTTAGCGTCTCCGAGATTGCCGGTACGGTCGGCTATGAAAGTATTACTTATTTTGAAAAAGTATTCAAAACCTACATGAGTATTTCACCGTTAAAGTATCGCAAAACCCTAAACGGAATCACTTACAAAAATCCGATTACTCCAGGAGTCCCAAAACAGTAGGGAGCCATTCGCTGAGTGCCGGAATGTAGGTTACCATCATCAATGCTGCAAAGATTGCCACAAAGAGCGGGATCAAATGTTTCATAACCTGCTCTACCCGCAGTTTTGCCACACTGCATCCCACGAACAGTACGTTTCCAACCGGCGGTGTGATCGTTCCTACAGAAAGGTTCATAACCATCATGACACCAAAGTGGATCGGGCTCATTCCAAAGCTCTGTACGATTGGAAGGAAGATCGGTGTGAAGATCAAAAGTGCCGGCGCCATATCCATAAATGTTCCCACGATCAGAAGGAAAATATTGAGGATCAGCAGGATCACATATTTATTACTTGAAATTCCAAGAACCAGTTTACTGATTGCTGCCGGCAGCCCTGTAAAGGACATTACAAATGACAATACAGAAGATGCTCCGATGATCAGCATAACGATTGTTGTCATAACTGCTGCATCCACCAACAGCTTCGGAATTTCACTCAGTTTGATCGTTCTGTAAATAAACACGGAGAGGATAAAGGCGTATGCAACCGCAACACCGGATGCCTCTGTCGGCGTAAATTTTCCAGATAAAATACCACCGATGATAATCACGACCAGAAATAAACTCGGGATTGCATCCCATATTGTCTTCCCTACGATTTTTGCAGTCAGTTTGTCTCTTTTAATTACATATCCCTGCTTTCTTGCATAGAAGAATGCAACTACCATGCAACATGCAGCCCACAGAAGTCCCGGAATCCATCCAGCCATAAACAGTGCCGCTACCGAAGCACCACCACCTGCTGCCGAGAATACGATAAACGCTGTTGTCGGAGGAATCAGCTGTCCAACCGGCGCCGTTGCGATATTGACTGCTGCCGCAAATCCCTCATCATACTTTTGCTCTTTTTCCAGCGGACTGCGCCTGCGCCAGATAGCTCTCCACGAACTCGAACGCCTTGTTCAGCTCCATCTCGTGCCCGGGGAAATAATCGAACAACTCCTGCCGTACCGTCCCTTGGAAACCGAAGCCCTTAGCTATACCTAATAATACGGCCAGCAAAGGTACGATAGATAACAAGGTACTGTAGGTAAGCGCCGACGCCTTGGTTTGCAGGTTCTCGCTCTGGAAACCCCGCACGGCGAGTATGACCGTCTTGATGATATTGATATAAATCTCCTTCAGCCCACTAACTTCATTCTCGGTAATCCGCCAAATGTCGTAGGTAACGAAACGGATGGTTCGTGCTAATAATGCGCTGATCCGTTCTCCAATAGGTTTCTTTTCTTCCCGTGGCTTGTTTTTGGGCATATCGGCACATGATTTAATTGGCAAATAAAAAAAGCAGTCTGCCTATAAGCCGGCAACTTCCTGTCCCGTCAAGTGGCGCTCTCCGACGCCCTCGTCGAGCTGAAGGACATCTC
>OGYS01001616.1_pt1 | contig 12723 bp, 9 predicted proteins | sample 1576611 | NCBI WGS metagenome assembly OGYS01 (sample SAMEA3541571, study PRJEB24748) | human gut metagenome | biome: human gut; feature: human-associated habitat; material: faeces | place: China | collected 2012
TTTTTTCTGATTTCGTGGAGAATCCTGGAATTTTCCTTTGACGAAAGGGGAAATTTATCGTACAATAGAGTGTAACGATAAAATGCGTGATAGATTTAGTGACGAGAAGTTTTCAATCTATCATTGAGGATAGGATGAGGTTTAAGACCGGATCCTTCTCCATTTAGGAAATGAAACATAAGGAGATTTACCCTTGGAATTAGAAGTATTTGCTGGACAAGAAAAAAGTGAATTGTCAATGATTGAAGTTGCTCGTGCCATTTTAGAAGAACGTGGCCGAGATAAAGAAATGTATTTTAGTGATCTCGTTAATGCTATTCAAGTTTATTTAGAAAAGTCAGATGCAGACATTCGTGAAGCTTTACCGTTTTTCTATTCAGACTTAAACACAGATGGTAGCTTTATCCCACTTGGTGAAAACAAATGGGGTCTGCGATCTTGGTATGGTATTGATGAAATTGATGAAGAGATTGTGACACTTGAAGAAGATGAAGACGGTGCACCAAAACATAAGAGGAAACGTGTTAATGCCTTTATGGATGGTGATGAGGATGCTATTGATTACAGTGATGACGATCCTGAAGATGAAAGTTTTAATACCGCTGAAGAGGATACAGAATATGATGAGGAAGATCCAGATGATGAAAAGTCCGAGGTTGAATCCTATGATTCTGAAATCAATGAAATCATTCCAGATGAAGATTTAGACGAAAATGTTGATTTAGATGAAGAAGATGACGATTATTCTGATGATGAGGAAGATGAAGAAGGAGAATAAATTTCTTCATTGACAAAATTCATAAGATAGTTTATATTATTTATTGGGCACCTCTTTTGAGGTCAGAATAAGCTCTCTACTTGTAGGGGGCATTTTTTCATTTTCCTCACAATATAAAACAAAGGAGCATTTAATGACAAAATATATTTTTGTAACAGGTGGTGTCGTTTCGTCAATTGGTAAGGGAATTGTTGCTGCAAGTCTTGGACGTCTTTTGAAAAATCGTGGGCTTAAAGTAACCATTCAAAAATTTGATCCGTATATTAATATTGATCCTGGAACAATGAGTCCTTATCAGCATGGTGAAGTTTTCGTAACAGAAGATGGTGCAGAAACTGACCTTGACCTTGGACATTATGAACGTTTTATTGATATCAATCTTACAAAAAATTCTAACGTAACTACTGGTAAAATTTACTGGTCTGTATTAAATAAAGAACGTCGTGGTGATTACCTCGGTAAAACTGTTCAGGTAATTCCACATATCACAAATGAAATTAAACAACGTGTATATGACGTTGCTGCTCATGATGATGCAGATGTAGTTATCACTGAAATCGGTGGTACAGTAGGGGATATCGAAAGTCTTCCATTCCTCGAAGCTATTCGTCAGGTTAAAAAAGAAGTAAGCAAACACGATGTATTATACATTCATGTAACTTTAATTCCATTTATCTCTGCTGCTGGCGAATTAAAAACAAAACCAACTCAGCATAGCGTAAAAGAACTTCGTAGCATTGGTATTCAGCCAGATATTCTTGTTTGCCGTACAGAACAAGAACTTTCTAAAGATATGAAAGAAAAATTAGCTCTTTTCTGTGACGTAGATGCAGATGCAGTTATCCAGAATATGACAGCTTCTACAATTTATGAAGTACCTTTAATGATGCAAAAAGAAGGTCTTGATAAAATTGTTCTTGAAAAATTAGAAATGGATTATCGTCCAGCTCATATGGAAGAATGGGAACGTATGGTTCATCGCATTAAAAATCCTGCAAATAAAGTAAAAATTGCTGTTGTAGGTAAATATGTAGAATTACCAGATGCATATATTTCTGTTACAGAAGCATTACATCATGCAGGTATCTACAATTCTACAGATGTAAAAATTAAATGGGTTAACGCTGAAGAAATTGAAAAAGAAGGCACTGATTTAAGCGATGTATTTGCAGGTTGCAAAGGTATCTTAGTACCAGGTGGTTTCGGCGATCGTGGTGTTGAAGGTAAAATTTCCGCAATTAAATACGCTCGTGAAAATAAAATCCCATTCTTAGGTTTATGCCTTGGTATGCAATGTTCTGTTATTGAATTTGCTCGCCATGTATGTGGTATGGAAGATGCTCATAGCTCTGAATTCAATCCAGAAACAAATCATCCAGTAATCGCTTTAATGTCTTCTCAGATCAATGTTGAAGATAAAGGTGGTACAATGAGACTTGGTTCTTATCCATGTAAAGTAACACCAGGTACAAAAACTTATGAAGCTTATGGTAGTGAATTAATTCATGAACGTCATCGTCATCGTTTTGAATTCAACAATGAATTTAAACAAGAACTCACTGATGCTGGTCTTGTAATTGCTGGTGTTTGCCCAGATAATGGACTTGTAGAAATCGTAGAAGTAAAAGATCATCCTTGGTTTGTAGCTTCTCAGTTCCATCCAGAATTAAAATCTCGTCCAAATAATCCACAACCATTATTCCGTGACTTTGTAAAAGCAGCTTTAGCTGTAGGTAAATAATAAATATGCTATTAAATAGAGTAGAGATAAATTCTCTACTCTATTTTTTTATAAGTTTTTTTCTTATAGTGCTATCAGAAAAATTCCTACAAAAAAATCAGAATTTTGCCGATATAACAAATAAACAGAATATGCGATAATTATTTACGGAATAATTAGTAAATAATTTATATATTAAGGAGAGCTATATTATGAAAGATCTGATTTGGAATTTTTTTAAAACAGCTCCAGATGCAGCAATAATTTCTGACAAGGACAAAGTGAAGAAGAAATTTAATATGTTGCGCTGGCGAGTATTCGTTTCCATCACTATTGGTTATGCTTTTTATTACATTATTAGACAGAGTTATTCTGTAATCAAAAAGCCACTTTTAGGTTCAGGAGTTGTTACTCCAGAGCAGGTAGGTATTATTGGTTCAATTTTCTTTGTAACGTACGGTTTAGGAAAATTTACAAATAGTTTCTTGGCAGACCGAGTAAATAATAAGAAATTTTTCTCATTTGGTTTATTTATATCTTCCATAACAATGGTGGGTATGGGTTTAGTAAATTCATTTATTCCACTTGCTATTTTATGGGGTTTAAATGGTTGGTTCCAATCTTATGGTGCAGGTCCTTCTATCGTTTCTTTAAATCAATGGTTCAGTAATAAAGAACGTGGAACATTATATGGTATTTGGTTCACTAGCCATAATTTAGGTTCTTCATTTGCTTATTTTGCTATTGCTGCTGTAGTTAGTGCATATAGCTGGTCTATGGGCTTTATAGCTGCTGGTATTATTTGTCTTGTAGGTACAATTTTTATTTATCTTGGTATGAGTGATAGACCAGAAACTCAAGGTTTACCAAATGCTGCTGTTTATTATGGTGAAAAAACTCAAGCTGAAGTGGATGCTTTGAAAAAGAAAAAATTAAGCAGTATGCAATGGGACGTTATTAAAAATCCAGCTGTATGGATTTTAGGTTTAGCTTCTTTATGTTGCTATATTGCACGTTATGCTATTGAAAGTTGGGGCGTAGTATATTTAACTTCTCAAAAAGGTTATGACATGATGGGCGCAGCCGGTGTTATGGCTTATATGCAGGTAGCAGGTATCTTCGGTGCATTATTATGTGGTTGGATATCTGATAAATTCTTCAATCATAAGAGAAATGCTCCTGCCTTAATATATGGAATATTATATAGTGCTGCTATTGGTTTATTCTTATGGGCACCACAATCTTTCACAATGGATATGTTATGTATGACTTTCTATGGATTTACAATGGGTGCTTTAGTTTGTTACCTTGGCGGTTTGATGGCTGTTGATATCGTGCCAAAAAGAGTTACAGGTGCTGCAATGGGTATGATTGGTTTATTGAGTTATGCAGGTGCAGCTATTCAAGAATTCATCACTGGTAAATTGATGATAATAGAAGTTATCGATGGAGAAAAAATATACAATTTCACTTATGCAGGTGATTTTTGGTTTGGTGCTGCTGTGCTTTCCACTTTATTGACTTTATTGGTGTGGAATGCAAAAGCTAAAGATTAATTAGCCTTCTAGATAATTTTAAATATAGCTCTCAAGATAAGTAATATATTTATCTTGAGAGCAACTCAAAAAAATTTGTTATTTATTGTTATTATAGTGATATTTATATGCGAAGAGAGCTTATAAGGAGTATGTAAAATTATGTTAAAAACTACAGTTGTAATTATTGGGGGAGGCTCAACAGGTGTAGGTATTTTGCGTGACTTATCTATGCGTGGTGTAGATACCATTTTAATAGAGCAAGATGATTTAGGATATTGGACAAGTTCTAGATTTCATGGATTGTTACATAGTGGTGGAAGATATGCTGTTAAGGATAAAGAAGCTGCTATTGAATGTATAAAAGAAAATACTATTTTACGCAGAATAGGTAAACATTGCGTAGAAGCTACAGAAAGTTTATTTGTAAGAGCTCCTGAAGATAGTGAGGAATTTGAACAAGAATGGGTAAAATCTTGTAAGGAATGTGGTATTTCAGCTATTCCTATAACTATGCAAGAAGCTTTTAAATTAGAGCCAAATTTAAATCGCAGTTTATTATCAGCATATCGTTGCCCAGGTGCTGCTGTAGATGGTTTTCGTTTATTGTGGCAAACAGTAGATTCTGCAAAACGCTATGGTGGTAGAGTGATGACTTATACTAGATTAACAGCTATTGAAACTGTAAATGGTGTTGTTGTCGGTGTAAGAGTAAAAGATAGATGGACAGGTAAAGAAGAAAAAATTGCCTGTGATTATGTGATAAGTGCAGCAGGTTCATTTGCTGGAGAAGTAGCAAATTTAGCTGGTTTATCTGTAAATGTAAAACCAAGTAAAGGTACATTAATCGCTTTTAATCACAGAATTTGTAATAGAGTAGTGCATAGATTGCATAAATCTTCTGATGCAGATATTTTCGTACCACATGGTTCAATTACTATTTTGGGTACAAGTTCTATAGATAGTGCGCCAGATGATACTAGCACAGAAACTTCAGAAGTAATTTCTATGTTAGAAATAGGTAAAGCGACTTTTGAAGATATTTATAATTATCGTATTTTAAGAGTTTTTGCAGGAACTCGTCCATTATATAGTGCTGACCCAAATGCTAAAGGTAGAAGTGCTTCTCGTGGGTTTGTTACATTAGACCATCAATATGACGGTATAAAAAACTTCATGAGTGTATGTGGTGGTAAATTCACAACTTATCGTTTAATGGCTGAAAAAGTATGCGATATTGTTTGCAGTCAATTAGGTGTGAATGCAAAATGTCGAACTGCTGAAGAAGATTTAGTAGAAGATATTTCACCAGATTTGATGACTAGAGCAAAAAAAGTTTTCCCAAGTTATGGAGCAGAATTGGCAGCTTCTCGTTTGGGCAATGAAAAATTAGAAAAAGTAATAGATAAAATAGAACAAAACCCAGAAACTAAAGAACTTATTTGCGAATGTGAAAATGTAACGAGAGCAGAAGTTGAAGAGATATCCAAGGAAGAAACAAGTCATACAGTAAGTGATATTAGAAGACGAACTCGTTTAGGTATGGGAACTTGCCAAGGAACTTTTTGTGCTTATCGTAGTATAGGAGCTTTAAGTAAGAGTAGTTTACCATGGGCAAAAGATACTACATTTTTATTTAAAGAATTTTTAGAAACACGCTGGAAAGGTATTCGTCCTGTATTGTGGGGAAATATGCTTCGTGATATAGAACTTACGCGTGCGATATATGATGCATCTTTGAATTTGAACGGAGTAGAAAAACAATGAAACATGATCTTTTAATTATTGGAGGAGGTTTATCTGGTCTATTTGCTGCATGTGTAGCTGGTAGACAAGGTAAAAAAGTAAAAATTCTATCATATGGAGAAAGTACCTTAACTATCGGCAGTGGAATTATCGATGTATTGGGATATGACGATGATGGCAATTTTGTAGCAAATCCAATTGAAGGTATAAAAAATGTAGCTAAACATCATCCTTATGCGAAAGTTGAAAATGATGTAGCTAAAAAAGCTTTACAGACATTTATGGAGATAGCAAAAGCAGAAAATTATCCATATATGGGCGATGTAAATAGAAATAGATGGATACCAACAGCTTTGGGAAATTTCAAGCCAACATGTTTAACACCATATAGCATGAATTCAGATGTATTATTCGAGAAAAAACATATATTAGTAGTTGGCTTTGAAGGCATGAAAGATTTTTATGCTGATATGGTAGCTAAAAATTTGAAAAAAGATTTTGAAGAAAAGAAAAGCATTACTTCTTTAGTCATAAAATCTGATTTGGTAAATAGTCGTGATTTAAGGGATATTTCTTCAATAGATATAGCATTTTGGTTAGAACATGAAGAAGGATTTAATTCTTTTAAAAATCAATTAAAACCACATGTAACACCAGATACAGTTATAGTGTTGCCAGCGGTTTTAGGTTTAGACCCAAATTATGATTTATTAGATAGATTACAACAAGATTTAAAAACTACATTTATAGAAGTATTTTCATTACCTCCAGCAATTACAGGCTTGCGTTTAAATAAAATGTTAGTAAGTTATGCAAAAAAATGTGGTGTAGAAATAATTAAAAAAGCAAAAGTTATCGCAGCAGAAGTCGTAGATAATAAATGCAAGTCTGTTATTGTAGAAAGTCATGGAAGACAAAAGAAATTCTATGCAGATGATTTTATCTTGGCAACAGGTGGTATATATGGTGGCGGATTAATAGCGGGAATAGGTAGCTTGAAAGAACCTATTTTCAATATTGATATTGAAGTACCAGAAGTACAAACTGATTGGTCAGATAAAAAATTATTCTCTAAAGGTAAACAATTATTTGCTCAATTCGGTATAGAAGTAAATAATAATTTAGTACCGATAACAAAAGATGGAAAACAAATCATTGATAATTTAAAAATCGTAGGTAGAAATCTAGCTGGATATGATTTTTGTTATGAAAAATCTGGTAATGGAGTAGCTTTAATAACTGCCTACAAAGCAGCTATGGATTTGTGTAAGGTGGTGCGATAATGTCAGTAAAATTAAATATTAATCCAGACCAATGTATTGCCTGTACAATTTGTGTTACAGCATGTCCTGTAACAGCTGCTACTAGAAAATTCCGTGGTCCTAAAATGACAGGTCCAGCATTGACTCGTTTAAGAAAATTAATATCTGATGATGATAATATGTTGGATTATTGTTCTAACTGTAAAAATTGTGATTTAGCTTGTCCTTCAGGTGTACCTATTTCCACTTTGAATATGATTGCTAAAAATGAGTATTATAAAACTCATCCACGTAAATCAAAAGCAGATTATATGTTAGCGCACAGTGAAAATATGGGAAAAATGATAACATCTATACCATTAGGAGCAACTTTTGCTAATCTCGGTATGAGCATTGGGAAAAATCTCAATATGATGAAAGCAATGGGAATAGCACAAGACGCAAAAATGCCATCATACGCTAATGAATCTTTTTATAGTAAATTTAAGAAATTTAAACAAGTGTCTTATCCTAATAAAGTGGTATTTTTCCCAGGTTGTTTCATAAATTATAATCAGCCAGATATTGGCATGGATTTAGTAAAGGTTTATCAAAAAAATAAAATAGAAGTCATTGTTGATGAAGAATTTGTTTGTTGCGGTTCACCTATGGTAGCAGGTGGATATCTTGATGATGCTAAAGTGAATGCAGAGAAAAATGTAAGTCGTTTTAAATATTGGACTGACAAAGGATATGATATCATTACTGCATGTACTAGCTGTGGATTAATGTTGAAACAAGAGTACAATGAATTATTTGATATTGAAGCATTAGAAACTTGTTCAAAACGCATTTATGATGCTATGGAATATTTATCAATATTAGCAGATAACAATGAATTAAATACAGATTTTAAATTTGATAATAAAAAATATATGTATCATGCTCCTTGTCATTTGAAGGTGCAAGCAATAGGTTTTCCAAGTTTAGATTTATTAAGACAAATTCCGAAAATCCAAGTAACAGAAGCAGATGCTGGTTGTTGTGGAATTTCAGGAAGTTATGGTTTCAAAGCTGATAAACATGAAATCTCTATGAAAATTGGAGCTAAATTGTTTAAGAAAATAAAATCAGCAAATGTTGATTATGTTTTATCAGAGTGTGGTACTTGTCGTTTACAAATTGAAAATGGAAGTGGAAAAAAAGCTATCCACCCAATAAGTATTTTAAAACAGGCATATGATAAATAAAAATCTCTTCTAAATAATTAATATATACCCAATTATGCCCAGTAAAATACTGGGCTTTCTTTTTGTTTAAATGTTAATATAATCATGATATAATTTTAAATGATTATGAATTTATGGAGAAGCGGTTTAATATGAAATTATTTAAAAATTTTTATTTAATTTTTATATCAATGACTTTAATTTTTGTGTCTATGTTGTGCGGTGGCTGTGATAAATCAGAGGGAAAGATAGATTTTTCTGAGCTACAAGAAAACTCTACAATCAATAGTATTCCTGAAAAAACTCCTTTGAGAATAGCTTTTGCATCAGTAATTTCTCCAATAGATACAAGGAAATCATATCATGTATTAATAGATGAATTGTCTCGTCAATTAGACCAACCAGTGGTGTTGATACAAAAGAAAACTTATGAAGAATTAAATGTATTATTAGCAAATGGAGAAGCAGATATTGCCTTTTTATCCACAGGGGCATATATATCATATAAAGGGGCTTATCCTATTGAATTACTAGCAATGATAAAAACTAATGATACTATTTTTTATGATACGTATTTAATAACAGCTAAAGATAGTGATATAGAAAGTTTTGATGATTTATATCATAAAACGATTGCTTTTACAGACCCAGCTAGTTTTTCTGGTAAATTAGTTATAGATAATATTTTGTCATCAAAAAATACAACTGTAGAAGAATATTTTTATAGATATTTTTACACATATAATCATGATAAATCCATTTTAGCCGTAGCAAATCATTTAGCAGATGCAGCTAGTGTAGACAGTCAAGTTTATGATTATACACTTAAGAAAAATCCAGATATTATAAAGCAAATAAAGATTATAGATGTACTAGAAAAAGCACCTAGTGGACCTATCGTGATAAGAAAAGATATAGATAAAGAGACGAAAGCAAAGATACAAAATATTTTATTTAATATTCATACTGTGAAAAATGTTAAAGAGGCTTTAAATAAGGTTATGATTGACCAATTTGTTGTGCCAAATCCTGAATTATATGAAAATTTGAAACAAAAATATAAAATAAAATAGGGTATTATAAAATGAATATAAAACGTAATAGCTTATATTTTAAATTTAATATATTGATTATCGGTGCTATCTTTTTATGTGGTATTTTTATGGGAAGTATTTTCATTTATAATACGACAGTTAATTTAAAACAGGATTTAGAAAAAACGGGAAAAGATACAGCTTTAGCTTTAAATGCAATTATCAGCACAGATGTATTACTAGATAATAAATTTGCTATATATGAACGCTTGATGCAGACTTTAAAACAAAATGAGCAAATTCGCTATATTATAGTAGAATCACCAGATGGAAAAATTTTATCTACGACATTTGCAAAGGGACTGCCAAAGGGCTTGCCCTTATACAAAGAAAATAATTTATCAGCGACAAGCGAAAAAGTAGATAAAATGCTTTTTGAAAGTAATGAAGGTCAAATATTAGAGATAATATATGTTCCAGGAAATGATATTATCGGTGCCATTCGCATTGGTTTGACGGAAAATATCATGATGGAATATATAAAAGAAAAATGTATCCAGACGATATTGACGATTTTAATTATCTGTATGATATCTTCTGCTATTGCCACTTATTATGTGTGGTATTTATTAGAGCCAATACAGATTATGTCAAAAGCTATAAGAGAAATAGCCAAGGGAAATTATAATATATCTTTGGATAAAGATAGAAATGATGAAACTGGTCGTTTGATAAAAGCTTTTAATAATATGGCAAGGCGTTTGTCGAAAAAAGAAAAAGAAAATTCCTATTTATTGGCAGAATTGAGAAAAAAAGAAGAACATAACAGCTTATTAATGGCTCAATTATTTAGAGCGCAAGAAGATGAAAGACAGCGTTTATCTCAAGAATTACATGATGGTACAAGTCAAACAATGGTATCAATATTGACTTATTTGCGCATATTGCATCAGATGTTGACGACGACAGAACAAAAAGAATTTTTAGGTCAAATAAGAGAGCTGACATCACAGACATTAGAAAGCATACGAGCTTTAGCTGTGAATTTACACCCACCAATGCTCAAGGATTTAGGTTTGATTGTAGCTATTGAAAAATTTTTAGATATGGTACAACAAACATCATCAACAATACAGATTGACTTTGAACATGAAGGCGATTTTTCCACTTTATCAGATATGTTGGCTTTAGTATGTTATAGGATTATTCAAGAGGGCATAACTAATATTGTAAAACATGCACAAGCAACACAGGCAACGGTAAAAATTATTTATACAAAGACAAAAATAGATTTAGAAATTATTGATGATGGCATTGGTTTTAATGAAGAAACGGCACAAAGAGCGAAATTAAATCATCATTTAGGTCTTAGAAGTATGCAAAAACGCATAGAATTATTACAAGGTGAATTTGAAATAATTTCTAAAATGAATGAAGGTACAATAATAAAAATTGTGATACCTGTAGAAAATATACCAACAAGAGAGGATTTTGATTATGAGTAGAACTTTAAAAATTTTATTAGCAGACGATCATAGCATATTGAGAACTGGTTTAAAGTTATTACTTTCTACTCAGAAAGATTTCAAGGTGGTAGCAGAAGCTTCTAATGGAAAAGAAGTTTTATCTTTACTAGATGATGGCTTAGAAGTAGATGTTATTTTATTGGATTTATCTATGCCTGTTATGAGTGGGCTTGATTGCTTACGTGAATTAAATAAAAGACAGAGTATTTCTAGTATAAATGTATTGGTATTGACTATGCACAATGAGCAACAATATATCAAAGAAGTTATGCTTTTAGGTGCAAAAGGTTATTTACGTAAAGATACATTAGATACAGAATTGTTTAAAGCATTAAGAACTTTAGCTGAAGGAAGACGTTATTTAGCAGAAAATGATGCAAATAGTTTATTAGATAGTTTGATGTATATCCCACCGAAAAAAGAAAGTTTATCTTCACGTGAAGAAGAAGTTTTAAATTATATAGTTAGAGGATATTCTTTATCGGATATAGCACAAAAATTATGTTTATCTGTAAAAACTATTTCAACATATAAAACGCGAATAATGACTAAGCTGAACTGCAAACAGAATTCAGATTTAGTGAACTATGCTTTAAAGAATAATATTTTAGATAAGTATTGATTTTTTTGAATTTATTTTAGGGCAAATGTAGTGATTTTAGATTATTTTAGTGATAAGAATTAAAAGAGGCGAATTTTTTTGAAAGATATACGATTAATTATAGGTATAGTTACGATTATGCTTTTTGTATTTGTGGCTTTTCAATCATGTGGAGCTTATGCCACAGTAAAAAGTAGTAATGGCATAGGTAATATAGGGATAATAATTTCTTTTGTGGCGTTGATTGCAGCTTTAATCTGTATAAATACAAGAGATGCTTATAGCGGAGCTTTTATAAGTGCTGTTTTTTATGCCTTAGCAGGTTTTTTAGGTTTGTTTAATTTTACAAATCATAAAATCGTTTTTGTCTATGGTTTCATGTTTATAATGTTTTCTATTTTTTCTGTTTTAATAGGAATAAAACAGAAAAATGCTTCAAATTAGTAATTTTAGGGATTTTTTATCAAGTGTATAAGTTTTTATGCTTATACACTTTTTTTATAAATATCTTTTAGTTATTTTAGTTAGATATTTGAGAAAATAGACAATTGTAATATTTGCATTACTATATACAATGAAGTGTAAATATAGTAATATATTTATAAGTTGAATATTATGTTTATTGAGGACTGTACAATATTGTACAGTCCCCTTTATCGTATCTAAAATAGTCAATAGAGAAAAGGTTGATAAATGAATGAATATACTCTTTCCTGCATTAGCTAAAGAGGTAACTTTAACTAAGATAAATGAATGTTTTAATCAAGATTATGGTCAAAATTATATTTATGGCTTAGCAGGTACACAAAAACATATAGTTATTGCTAATGCATATAAACAAAATCCTAAAACGACAATTATTATTACACATAATCAAGATGGTGTAGAAGAATGGTACAATGATTTTTCTTCATTATTGCCAGAAGCATCTATTTGGGAATTGCCAGCATTAGATGTCATGTCTGTAAGTGCTACAGCAAAAAGTTTAGAATTAAAAGCTAAGAGAATGAAAATTTTGGGAATGCTCACTAGAAAAGAGCCTGTCATTATTTTAGCGACGACAAATGCTGCTATGCAAAAAGACATGTCTCGTCAGGATTTTGAAAATTCTAGTGTGCAAATAGAACTCAATAAAGAATATGAACATGATAAAATTTTAGAACAATTAGTATCTTTAGGTTATGAACGTGTAGATAAAGTCGAACAAATAGGGCAATTCAGCGCTCGCGGTGGAATTATAGATATTTATCCTATAAATTCACGTCCGCGCGTTGTGTCCTCAAAAGTTTCATCTTCGCTGAATCGCAGCCAAT
>OGYS01001617.1_pt1 | contig 12711 bp, 9 predicted proteins | sample 1576611 | NCBI WGS metagenome assembly OGYS01 (sample SAMEA3541571, study PRJEB24748) | human gut metagenome | biome: human gut; feature: human-associated habitat; material: faeces | place: China | collected 2012
GGGGCATCAACCTTCTTTGGAGAGATATAGTAAGACCTGCTATTTTAGTAGGCAAATATCGTTTGTATCCAAGAATCCCCTGCCTTTAAGCATGGGGAGTATGTCAAGATTAAAACTTATTTACTATTATCAGCAAATTATCAACGAAAACTAATACTCATCTTTAATTTGCCGATAAAAAAATAGCAGATACATTTGTACCTGCTATTTTTATTTAGACTATATTTAAATATTTTCCAAATTTTTCTGTTTAGTTTCTACACCTAAAGCAAATACTGCTACAGCAATAATGATAAATACACTAGCAAACATATAGAAAACAGTATGCATATCACTGCCAGCTTCTATCATCATACCTACAACAAGTGGAGCAGCCATACCACCGATACGACCGACACCTGCTGCCCAACCACTGCCCATAGCACGGATAGCTGTTGGATAAAGTTCTGGTGTATAAGTATAAACAACACCCCATGCACCAAGATTAAAGAAGGACATCACACAGCCCCAGAAAATAATCAATTCTGCACTTTGAGCTTGTCCAAAGAAATAACTTGCTACACCACTCATACATAAAAATAAAGATAATGTATATTTTCTGCCTAATTTATCCACTAGCCATGCTGCACAGAAATATCCAGGAAGCTGAGCAAAGGTAATTAAAAGCACATATTCAAAAGTTTTTACAAAGGCAAAACCTTGCTGATAAACGATAGCAGGAAGCCATGTGAAAATTCCATAATAACTATAAACAATACCAAACCATACAATCCAAAGCATGATTGTTCTTGCTAAATATTTACCAGACCATAAGTCTTTTAATTTTGGTTTTTCTGTAGGTGTATCATCAGTTGTTACTTTTAAATAGCCTTTATATTTAACACCAAGACGCATTTCTAAATCATCTACGATTTTTTGAGCTTCTTCTACTTTGCCTTTAGATAATAAATATCTTACAGATTCAGGCATATGCAAACGAATGAAAAATACATAAATAGCAGGTAAAGCACCAATGATAAAAGCATAATGCCAACCATAAACAGGGATGAATAAGTAAGCGATACAAGCAGCTGCTATCCAGCCCACGCCCCAGAAGCTTTCTAATAAGACGATAAATCTACCACGTAAATTAGTTGGTGCATATTCAGACATGAGTGTTGCCGCTACTGGAAGTTCACCGCCTAGACCAAAACCAACGAAGAAGCGGAAAATCAACAAGGATTCATAACTCCATGAAACTGCACAAAGTCCTGTGGCTATACTGTACAAAATTACTGTTGCGGAAAATACAGCTTTACGACCGAATTTATCAGCGATAGAGCCTGCGATTACTGCCCCTATTGCCATACCAACAAGACCGATAGAGCCGATAGCCCCCATCTGTCCAGCGGACAAGCCCCATTCTTTACCAAGTACAGGTAATACGAAGGCGATAAGCCCTGTATCCATAGCATCAAATAACCAACCAAGACCTGTGATAACTAATAATTTATAATGGAAACTACCTACAGGCAAAGCTTCCAATCTTTGTAATAACATCAATTCCACTCCTTAATATGTTTAAAAGTCTTTTATGTAAATTTATTTTTCTATGAAGATAAATAAATTTTTAGCTTATACAGCTTTTGATATAAATTTAACAATGCCATTTAACTTACCCCTTATTAAATATTTTTTGATATTATACATCAAATATTAACAGCTGACAAGACAGTAATATATACAAATATTTTCCACTTGTCAATAAGAAGTCGTTTTTACTGCTAAACGAAGCGGTGATTTTACTCGATTATGATATAATTAAGCCAATATATTTTTGATAAATTTGTGAGGTAATCTTATGTTAGAATTCATCATTGGCAGAGCAGGAAGTGGTAAAACCACAGCTTGTTTAAATGCCATTAAAGAAAAATTAATCCATTCACCGACAGGGAAACCTCTAGTTATATTATTGCCTGACCATATGACTTTTGCAATTGAACGTCAATTAGCTTTAGAATTAAAAGATTATGGCGGTTTTACTAGAGCTTATGTCTTGGGCATGAGTAGACTTGCCTATCAAGTATTAATGCGTTGCGGTGGGATACTCCATCCACATCTTAATGAAATCGGCAAAGAATTATTATTATCTAGAGTTTTAAGTTCTACAAAACTCTCTATCTTAGCCAAGGCTGCTCGCCAACATCATTTCACAGCTTCTGTATCGCAAATCATTGAAGAATTCAAAACTTCTGGTATCAGCGTTACTACTTTGCAAGATATTCTAACACTTATCGATAATGATTCACTCAAACAAAAATTAAGTGATTTAACTTCTATTTACGCTGGTCTTGATGAACAGATGGCTGGTCGCTATCACGATAGCGAAGATATGATGGAACTTGCGATCAAAAAATTACCTGAATGTACATGGCTTCAAGATGCCGAAATTTGGATAGATGGTTTTGATGCTTTCAATCCTCAACATTTTCGCGTAGTCGAACAATTATTAGCATTAGCCAGTGATATTCATTTAACGTTATGCATCAATAATTTAAATGATATTGAACATGAAGCACCTACTGCTTTATTTCATCGCCAATTCAATGTATTTCAACAGATAAATAATATGGCTAAAAAATTAGCTATACCTACAAAGATAACTACACTTACAGCAAATCACCGCCATAAACAACAAGATTTAGCCTTTATCGAAGAACAATTATTTAAATTTCCTTTGACGAAAAAAAATTATACTGGCGATCTTCAAATAGTCGAAGCACCTAATCGACGTCTAGAATGTGAAGCTGTCGCCTGTGATATTTTGCGTCTATGTCGCGAAGAAAATTATCGCCATTATGATATCGGTATTTTAGTCCGCAGTAGTGAAGATTATAGCGAATTATTGCAAGCTGTCTTGAATGATTTTAATATTCCTTATTTCAGCGATAGCAAGCGACAAACTGCTCATCATCCTCTAGCTGAATTAATTCGCTCTAGCCTAGAAGCTATTTCTACATGGCAATATGAACCACTATTTCGAGCTTTTAAGACTGATTTCTTCAATGATAAATATTTGCAAACACTTAAAAATCTCAAAGAAAATACAGATGAAATACAATTAAATTTAACAGAACAAAAAGCTATCGCTCGCAAAGCCATTGATAAATTGGAAAATTACGTCTTAGCTTTTGGTCTTCGCGGTCGCAATCGCTGGTGTGAAGAAAGCGATTGGCGTTTTTCTCATCATAAACAGATTGATTCTATGGGTACAGATTTGGAAGAGGAAGCTAATTTCATTGCTATAAATCTAACTAGACGCAGTTTAGTCGCTCCTTTAGAAAAATTCTACACTGCTTGCCAAAATTCGCAGACTATCGAAGAATATACGCTTGCCCTATATGATTTTCTGCTTGATTTACAAATACCGACTCAATTACAATTATGGGAAAAAATAGCCCAAGAACAAAATGATATTGCCCTTGCCAAAGAACATCATCAAATTTGGGATAATATCATTGAATTGATGGATCAATTAGTGCAGACATGTGGCAAAGATTATATCAATCTTGAAAATTATTTAAAATTAATCAATGATGGCTTAGATAGTATTCAGATTGCTTTGATACCACCTGGATATGATTATGTTACACTTGCACCATTTGAACATAATACTTTAAACAACAAGAAGGCTATTTATATTCTAGGTGCTAATGAAAAAATCATGCCTCGCCATAGTAAAACAGAAGGTATCTTAAGTGATGCTGAACGTTTATTGATGGCAAGCCTAGGGCTGAATATTTCTAGCGGTACAATGGAGGATAATTTTGCCGAAAGATATCTTCTCTACAAAGGCTTTTCCTTAGCTACAGATTATCTTTGGGTATCTTATGCTCTAGCTGATGGCGAAGGAGCTGGACTGAATAAATCCATCTTGATAACTAGATTGCAAAAGATTTTGCCTAAAGCAAAGTTCACAGCTATTCCTCTAGATAAGATAATCTCTTATCCCAGCGATTTTACACTAGAAGAAAATCCTTTAGATAGCTCATTTGCGATAAAGACCATGCAGGTATCTACAACAAGAAAGACGCTTAGCCATTTGACTTCCGCTCTTCGCCAAGCTCGTGATGGTGAAGATTTAGCGTCATTTTGGCAAGATGTTTATAATTATCTCTTAACTGCTGATGTGCCTTTATCTACGGCACTGCAAAGTATTTTCGCCCAAGCACCAAAACCTGTATTGCCAGCTGATTTAGCTAATAAATTATATACGAAACGCAAAACACTTCGTGGCAGTGTAACACGCTTTGAACAATTCTTTAATTGCCCATTCAAACATTTTGCTCATTATGCCTTAAATCTACAAGAACGCAAAGAATTTAAATTTGCTGCTCCAGATTTAGGGATTTTACTCCACGCTATCATGCACCAATTTGGAGAAATCCTCGTGAAGCGACAAATATCATGGCAAGATGTAACTTATGAACAATGTCAACAAATTTGCAAACAAATCATCAAGACGATTGCTCCTAAATTGCAAAATGAAATTCTCTTAAGCTCCAATCGCTATAGACATCTTTTGCAGAGAATTGAGCAATTATCCATTGATTCTTTAATGCGTCTAGTAGAATTTGCCAAACACAGTGAATTTTCACCTAAAGCTCTAGAGCAGGATTTCGGTGCTAATAGCTCCATGCCTCCTTTATTATTCACAGATGAAGATAATCACAAAATAGAAATCATTGGACAGATTGACCGCATTGATTTCAATGATAATTACTATCTAGTCATTGACTATAAATCAGGCAATGCTTTTATTAATCTACTACAAGTATATTATGGCTTGAAATTACAGCTTTTGACTTATCTTTTAGTAGCTCAAAATACTACTTTGCAATTATATAATATGGAAAATGCCATTCCTGCTGGTATTTTATATTGCTTTTTAAAAACACCTATCATCACAGGTACTAATAAATTATCCGTTCAACAAATTAAAACAGAAATTGAAAAGAAAATGCGTATGCCAGGCTGGGTACTAGCAGATCCAGAAATCATCAAAAAAATTGATGACTCTTCTAATTTCATCAAAGTGCGTTTAAATAAAAATCAAGATAATATCTCCGCTCAAAGTCGTTCTTATGTAAAAACAGCAGAAGAATTCGATTTATTGATGAAACATATCGAAAATACTTTAAAAGAAGCTGGCAGTGAAATCTTAAAGGGCAATGCTGATATCGCACCGTATAAATTAAAAGATGAAACAGCTTGCAAATACTGCCCATATATCGCTATCTGTCGTTTTGATAAATATATATCCGGCTATAATTATCGAGAGATAAATCAACTCAATGACGAGGAAATCATTGAAAAATTAAAACAGAAAGAAGGAATTCCATGCCTTGGTCAGCACAGCAACAACAAGCTATAAATACTTATGATAAAAATATCCTCGTAGCCGCAGCTGCTGGCTCAGGGAAAACTTCTGTATTAGTAGAGCGTGTAATTCAACGCATTGTAAATAAAACATGCGACATCAATCAAATACTTGTCGTTACCTTCACTAATGCAGCCGCAGCTGAAATGCGTGAACGTATTGCCAGTGCCATCACAGAGAAATTATCTGATAAAGATAAAGAGCGTCAACTCGTATTATTAAACGCTTCTTCGATCTCCACACTTCATGCTTTTTGTCAAAATATCATTCGCCAATATTTTCATCAATTAGGCTTAGATCCTAAATTTCGTCTTGCTAATCCTCAAGAAATTGAATTGTTAAAACTCGATGTACTTGAAGAACTCTTTGAAACGAATTATGACAAAGATGATAATGAAGACTTTCTAGAATTCACTGACACCTATGGCAATGAACGTGGCGATGATAGCACCTATGATATCATCTTAAAGCTATATGAATACTCTCGCAGTCAGCCTTTTCCTCTACAATGGCTGAAAGCTCTACCTTCATATTTTCAAATCAACAATGCTGATGAACTGAATGATTGCCCATGGCTACAGATAATCAAAGACAATGTCAAAGATGGTTTAAATATAGCCATAGACAATAGCCAGAAAATGTATCAATTAGCTACAGATTTAAACTTACCACCTTATGCAGATATTGCCAATGAAGATTTGGCTTTTCTTTATGATTTAAATAACTTAATCGACACTTCATGGCAGGAATTTTTTAATTTAATCAATGAATTTAAATTTAAAGCTCTGCGAATTTCTAAAAAATTCTCTGTAAATGAAGAAGATAAAGCTACCATCTCCGCTCTTCGTGATGAAACTAAGAAAATCATCAAACAATTAAAAGAGCATTATTTTACGCAAACTATTGAAGATACACTCTCCGATATGCCTCAATTGTATAAACAAGCCAATAGCTTATGTAATATAACCATAGAATTTTCTCAAGCTTTTAATAAAGCTAAAAATGAACGCTCTTTAGTCGATTTTTCCGACCTTGAACATTTCACTTTGAAATTACTCGCTGAAGAAAATTCCACTGCTGAAAAGCTAATACCTTCATCAATCGCCCAGACACTACAGGAAAAATATGTAGAAATCATGGTCGATGAATACCAAGATACAAACGGAGTTCAAGAAGCTATTTTAAATCTAATCGCTTCACGCACTAAACCAAATTTATTTTTTGTCGGCGATGTAAAACAAAGTATTTATAAATTCCGTTTAGCTGAGCCAGAATTATTCTTAGCTAAATATCATCAATACCCTCATGAAGAAGATTGTCTTCGCATTGATTTAGCCCAAAACTTCCGCAGTCGCAAGGAAATCCTCGATGGCGTCAATTTCATCTTTTCCCAAATCATGACTACAAAAGCTGGAGAATTATCTTATGGCAAAGATGAAGCCTTATACTGCGGTTTTGATTATCCTCAAAGTGAATTTTGGACTTTAAAATCACCGATTGAATTAACATTATTGGATAAACAGCAAAAATTAACTTTAACTGATAATGATGATAGTGATAATGAAGACACTGTACAAGGCTTTCAAGCTGAAGCTAAATATATTGCTCTTCGCATAAAAGAATTGATGAATAAACAGCCTTTAGTCTTTAATAAACATACAAAGACTTATCGCCCTATAAAATGGAAAGATATCGTTATCCTACTGCGTTCTGTTCAAGATAAAGCTAAGATATTAGCTGATGTACTTCGCGAAGATAATATTCCTGTATATGCCACTATTGAAACGGGATATTTCCAAGAAACAGAAGTTCGCATCATGCTTTCATTATTGCAAATAATCGACAATCCGCAACAAGATATACCACTGACTGCGATTTTATATTCACCTATATTTAATTTCACCGTTGAAGATTTAGCTCATATCCGCCTTATCAATCCGCAATTAAATATGTATGAAACTTTATTATTCATGACATCTATTAATGAACTACAAGAACAATTACTCCCTGTAGATAAAAAAGTATTTGCTAAATTGCAGATTAAAGTAAATGATTTTCTCACTAAATTGCACTATTGGCGAGATTATGCCCGCAGTCATAGCGTACCTGAATTGATTTGGCTATTGCTCAATGATACAGGATATTATGATTATGTAGGTGGCTTGCCTGAAGGCTCTGTACGCCAAGCAAATTTAAGAGCACTCTATGACCGAGCTTTCAATTATGAGCAGACTTCTTTCCGCGGTCTTTTCCGCTTCTTGCGTTTTATCCATAAAATGCAACATATGGGAAATGATTTAGCTGTAGCTAGAAATCTAAGTGATAGTGAAGATGTAGTGCGTATCATGAGTATTCATAAGAGCAAAGGTCTTGAATTTCCTGTAGTAATTCTTGCTGATATCGGCAAACAATTCAATCTCAAAGATGTTCAAGAAAGTGTTCTCTTTCATAAAAAACTCGGCTTAGGTCTTTATGTAAATGATGTCAAACATCACTATCGCTATCAAAATTTATCTCGCCAGGCTATCATTCAACAAATCGTCAAAGAGTATAAAGCAGAAGAAATGCGTATATTATATGTAGCTATGACTAGAGCTCGTGAAAAACTCATACTCACCGGTACTGTTCGCAATATGGAAAAATTTGCTCAATATGCTTGTTCTCAATTGCAAACGACGACAAAAACTCTACCTGATTATTTCATCATGCAGGCAAAATCGTATTTAGATTGGCTAGCTCCTGCTATCGCTCGCCATAAAGATGGCTTAACTTTACGTCAATCAGCTACAAATGAAAGTGCTGTTTTATTAGATGATCCTTCACAATGGCAAATTTCTCTAATCAACTCATTAGATATCACAGATAAAACTATAAATTCCACTGTAAATGAAGATATCATCAATAAAGTAAAAAAATTACAACCATTGCCAGCTACAAAGCAAAAAGACAATATTGATAAATTATTGAATTGGTCTTATCCTCATCAAGAGGCATTATCCATTCCAGCAAAATTATCCGTTACTGAAATCAAACAGCAATTTGCTTCAACCGATTATGTTCCTCAAGATGATAATGCTCAAATGCTATTTGCGGAAACTAGCTTTAAACGACCACAATTCTTACAAAAACAAACAAAAATGACTGCTACAGAATATGGTAGTTTAATGCATACAGTGATGCAACATTTAGATTTTCATGGCGATTTATCCGATAAAGGCATATTAGCCCAACTTCACAATTTAGCTGATAGAGAAATAATTGACAACCAGCATATAAATAAAATCTACCGCAAAAATATCCGTGAATTTTTATTTTCACCGCTAGGCATGCGCATTCAAAAAGCAAAATCACTACAAAGAGAATTGGCTTTTAACCGCATGATTAATGCTAAAGTCTATTATCCTCAAGCTGAAGATAATGATACTATCTTTATCCAAGGTATTATCGACTTATTAGTCGAAGAAGATGATGGCTTGATTTTATTGGATTACAAAACAGATAATTGCACACAAGCAGAAGCTAAAGCAAAATATGCCATGCAAATAGAACTCTATGCTCAAGCAGCCAGTGAAATCATGCGAAAACCGATTAAAGAAAAATATCTCTATCTTTTTCATGATGCTAGCTTGATAAAGATGTAGATTTAGTTATACAATTAACTAAATCGGATAACTATAAACGTATAAAAGGAGATTTTTAATGTATAAATTAATAGCCCTTGATATGGACGGCACTTTATTTAATTCTGACAAGCAAATCACTGATAGAACAAAAGAAACTTTAGCTCAAGCTAGAGCTTTAGGTGTAAAAATTGTCCTCGCTTCTGGTAGACCACTTGCTGGACTTCAACCACCACTTAAAGAATTAGATTTAATTCATGAAGGCGAATATGTTTTAAGCTTCAATGGTGCTTTAATCGTTGATGCTAAAACTGGTGAAGCTGTATCTAAATGTATTTTAAAAGGCTCAGATTATAAAAAATTATTTCAATTAGCTCAAGAATTAGGCGTACATTGCCAAGCATTCTCTCCTAGTCATGGCTTAATCACTAACGAAACTAGCCAATATACAGAACATGAAGCTAGTATCAATCAAATTGATATCAATATCATCAATCCTTTAACAGATATTACAGATGAAGAAGATATCATCAAAGTTATGTTCATTGATCCACCAGAAATTTTAGATGAAGCTATCGCAAAACTTCCTGCATGGATTAAAGAAGATTTCAATGTATTTAAAAGCGCTCCTTTCTTTTTAGAAATCACTCATAAAGATGTCGATAAAGGTGCTGGATTATTACATCTTGCTGATTATTTAAATATCAAACAATCCGAAACTATGGCATGTGGTGACCAAGGCAATGATTACACTATGATTAAAGCTGCCGGTCTTGGCGTTGCTATGGAAAATGGCATTGATAAAGTAAAAGCTATCGCCGATTATGTAACTGATACAAACGATAATGATGGTGTAGCTAAAGCCATTGAAAAATTTGTTTTAAATAGATAAAATAACTCAAAATAAATAACCCTCAACAGTTATCCATAAAACAACTATTGAGGGTTATTTTCTATTAATCATTAAATTATAAATTCATAATTATGCTCTACTTGTTAAAATATCATCATGTGCTCTAGCATATTCTACGATTTGTATAAAGCGCAATCCACCGATGGAATCACGGCTAACTGTAATCCATGTTAAATACATTGGTGTATCAGTCCAACGGAATTTATCCTTTTTCGTATAATAAGATTCATCACCAAAACAAATAGAAGTCTGTTCTATATTCAACTTACATTGAGTGATTGTATAATAATTAAATTCTGAAGACATTGGCACATTATTTATTTTCTTTTCCTGATAAATAATGATATTCTTATTGATAGAACCGTCTTCATTTCTTGCATATTTTATGCTATTTGTATCGAAGGCATAATTATAATCTTCTGCAGGTCCAATATCAAAGGCTTGCCAATTATATGTTTGTGTATTTTTTTCTTCACTTTGAGCAAAAGCTACACAAGTATTTACAATCAATAACATCATCAATAAATAAATTACTTTTATTGTTTTATTCATTAAAAATCACAACCTTTTATTTAAATTTATTAACTTAGAAAAGAGGTATTTTATGGCACCAAAATCAACTTGGGAAACTTTTACCTTTGTATCCGGCATTGGTTTTCACTTTGTAATCACTATTGGCGTTTGTATTTTCTTGGGGCAAAAAGCTGATATCTACTTTAACTCTACACCTATTTTCACTTTAATTGGCATCATCTTAGGTGTAATCACCGCTGTTTACACTGCCTATAGAAAAATCAAAGATGTCAATAAATCTTAAGGAGTATCTATGATTAAATATATCGTTAAAGCAGATATCAAAGAACAATTAGCTAAAGATTACTTAAAACGCCATGAAAATATATCTTCTACATTATGGAAAAAAATCAAACGACAAGATGAATTTTTCGTAAATGGTCAAAAAGTTCGCGCTACACAGGCAATAGTAAAACCAAATGACATCATTGAATACAATCTTCCTGTAACTTCCAAAGTAGAAGCTATACAAATACCCTTAAATATTGTCTTTGAAGATGATTATTTCTTAATCGTAGATAAAATAGCTGGTATGCTCACTCACCCATTGACATTTGAAAATACTCATACTCTAGCTAATGGCGTGATGTATCATTTTGCTAAAACTAATCAAAATGTAGGCTGTCATCCACTTTATCGCCTTGATAGAAATACTTCTGGCCTCGTCGTTTTTGCTAAAATGCCACAATTACAACATCAATTAGCCAATAACCACCAAAAATTTCAAAGATATTACTATGCATTAGTTCATGGAAAACTCTCACAAAAACAAGGGCAGATAAATGCACCTATTGGTAGAAAAAAAGATAGTATCATTCTGCATGAAGTCAATGATGAAGGCAAACATGCCATCACCAATTATCGCGTAATCAAAGAATTTGAAAATTATTCTTTAATTGAACTATGGCTAGAAACAGGGCGAACACATCAAATACGTGTGCATATGTCTTATCTTGGTCATCCATTATTAGGAGATGACCTCTATGGTGGCAAATTAGACTTAATCGCTCACCATGCTCTTCATGCTTATAAATTAAAATTCCCTCACCCTTTTACCCATGAAAAAATTTGTATCTCAAGTCCTATGCCAGATGATATGGCAAAATTAATCATAGATTAGGAATTTGCCAATTTATAGGTTTTTCCCCCACAGCTTCTAAAAAAGCATTTACCTTAGAAAATGGTCTACTGCCGAAAAATCCATTAAATGCAGATAATGGACTTGGATGTGCAGACTCTACGATGAAATGTTTCGGATTAGTAATCATTTTTTTCTTTTTGCGAGCAGGTGCTCCCCATAAGACAAAAGCTATAGGTTTTTCACGTTCATTTAAGATTTCAATAATTCTATCTGTGAATTTTTCCCAACCCATATTGCGATGAGAATTCGCTTGATGTGCTCTCACTGTAAGTACAGTGTTTAGTAATAATACACCTTGCTGTGTCCATGGTTTTAAACAACCATTATTTGGTATTTCACAGCCTAAATCTTCTTTTAACTCTTTGAAAATATTCACAAGTGAAGGTGGAGCTTTTACTCCATGTTTTACAGAAAAACTAAGTCCATGTGCCTGACCATCACCATGATAAGGGTCTTGACCTAAAATCACGACTTTTGTATCATGATAACTTGTGTAATGGAGAGCATTGAAAATATCATACATGTCTGGAAATATCTGTCTTGTTTTATACTCATCTACTAAAAATTTACGAAGTTCTAAATAATATGGTTTCTTCAATTCTGGATTTAAAAATTCAGCCCAATCATTATGAAAAATCTCCATAAATTACACCTCTTTCTCATTTAAATATCATTATTTTTATTATACCAAAATATTAACAATAGGAAAAACAACGGAGGTATGCAATGAGCAATCATTTAAAAGGTATTTTAATGGTATTATCTTCTACTGCGATGTGGGGTCTTGTAGGAATTTTAGTTCAATATTTGATAAGTAGTGAATATTTCACACCTGAATGGCTTGTTAATACACGCTTACTTGCCAGCGGTATAATTCTTCTAGTTATTACTTATCTTTTCTATGAACGAAATATATTTAAAGTATTAAAAAAAGATTTCGTATCTTTATTATTATTAGGTGTAATTGGGCTTTTAGGTTCACAATATGGCTTTTACCAAATGCGAGCGTAAAGCCCCTAAATTTATTTATGGGGATATAAGCTCG
>OGYS01001622.1_pt1 | contig 12682 bp, 10 predicted proteins | sample 1576611 | NCBI WGS metagenome assembly OGYS01 (sample SAMEA3541571, study PRJEB24748) | human gut metagenome | biome: human gut; feature: human-associated habitat; material: faeces | place: China | collected 2012
TAATTTAGCATAGTTGTTTGACTTAGCTACTCGGAAGTAAACATCACCTTCAGAGACATAGGCAAAACCTTTGTCAACCAAGGTTGACACAAATGCAATGATTTCATCCATGTAGTTAATAACACGTGGATTTTGTGTCGCTGGTTTGATGCCAAGTTGTGCAGTATCTTCCATAAAGGCTGCGATAAACTTGTCCGACAATTCCTTAGTTGAAATACCAGCTTCATTAGCTGCCTTGATGATCTTATCATCTACATCCGTAAAGTTGGAAATATAGTTGACTGTGTAGCCACAATACTCAAAATAACGACGAATAGTATCAAAAGCTACTGCTGAACGGGCATTTCCGATATGAATATAATTGTAAACTGTTGGTCCGCAGACATACATATTGACAACATTTTCTGTCAAAGGTACAAAATCACGGAGCGAACGTGTCATCGTATCATAAATTTTAATCACTTGAGATTCCTTTCAATTAACTGGAAACTATTTTTTATCCTTGATATGGTTTAGGTACAAACACAAGAGTATAACGAGAATGATAATCCAAATAGTCGCAACTAGCTGACCTTGAGCCAAGAGAGACATAGCTGAAAGAAAACTCCCAACTATATAGAAGACCAAAAAAGGATTGTCCTTGAAGAATTTTTTCATTACTCAAATCTCACTTGTGTCGTTGCTTAAAAACAAGACCGGCCCATAAAAGAGCAATGCAAAACCATAAGGCGGCCATGCTATAGTCTGCTCTATGTAAAGCAATGTAAACAAGAGCAAGAGGACCCACAACCGTCAATCGAGTCACCTTTGAACTAAAGAGTTTCATCGTTTCCTTTCCTTATAGCCGTGATGAGTGGAAGCTAGCTGCTTTTAGAAGGTCTTCTAGCTTTTCGCTATAGTATTCACGTCCTTCTTCAATATCGTGGATAACTTCTTCGTCCTTTTGACCATGAACACGCACAACCTTAGCAGGAACACCAACGACTGTAACATCTTCTGGGACATCTGCAACAACCACGGCTGCCGCCCCCACCTTAGAATTCTTGCCAATCTCAATAGGGCCTATGACCTGAGCATGGGCTGAAACCAAGGCACCCTCACGAACGGTTGGGTGACGTTTTCCGACATCTTTACCAGTACCACCTAAAGTGACACCGTGGTAAAGCATAGCCCCCTTCTCCACAACAGCTGTCTCACCAATGACAAGGCCAGAGCCATGGTCAATAAAGACACCTTCAGCAATCTGAGCCCCTGGGTGAATCTCAATCTGAGTCCAAAAGCGCCAAAACTGACTATGCATACGCGCTAAGAGTCGACAATGGTGGCGCCAGAGAAAATGTGAGATACGATGGGCAGCCAAGGCTTTTAATCCAGGGTAGGTTAAAAGAACCTCTAGACTCGTCCGAGCTGCTGGGTCATTTTTCTTTACTATATCAATACTTTCTTTCCACCAACCCATTTAGGTCACTCCTTACATCATTATTGTTATTATTGTTTGCTGTGGCCTATTATTCTTTAAAGTGGAAAGCTACTAACACTAGGTCTACTCGCTATCCCCTTCAAAATAAGACCAGTCGACTAACTCAGGCTGCTCATCAAACGGATTGATGACAATACCTTGAACCTTATCCAACTCATTTTCACCTGTTGAAGGCTGGTAAATTTCTGACAGTGGCCATTGCAAAATCGTCCCTTTAGCCTTACGGAAAGGTAGGCCAAAAGTCTCGTTACCGTACCATTTTGCAAAGCTCGTTAAGTTCGTAAACACAGGCACATAACTCTGTCCCTCTGCATTCGACATGGTCGCAAAGAGACGGTCATCCTGGCCATCTTCCTCGCGTTTGTGAACGAAGGCTGGAACAAGATAAATCTTATCTTTAGGAGCTGCCTTTTGATTTTCCTCACCCAAAAGATTATTAAGGGTCTGAGTGAAATAGTTGATAAACTGGATGAGTTCACTGCTTGCAAAAAGAGTGGTATTTGAGAAGTCACCATCCTCTTTTAAATTGAAAGCAAGACCAAAAAGCTCTGCCTGAACAAGTTGTGTTAAAACATCTAAGCTCGAACGTTCTATCCAAATTTGTTCTCGAGCACTCTCCTGAGTAGCTTTGAAAGATTGTAGGTCCTGTTCATTGGTGAAGACAGGAACAACCTTCTTTCCTTCCACTTCAACTGCGTAGAGGTCTTGAGCAGCCAAGACGGGAGTACGTTGTAGGTAATTAACCAAAGCCAGACTGGTTAAAAAGTGGTCTGGTTCCTTTAAAAATTCTTTTAGAGTTTCATCAAAAGCTTGCAATTCTTGATTTTCTGTCATTCTTCTGTCTGTTCTTTCGTTTCTGATTTATCAGGATTTTTCGGTGCTTCACCACTTTCATTATGGTGGCGTGGTTTATGATGAGAACGACGGCGGTGACGATGCTCTCCTCCATTTTCCCCTTCCTCAAGTTTTTCAGGCTTAGGAAGCAAGGCCTTGATTGAGGCATCGATACGTCCTTTTTCATCGATTTTGATAATCTTAACAGTTACCGTACCCCCAACTTTAACCACATCTTCGACATGCTCAGTACGTTCCCAAGCTAGTTCTGAGATGTGGATGAGAGCATCTGTCTTATTGAAAAGGTGGACGAAGGCACCGAACTTTTCAATACGCACAACGGGTACAGTGTAAACTTCTCCAACCTTAGCTTCACGTACAAGATCAGAGATGATAGTTTTAGCACGGTTAATGGCATCCTGATCACTAGAGAAAATCTGAACAAGACCTTCTTCATCAATATCAATAGTGACACCAGTCTCAGCGATAATCTTGTCAATAGTTTCGCCACCTTTACCGATGACAACCTTGATCTTGTCAACAGGAATCTGAATACTGTCAATCTTAGGTGCTGTTGGTGCCAATTCTGGACGTGGCTCAGCGATTGCTGACTCAATAACATCAAGAATTTCAAAACGAGCTACCTTTGCCTGAGCCAAAGCCTCTTCGAGAATGGCCGGTGTAATACCTGAAATCTTAATATCCATCTGAAGAGCTGTAATTCCTTGACGTGTACCAGCTACCTTAAAGTCCATATCTCCAAAATGATCTTCCAAACCTTGAATATCAGTTAGGACAGTGTAGTTAGTACCATCTGAGATAAGTCCCATGGCAATACCTGCAACAGGTGCCTTAATCGGTACACCACCAGCCATAAGCGCCAAGGTTCCTGCACAAATAGAAGCTTGTGATGAAGAACCATTTGACTCCAAGACTTCTGCTACCAAACGGATAGCATAAGGGAACTCTTCAACACTTGGAAGAACCTGAGCAAGGGCACGTTCACCCAAGGCTCCGTGACCAATTTCACGTCGACCTGGTGCACCATAACGCCCTGTCTCACCCACTGAATACTGAGGGAAATTATAGTGGTGAAGGAAGCGTTTCTTATACTCTGGATCCAAACCATCAACAAGTTGTGTATCACTCATAGGTGCCAAAGTCAAAACTGACAAGGCTTGAGTTTGACCACGTGTAAAGAGACCCGAACCATGAACCTTAGGAAGAAAGTCAATCTCTGCGTCCAAAGGACGGATTTCATCCACACGACGGCCATCTGGACGAACCTTATCCTCGGTAATGAGACGGCGCACTTCGGCATGTTCCATCTGCTCAAGGATTTCTGCTACATCACGCAGAATGGTTTCCTTATCTTCATCTTCTGCAAAGCGTTCTTGATAAGAAGCGAGGACTTCTTCTTTTACAGCCTGAGTTGCTGCTTCACGCGCCAGTTTTTCTTCCACCTGAACAGCCTTAGCTAATTGATCATAATAAGCTGTTTCGATTTCGACTTTCAAATCAGCATCAACTTGTAGAAGTTCAACCTCAGCCTTTTCCTTACCAACAGCTGCAACGATATAATTTTGGAAATCAACCAACTCTTGAATAGCCTCATGTCCCTTCAAGAGTGCTTGCAACATAATATCCTCAGACAATTCCTGGGCACCTGACTCTACCATATTGATAGCTTCCTTGGTACCTGCCACTGTCAAATCTAAAAGTGAAACTTCCTTATCCGCTGCACTTGGGTTGATAATAAAATCTTCTGCAGCATAGGCTACTTGAACTCCAGCAATTGGACCATTGAAAGGAATATCAGAGATAGAAAGAGCTAAAGAACTCCCAAACATAGCTGCCATCGGAGCACTAGCATTCTCATCATAAGAGAGGACGGTGTTAATGACCTGAACTTCGTTACGAAAGCCCTCCGCAAACATAGGACGAATAGGACGATCAATGAGGCGAGCAGTCAACGTGGCATCTGTTGAAGGACGACCCTCACGCTTGTTAAAGCCCCCCGGGAACTTGCCAGCTGCATACATTTTTTCCTCGTAATTAACCTGTAAAGGAAAGAAATCTGCCGTTGCCATCTTTTTAGACATAACAGCTGTTGATAATACCGTTGTATCTCCATAACGCACGACGACAGCACCATTAGCCTGCTTGGCTACCTGCCCAACTTCAACGACAAGCGGGCGTCCTGCAAAGGTCATCTCAAAAGTTTGTTTAGCCATGTTTGATCCCTCTTTTTATCCATGACCAGCCCTTACAAAAACGAACCGGTCAACTTTATGTCATTCATTTGATATAACTTTCATTTTACCATAATATAGTCAAAAATGGCAGAGCTTCGGCATAAGTTAGCACCCAAGTCTCCCTTTCTCTCAGATATTTAAGTCGTTTTGTGATATAATAAACACTTATGAGAGACAAAGGAATGACTATGAAAAAATTACAACACATCATTATGATTGCCTTAATCTTACTAGGCCTAGTAACACCTGCTCTAGCACAAGAACAGACAGATGACTTCAATGTTTCCGCTAAACATGCGATTGCTATCGAAGCAACTACAGGGAAAGTCCTCTATGAAAAGGACGCCACTACTCCTGATGGTGTGGCTTCAATGACTAAAATCCTAACAGCCTACATGGTCTATAAAGCCGTTGACCAAGGAAAAATTACCTGGGACACTGAAGTCGATATTTCAGACTATCCTTTCAACTTAACCGTTGATTCAGAAGTTTCAAATGTCCCACTAGATTCCCGAAAATACACTGTTAAACAGCTCCTGGATGCCACCCTCATTTCCAGCGCTAACAGTGCTGCTATTGCTCTAGCTGAAAAAATCTCAGGATCAGAGAGTGCATTTGTTGACACTATGACAGCACAACTTAAAGAGTGGGGCATTACAGATGCTAAATTATTTAACGCTTCTGGCCTAAACAATAAATACCTTGGGGATAACCGCTATCCTGGCTCTAAAGCAGATGACGAAAATACTATGAGCGCTCTAGATGTTGCCATTATTGCAGACCACCTCATCAAAGACTATCCTCAGGTACTTGAAATCACCAAGCAAACCGAAACTGATTTCGAAGGTGACAACAAATTAACGACGCACAACTACATGTTGGAGGGGCAAGACAACTACCGTGAAGGCGTTGATGGACTCAAGACTGGAACAACTGAACTTGCAGGAGCATCTTTTGTAGCCCACTCCAATGAAAATGGTATGAGTTTGATTACCGTTGTCATGAATGCAGATAATGGTGGAGAAGATGAAGCTGCTCGATTCACAGCCACAAATGAGTTGCTAGATTATGTGACTCAAAACTGGGAAATCAAAACCCTCAACACCAAAGGACAAATCGTCAAGAAAAATGATATTAAGGTAGCCGATGGAGACAGTCAAACCATCTCTGCTAAACTCGAGTCGGACCTTACAGTCGTTCAAAAAATAAACAGCAAAAATGATGCTGTTAAAATCAAAGCAAAAACTATAACAGCACCTATCAAAAAAGGTGACACTATTGGAACAGCGACCTTTGATGATAAGGATCTCGTTGGAACAGGTTACATCTCTGATCCACCTCAAATTTCTGTAACAGCCAACCAATCTATCAAGAAAAGTTTCTTCTTAAAAGTTTGGTGGAACCATATCGTTAATTTCTTTACAGGAAACAAGTAAACACAAAACTACCTTTTAGATATCAAAAGGTAGTTTTATCTTGCCTTCAAAATTGGTCTTGTAAGTAAAAGCTCCTTCTCAACACCTTAAGTTCCTCTCAAAATGTGGTATAATAAATATCCAAAACACATGAAGGAACAAACCATGAAAAAACTGATTACGCTTATGATGACCTTCTTACTCTGTCTGGGAAGCGTAGCCCCTGCTTTTGCAGCAGATAAGAAAAAAGGATATGATGCCGCGGCCAAACATGCCATCGCTGTCGAAGCTAATACTGGCAAAATTTTATATGAAAAAGATGCAACCACCTCTACAGGGATTGGCTCTATTACCAAGCTCCTAACAGCCTATATGGTTTATAAAGCGGTAGATCAGGGAGACCTCAAATGGAACAGCAAAGTTGACATTTCTGACTACCCCTTTGAACTAACTGTCAGTGCCGGAGTATCTAATATTCCACTAGATGCCCGCAAATACACTGTCAAACAACTTCTTGACGCAACTCTTATTTCCAGTGCCAACAGTGCATCTATTGCTCTAGCCGAGGAAATCGGAGGAACCGAAAGTAAGTTTGTCGACATGATGAAAGCCCAACTTAAAGATTGGGGTATCACTGATGCCAAGATTGTCAATGCCTCTGGTCTCAATAATTCTTACTTAGGTGACAATATCTATCCAGGCTCTAAATCAGACGAAGAAAATACCATGAGTGCTAAAGATGTTGCTATCATTGCACAACACGTGGTAAAAGAATATCCTGAAATTCTCGACATCACTAAAAAAACTGAGGCTGATTTTGATGGTGTCAACAAACTCAAAACCTTCAACTATATGCTTAAGGGACAACCTAGTTACCGTAAAGGAGTGGATGGCCTAAAAACGGGAACCACTGATTTAGCCGGTGCTTCCTTCGTGGCCCACTCAAATGAAAGTGGCATGAGTATTATCACTGTCATTTTGAATGCTGATAATACCGATACTGATGACTACGCCCGTTTCACTGCAACCAATGACCTGCTTAACTACGTTGTCTATCATTGGGAAAGTAAGACCATTGCCAAAAAAGGACAAGCTATCGGTAAAAGCCAAGCCAATGTCCTTGATGGGAAATCTAAACAAGTCACTGCCGTTGCTAAGTCTGACTTTAATATCATCCAAAAAATAGATGCCAACAATAGTAAACATATTAAAGTCACTACCAATCAAGTCCAAGCCCCTGTCAACTCAAGTGACAAGGTTGGAACTGCTACCTTTGAAGATAAGTCACTTGTAGGAGAAGGTTATTTACCTGACCAAGGTATGCCTAGCATGGAACTGGTTGCTGGTAAAGAAGTTAAGAAAAGCTTCTTCCTCAAGGTCTGGTGGAATCACTTTGTCAACTTTGTCAACGAAAAACTCTAATCATTACAGTCGAGCTTTGCTCGGCTTTTTCTTTTACCCCATCTTTACAGAAAGATTGACTCTACCTTGACTCCTATTGACACAAAAAAGACAAACTACACCTGTAATCTGTCTTTTTGTTTGATTTTTACACTACTGTAAAGGTTAATTTATCTTTCGAGCAGCCGATTTTAAGAGTTTGTCCACTAACTACTTGACCACCTAGTAAGAGCTCAGATAACTTGTCCTCCACTTGAGTTTGAATCGTACGACGTAATGGACGAGCACCCATCTCAACATCATATCCATCTTTAGCTAAATGCTTGAGAGCAGCTGGTTGGAATTTCAAGTCAATCCCTTTTTCAGCCAAAGCTGATACCAACGGTTTCACCATAATCTTGACAATCTCACGAAGTTGTTCTTCCTCTAGACTATGGAAGACAACCTTCTCATCAATACGGTTGATAAACTCTGGACGGTAGGCCTTCTTAAGTTCTTCCATGATACGTGACTGCATAGCTTGGTGATTATGAGAAATGTCTTGGGCACCAAATCCAACAGTCTTATCATCACGAAGAGCAGTCGCTCCCAAGTTCGAAGTCATAATGATAATGGTATTTGAGAAGTCAACTTTACGACCTCGGCTATCCGTCAAGACACCATCATCCAAAACCTGTAAGAGGATGTTGAAAATATCTGGGTGAGCCTTTTCCACCTCGTCAAAGAGGAGAACTGAGTAAGGCTTATTGCGAACTTTCTCTGTTAATTCACCGCCCTCATCATATCCAACATAACCTGGAGGAGCACCGTTAAGTCGGCTAGCCGCAAATTTTTCCATGTATTCTGACATGTCAAAGCGAAGCAAAGCTGACTCATCATCAAAGAGAACTTCCGCCAAAGCCTTGGCCAATTCTGTCTTACCAACACCAGTAGGTCCAAGGAACATAAAGGAACCAATTGGACGTTTTCCAGTACGAATACCTGACTGGTTACGACGAATAGCACGACTAATGGCTGAAACTGCTTCATCTTGACCAATAACACGTTTGTGAAGCTCTGCTTCCAGATTCAAGTAACGCTTGCTATCTGCCTGAGTCATCTTCTCAACAGGAATACCTGATAGACGACTAAGGGTTTGCATAATCTGATCTGCATCTACCAAGGCAGGTTCTGGTAATTTTGCTTTTTGGCTAGCCTTATATTGTTTAACAGCAGCCTTCATATCACCAGATAGAAGTGCTTCATCCAAAGGCGTTATCTCACGTTTTGCTTCTTTTTTGATACGACCTTGAACAGTTGCACTCGCTTCATCTAAAAGATCAATGGCAGAATCAGGTAAGTTTTTACTCGTCAAATAACGGTGGGCTGCCTTGACTGCTGTCTCAACCGCCTCATCAGTAATCGTTACACGATGATAGTCTTCATAAGACGACCGTAGGCCTTTTAGAATATCAATCGCCTCAGCTACACTTGGCTCCTCGATTGTAATCTTAGCAAAACGGCGAGAAAGAGCTGCATCTTTCTCAATATGCTTCTGGTACTCAGCTTGAGTAGTTGCTCCAACCATATGAAGAGTTCCACGTGCTAGAGCGGGTTTCAAAATATTCGCCGCATCTAAGGTGCTATCAATACCTGAACCAGAACCAATAATCGTATGCAATTCGTCAATAAAAAGAATGATTTTTCCATCAGCTTCAATCTCATCAATGATCTGATTCATACGTTCTTCGAAATCGCCACGGAAACGTGTTCCTGCAACCACACTCATCATATCAAGCTCTAAGATACGCATATCAGCCAACTCAAAAGGTACTTCGCCTGAAGCAATACGCTGTGCTAAGCCAAGCGCAAGTGCCGTCTTACCAACACCTGCTTCACCCACAAGAACTGGGTTATTCTTCGTTTTACGACTCAAAACCTGAATCATGCGTGAAATCTCTTTCTCACGTCCAATAACAGGATCAAGAGCATCTAATTCGGCTACTGCCGTTAAGTCTTTGGTATAATCTGACAGTTCCCCAGTAGAAGATTGAGGAGGCTGCATCATATTAGCAAAATTTCCTGATGCCTTTGATTTTTTAGGCTTACGAAGGTCATGAATGGCCTTCAAATCTTGCTTACTAAGACCTGCGTAACGCTCCAAAGAACGTCGTAAATCGATAATACGAGGCTTATCGCTGTCATCCTTATATTGAAAACCAGCAACTTCAAGGAGACGACAAACCATCAAATCCTTATGAAGAAGGAAGGCCATCAATACATGTTCAGACCCTACCTCTACAGCACCAGTCACACCAGCAATTCCCTCTGCCTCTTGCAACATAGCCTCTAAAGCATGTGACTGTGCACGTAAATCGATAATATCTGATTCAGACAAGTCTTTTGGACTTTTCTCCATCGCTAGTACAGCAGCGGTCTCAATCTCTTCCGCACGAATACGGTCCTCAAAATCAGTAAATGTTAGGTAGGCTACAGATCCTGGAACCTCAACCATAGCCAGAAGCACATGCCAAGTCTCCAGAAAAGGACTTCCAAAACGCTCTGCCTCAAGCTGTGCACGATGGAAAATGGCCTGCATTTTTCTTGAATATGTCGTCATCTAATTTCCTTTTCTATCCAATCTAAGTAATAGCGAGCGTAGAATACGCGAACGAATAGCAGCCGCATCTGCGCCTAAAATATCATCACTAGCAGTTGCTAAAATCAAATTTCCCTCACGTTCAGTGATGATTTTTTCATCAAAAAGCAACTGAATCAAGTCTGTAAATACCTGCTCGCTGAGCTGATCTGCCAAGTTCTGAAGCAAATCATTAATCATGTGGTGCTTATCAGAGAATCTGACTTTGACGATACGAATATAACCGCCACCTCCACGCTTACTCTCAACAATATAACCACGACTTTCTGTAAAGCGGGTCTTAATAACATAATTAATCTGACTCGGTACAACTTGAAAAGTATCTGCTAAGTTCGAGCGTTGAATCTCAGCAATTCCAGACTGGCCCAGCAATTCTTTAATATATTCTTCTATAATATCTGATGTATTTCTTGCCATCTTAATTCCTCCAGTCTAATTTGACTATAACTGACTATTATTATACCAAAAATGTCAGCACATGGGAAACTATACCTTCAAAAAGCTTTTTAAAGTTGTCATTAAAGACCATATAAGATACAATAAATAAGACTGAAATATTAGGTAACTTAAGGTGTTTGATTCAAATTTTCTATCCACTTTAACAGGCTGAGACCCACCTAATCCAACAAGTACTTTTTAGCACTTTCGCAGTAGTATTAGTCTTATCACTCTCGATAAAGCTCATATCTCTTATTTATTTCCCTATGAAAGGTTACTCATGAAATACATCATTGCACTCTTAATCTCTATGATTCCCTTGGTTGAGCTCCGTGGAGCCGTTCCTGTTGCTATCGCCTCAGGTATCCCTTGGTGGCAAGCCCTAATTCTTTGTGTCATTGGGAACATGATTCCAGTTCCAATTATCTTCTTCTTCGCCCGCCGTGTTCTCGAATGGGGGGCAGACAAACCTCTGATTGGTGGCTTCTTTACCTGGTGTCTTAAAAAAGGTCACAGTGGTGGCCAAAAACTTGAAAAAGCTGCCGGAGATAAGGGTGTCTTCTGGGCCCTTCTACTTTTTGTGGGAATTCCGCTTCCAGGAACAGGAGCTTGGACTGGTACCCTAGCAGCATCTATCCTAGATTGGGACTTTAAACGTAGTGTTATTGCTGTTATGCTGGGGGTTATCCTTGCAGGTATCATCATGGGAACACTCTCTCTTCTACTTGGTGTAAATACCTTCGCTCATTAATTACTTTTTCAACGTCTGGGGCATACTCAGACGTTTTTTAATAGCAACAAAAAAGAAGCTACGATTCATTCACGTAACTTCTTTTCTTTTTATCTAGCAACTAGAATTAGTTGTTAAGAGCTGCTGCCATTGTAGCTGCAACTTCTGATTCAAAGTCGTTAGATGCTTTTTCGATACCTTCACCAACTTCAAAGCGAACGAATTCTACTACTGAAGCGTTTACTGATTCAAGGTAAGCTTCAACTGTTTTGCTGTCGTCCATGATGTAAACTTGAGCAAGAAGTGTGTATGCTTGGTCAACTTTAGTGTTGTCAAGCAAGAAGCGGTCCATTTTACCTGGGATGATTTTATCCCAGATTTTTTCTGGTTTACCTTCAGCAGCCAACTCAGCTTTGATATCTTCTTCAGCTTGAGCAAGAACAGCATCAGTCAATTGAGCTTTAGAACCATATTTAAGGTGTGGAAGAGCTGGTTTGTTAACCATTGCACGGCTTTCGTTATCTTGATCGATAGCGTGGTTAAGTTGTGCCAATTCATCTTTAACAAATTGTTCGTCCAATTCAGTGTATGAAAGAACAGTTGGTTTCATCGCTGCGATGTGCATTGAGATTTGTTTTGCAAGAGCATCATCTCCACCTTCGATAACTGAAACAACACCGATACGTCCACCGTTGTGTTGGTAAGCTCCGAAGTGTTGTGCATCAGTTTTCTCAACAACTGCAAAACGACGGAATGAAATCTTTTCACCGATAGTAGCTGTAGCAGTTACGTATGCAGCTTCAAGAGTTTCACCTGAAGGCATAGTCAATGCAAGTGCTTCTTCGTTGTTAGCTGGTTTACCTTCAGCAATTACTTTAGCTGTTTCGTTTACCAACTCAACGAATTGAGCGTTCTTCGCAACGAAGTCAGTTTCAGCATTAACTTCAACAACTGCTGCAACGTTACCGTTAACGTAAACACCAGTCAAACCTTCAGCTGCAACACGGTCAGCTTTCTTAGCTGCTTTAGCCATACCTTTTTCGCGAAGCAATTCAATCGCTTTTTCGATATCACCTTCAACTTCAACCAATGCTTTTTTAGCGTCCATGACACCAGCACCAGATTTTTCACGCAATTCTTTAACAAGTTTAGCTGTAATTTCTGCCATTTTGTTTTTCTCCAAATTTATTTTATCAAACTAAGGGGCAGGGCTGAGCCCCGCCCCTTAGGTGTTTGTCGTATCTTTAGTAGGCATCGAGCCCTAACCAATCTTAAAGATTAGTTGTTGTCACCTTCGACAACTTCAACGATTTCTTCGATTGAATCAGCTGCAGCTGCTTCTTGGAAATCTGCAGAAGCATCTTCACCTTGGTTACCTTCGATGATAGCATCAGCCATTTTTGAAGTGATCAATTTAACGGCACGGATAGCGTCATCGTTAGCTGGGATGATTACATCGATCTCATCTGGATCAGCGTTTGTATCAACCAT
>OGYS01001637.1_pt1 | contig 12593 bp, 9 predicted proteins | sample 1576611 | NCBI WGS metagenome assembly OGYS01 (sample SAMEA3541571, study PRJEB24748) | human gut metagenome | biome: human gut; feature: human-associated habitat; material: faeces | place: China | collected 2012
AGCGAGCTGTCCATGTTCTCGTTCAGCGTTTTTTCGTGGTTGCCGCCCAAATAGATAAAAAGCTTGTCCCCTCATGCAAGCTCAGCTAAACTGCCTCGCAGCAAGATTGAGCCTTTGGAGGGCAACGCAATGAAAACGGATACCGGGGCCATAGGTGTTCTGGGTGGGGTGGGGCCGTATGCCGGTCTGGACCTCATGCGCAAGATTTTTGATCAGACCGAAGCGAACTGCGATCAGGAACACCTGTCCGTGATCCAGTATTCCCTTTCCGAACATATCATCGACAGAACGCGCTTTCTGCTTGGGGAGACGGACGAAAATCCCGGCGAAGCCATCGGCGAAATCATGGTGCGCATGGCGAAGGCCGGGGCCACCGTTATCGGCGTGCCTTGCAATACGGCGCACAGCCCACGGATCATGGATGTAGCCGTCGCCATGCTGCATGAGGCGTCCCCGAAGACGCGCTTCGTCCATATGATCGATTCCGTCGTCGCCTTTATCCGTGAGAGCCTGCCCCATGCCCGGAAGATAGGCGTCCTGAGCACCAAGGGGACCTACGCGACCGGGCTCTATCAGGATGCCCTTTCCGCCGCGGGGTTCGTTCCTTTGTTCCCGGATGAGGAAGGCCGCGAGCGTGTCCAGCAGGCCATCAGCAATACTGCGTACGGCATCAAGGCCCAGTCGAATCCGGTGACGCCGGAAGCGCGCGCGGCGTTGCTTGCCGAGGCGGAAAAACTGGTGGAGCAGGGGGCCGACGCCGTGATCCTCGGCTGTACGGAAATCCCGTTGGCGCTCACGGAGCCCGATTTGCGCGGCGTTCCGCTGCTGGACGCCACCAAGGTGCTTGCCAGGGCCCTTATCATTGCTTTTGCTCCGGAACGCCTGAAAAAAGCTTAAAGCTATTTTTTTTCAGAGTATTGCGCTTTCCTTTTACGTATTAGGGACTGCCTATGTCTGTTTCTTTGCCTTCCATTGCGTCTTTCCATCAGGGCGCGCACTCGGTGGCCGTCGTCGGCCTCGGGTATGTCGGCCTGCCGCTGGCCGTCGCTTTTGCCCGGCATTTCAACGTGATCGGTTTTGATTTGAACGCCGCCCGCGTGGAAGAGCTTTCCGCAGGCACGGATCGGACAGGCGAAGTGGACTCGGCGGCGCTGCAAGCTTCCACGGCTCGTTTCACCAGCGATCCGGCGGCACTCCGCGAGGCGGGCGTCATCATCGTGGCGGTTCCGACGCCGATCGACGAGCACAGGAATCCGGACTTGTCCCCGGTGGAAGGGGCTTCCCGGACTGTGGGGCGGCATTTGTCCCGTGGCGCGGTCGTCGTGTACGAGTCCACGGTCTATCCGGGCGTGACCGAAGAGGTCTGCGTCCCGATCCTTGAGGCCGAATCCGGCCTGCGGTGCGGAGCCGACTTCACGGTGGGCTATTCTCCGGAGCGGATCAACCCCGGCGACAAGGTGCATACGCTTGAAACCATCAAGAAGATTGTTTCCGGAAGCGACGCGCCGACGCTGGATCTGCTGGCGGAGCTGTACGGGACGGTCGTGCGCGCGGGCATCCACCGTGCCCCCAGCATCAAGGTTGCGGAAGCCGCCAAGGTCATCGAGAACACGCAGCGCGACCTGAACATCGCGCTGATGAATGAGCTGTCCATCATTTTTGACCGGCTCGGCATTGATACGCTGGATGTGCTGGAAGCGGCCGGGACCAAGTGGAACTTCCTGCCGTTCCGTCCGGGGCTGGTCGGCGGGCACTGCATCGGCGTCGATCCGTACTACCTGACCTTCAAGGCCGAGGAACTCGGCTGCCATCCGCAGGTCATTCTGGCCGGGCGGCGCATCAACGACGGCATGGGTAAGCATGTGGCGGAAACCTGCGTCAAACTGCTGATCCGGCAGGGGCGGCTGGTCAATGCGGCCCGTGTGGGCATCCTTGGCTTCACGTTCAAGGAAAACGTGCCGGACTTGCGGAACACCCGGGTTATCGACGTGATCCGCGAATTGCAGGAATACGGCGTCGATGTGCTGGTACACGATCCGCTGGCTGACGCCGGGGAAGTGCGCCATGAATATGGCCTCTCTTTCGCGGCGCTGGATGAGCTCGCCAATCTGGACGCGCTGATTCTGGCCGTGCCGCACAAGGCCTACGCCGAAAACGGCGTTCTGGAACCGGCAGCCCTGCACGCACGGTTTGCCGTGCCCGATAAGGCCCTCCTGCTGGATGTGAAGGGCTGTCTCTCGCCCAGTGCCGTGCAAGCCGAAGGCATGGCCTACTGGAGGCTTTAGGCGAGGCAAAGGGAACGCTGCCTGTCCCCGCCTCGCTGCCTTTGAATCGGGGCTGTACACATCTTCTTCCGATATGTCCCGTCCGCGTATCCTTCGGGGGCAGAGGCGGTTCGTTTTGGGGGCGTGTTCCGTATCCTGAAAAGAAGTCAAGAGCCGAATGTGGTGCATTATCGGGGAAAAGCCGATTCCTCCGTCCTCCCGGCAATGAGGCCGTTGCGGGCATTTGATGTATTTCCCAAACGTGTCTGGAAGGTATCCGAATGAAGACAGTTCTTGTAACCGGAGGCGCGGGGTTTATCGGTTCCTGCTATGTGCTGTCCCGGCGCACTGCGGGGGAGCGGGTCGTCAACCTCGACAAGCTCACCTATTCCGGCAACATCGGTAATTTGGCGTCTCTTGATGGGGATGCCGAGCATATTTTTGTCCGGGGCGATATTGGGGATGCGTTGCTCGTCCGCCAGTTGCTGCACCATTACCAGCCCGATGCGGTCATCAATTTTGCCGCTGAGAGCCATGTGGATCGCTCCATCCATGACCCGGATGCGTTTGTCCGCACCAATGTCCTCGGAACCTGCACCCTCCTGCGCGGCGTATTGGAATGGTGGAAAGAGCTGTCCGAAGAAAGGCGGAACGCTTTCCGTTTCCTGCACGTTTCCACGGATGAGGTATACGGAACGCTCCGCCCCGGCGAGCCCGCCTTCACGGAGACCACTCCGTATGCGCCGAACAGCCCCTATTCGGCATCCAAGGCGTCCAGCGATCATTTCGTGAGGGCCTATCACGAAACCTATGGGCTCCCCACGCTCATCACGAATTGCTCCAATAATTACGGCCCGCGCCAGTTTCCGGAGAAACTCATTCCCTTGGTCATCCTGAACGCGCTGTCCGGAAAGCCGCTGCCCATTTACGGCACCGGGGAGAACATCCGCGACTGGCTGCATGTGGAAGACCACTGCGAGGCCATCGTTGCCGTCTTGGAAAAAGGGGCGCCGGGAGAGTGCTACAATATCGGCGGGCACTCCGAGCGGGCCAATATCGATGTCGTCCGGAGCATTTGCCGCATTCTTGACAAGCTCCGCCCCACAGCGGCCCCCTATGAAAAGCAGATAACCTTTGTGGCGGACAGGCCGGGCCATGATTTGCGCTACGCCATTGACGCCGCGAAGATCGAACAGGAGATCGGCTGGGTTCCGCGCCGTCGTTTTGAGGAAGGGCTTCGGGAAACGGTGGGCTGGTATCTTGAGAATGCCGCGTGGGTGGAGAACATTCAAAGCGGGGAATATCGCCAATGGCTCGAAACGAATTATAGCGGGCGGTAGGCTGTACGAAGCTGCGGGCGGCTCACGTAAGCCGGCGCGCAAGATGGGCGGTTTCAAAAAGTATGGGAACTGAGAGCGGGGAATGCGTCGAGGAGCGCCAGCCTCCAAGAGCATTCCCCGTTCGCGCGCAACGGCGGCTGAAAGTGCCGGGATAGTGAAACACGGATGTTTTCGCGTCTTTTTCGGGAAAAAGGCAAAATGGCCATGAGTTGGGAAACTACGGCGTTGCAGTCCGCGGGACGTGAATTGTCATACCTTGTTTTCAAGGACGTCCGCGATGAACGCAATCATCTTCTTCCGAAAGATCTCCTCGGAAAAGCTTTCCGCCTGCATTTTCAGCTTATCGTGTACCCACGTTTGTTCTGTGGAGGCTTCATAGGCGTCGAGCGCCTCGGTTAAGGCGTCAGCCGTCTGCCGTTCAAAAAAGATCCCGGTCTCTCCGTCCGCCACACTGTCCAAGACCCCGCCCCTGCCGTATGCGATAACGGGGCGTCCGGCGGCCATAGCCTCAAGAGGCGTGATCCCAAAATCCTCTTCGCCGGGGAACAGGAAAGCCTTACAGCCCGCATAGAGGGCGGGGAGCGCCGCATTGTCCACGCGGCCCACAAAACTGACGGTCGGCCCGGCAATGCTTTCCAGGCGCTTCCGCTCCGGGCCATCCCCCGCAACGACAAGCCGCCGCCCGGTACGGGTACACGCCTCCACCGCCAGATCCACACGCTTGTAGCTCACCAGTTCGCTGAGGCAGAGATAGTAGCTGCCGGGCTCTGGGGTGCCGGGGACATTTTGAAGGCCCGCCATGTGGAGGCTGGAGAAACGTGAGATGTCAACGGGGGGATGGATGACGGCGGCCTCCTTTCCCCACCAGCGCTTGACCCGGCGCGCCACGGTGCGCGAGTTTGCGATAACGTGATCGACGCGTTGCGCCGAGGCATAATCCCACAGCCGCAGCCGATGGAACAGCGGGCGCATGAGCAGACGCGTCACCGCTCCGGCGGATTCCAGATAGTCTTGATAAAAATCCCAGAGATAGCGCATGGGAGAATGGCAATAGCAGATGTGCGGCGTGTCGGCCCGGGTGATGACCCCTTTGGCGGGCCCGGACTCGCTGGAAATGACGAGATCATAGCCGCGCAGATCCAGCTGCTCCAACGCAAGCGGCATCAGGGGAAGGTATTTCTGGTAATGCCGCACGCTTCCCGGAAGCTTTTGGATAAATGTCGTATGGATCGGGTGGGACGTAATGGTTTCGGAGAGCGCCTCGGGGCGTACGACATGCGTGTAGATATCCGCCTGTGGAAAAATCCTGCACAAGGCTTCGACGACTTTTTCTCCGCCGCGCATACCCGTAAGCCAGTAATGGATAACGGCTACGCGCAGATGCGGCAATGTTCTTTCATCCATGCGATATTTCCTCGGCGTTTTCTCTGGGAGCCTTTTGTGAAGCGGGAGCAATCGGCGGACACGCCGAATCCATACCCGGCGGGGTGCAGCCGAGGTACGCACCTTGTGAAGGGGTGCGCCTCCCCCATCCCTCAGGCCGTACTGGGCTGCGGGGTTATTTCCATGACTCGGCGACGCGTTCGGGCAGGGTCATGAGGTAGTCCCCATAACCGGATTTTTGCAGCGGGGCCGCCAGCTTCATGAGCTGCTCCGTCGAGATGTAGCCCTTACGCCAAGCGATTTCCTCAATGCAGGAAACTTTGAGGCCCTGCCGGGTTTCGATAGCCTGCACAAACGTGCCCGCCGCCATGAGCGAATCGTGGGTGCCGGTGTCCAGCCATGCGATGCCGCGCCCCATCAGCCCCACATGCAGTTTCCCCGCGTCGAGATAGGCCTTGTTGACGTCCGTGATTTCCAGTTCGCCCCGGGGGGAGGGCTTGATTTCACGTGTAATGTCCACGACGTCCTGATCATAAAAATAAAGCCCGGCCACGGCGTAGCTGGATTTGGGATGTTGGGGTTTCTCCTCGAGGGAGCGGACTTTCATATCCTGATCGAACTCGACCACGCCGTAACGCTCGGGATCGCTGACGTGATACCCGAAGACGGTCGCGCCCTCTTTCTGCTCCCGGGCGCTGATGAGGAGATCTTCGAGGCCGTTGCCGAAGAAAATATTGTCCCCAAGGATCAGGCAGGAGTGGCTTCCCTGGATGAAATCAGCGGCAAGGAGGAACGCTTGAGCGATACCTTCCGGCTTCGGCTGTGTGATGTACTCAAAGGAGCATCCCCATTGGCTGCCGTCCCCGAGAAGTTTGCGGAACTGCCAGCCGTCGTCTGGCGTGGTGATGATGGCAACCTCACGGATGCCCGCCAGAAGGAGAACCGACAACGGATAATAGATCATCGGCTTATTGTAGACCGGCAACAGCTGCTTGCTGACGCTGAGCGTGAGGGGGTGAAGCCGCGTACCGGAACCGCCCGCCAGCAGGATACCTTTCCGTGATGCCATATGCAAAACCTTCCCTTAAAATTGAAACAGGCAAATACCATTCGCAAGGAGGACAGGGCAAGCGGCGCTCTTTGAGGGGGAAATCCGCGTGATGAGCCAGCCGCCTGCAATGCCTATCGGCCCGGCCTTTCTTTCCTTGCGAGCTTCAGTGCGCCTGTGGGGCAGACGGTGACGCAGGCGGTATCCAGCCCGGCATCGAGGCGGTCTTTGCATTGATCGCATTTGACGGATTTCCTTTTGCGGGGATCAACCCAGATCAGGTGATGCGGGCAGGCTTTCTGGCACGCCCCGCAGCCGACGCACGCTTCTTCCCGTATGAAGACGATCCCGTCGCTCTCCCGGCGGATAAGCGCCTCTTTGGGGCAGACTTCCACACAGCGCGGCTGAGGGCACTGTACGCAGGCCCGGTAGCGGGTATGAAGCACAACCCGGGGCTCTCCGTCCGCCGCAAGCGGTGCGGGCGCTTCCGGCCGTGCATGTTTGACGATGATCGGCGTTGCTTCTTCCGCGGCGTCTTCAAAGCGGGGGCCATCGACAAGCAGCGTTCCGAGGGAAATGCCCGGTGCGCTGTCATGGGCCGCCTTGCAGCTGGCTTCACAGGCATGGCAGGCGATGCAGCGATCTTGATCAACGACAAGGCGATATATGCTCATAGTGCCTCACTCGGATGCCTTGCATCCGGCGATTGTTTGCTGATGCGGCGTCCCCCGCAGCGGGTACAGGGGAACGTCCATTCTTGAGGGCCGGTTCAGTTCGTTTCTTCGGCTTTTCGGATCGTTACGAAGTGCTTTTGAAGGGCCAGCCCCCCGCCGAGCGGATCTTCATGCTCCAGCCCGCTGACCATGCAGGCTTCGTCGGCCACGCCTTTGCCGAAGGCCCGCGTTTCTTGAGGCGTTTTCCTGCCAAAGCCGTGCAGCATGAAGACGGCCTCGGGGTGGATGCCCGTGGTTACCTTAGCGCGTAAACGGCCAACGGGGCCTGTGGCTGTACACACTTCAACCCAGTCGCCATCGGCAATGCCAAGGGCCTGGGCCCGCTCCGTGTGGATCCATAACGTATTGGTGGGCGCGAGTTCGGACAGCAGGGGGTTGTTCGTCGTGCTGGCCTGCGTATGCAATGCCGCCCGGCCGGGAATGACGCGGAACTGGTCGGGCGCGGCAGGCCGCTCCGGTGCCGTGTAGGGCGGCAGGGTGTCGTGCCCGGATGCGGCCCATAAGCGGTTGCGGGCCTCTATCTTGCCGGAAGGCGTGGGCAACGTGGTTTCCGCAAGGGTTTTCCAGCGCGGAGCGGACGCGAGCGGCACAAAGCCGGTTGCATCGAACGCCTCTATGCCGAGCCCCGTACCTTCAAGCTGGTAGTTCCATATATCCTCAATGCGTGAGAAGGCGAGCTTGTCAAGCCCGAGGCGCGAGGCGAGGCCGCACAGGATCTCCCAGTCGGCGCGCGTGTCGAAACGCGGCTGCACGGCGCGCTGGCGGCGGAAGAACTGCGGCTTCAGCCCCAGCTTGGAGGCCAGAATGCTTTCCCGGGACAAGGCCGGGGAGAGCGGCAGCACGATGTCGGCATAGTCCGCCGTAGGCGACCACGTGGTGGTGATGGCGACGATAAGGTCGAGCTTGTCCAGCTTGCTGCGCAGCGTATCCGGATCGGGCAGCGAAGACAGGATGTTGTGGCGCATCGAGATATAGGCGCGGACCGGATACGGATCGCCGGTCACGGCGGCGTCGAAGGCCCGGTGGAGCAGGCCGGGCTGCTGCCAGTCGGCCTTGTCCGCCATCGGCTTGGTGATATTGGGGTAGAGCGCCGAGAGAGGCCGCAGCCGTTTCCCCGTTTCCTTGGGGGAAAGGCTGATGGGCATACCGCCGCGCGCGCCGATGGAGCCGAGCAGGGCGTTGATGAGGTAGGCGCTGCGCACGGTGACGAAACTGTCAGCATACCGGGCCGTGAACCAGCCCGGGTACCAGAGGCCAGCACGCCCAGGTTGGCCAGACTGGTCAGGTGCTCGGTCATCCCCGCCTTGTGGTCGTTGAACCACCAGGCGCTGCCGTGCTGGATCTTCCCCGGTATCTCTGGGCTCTGAAATGCCCCTAGCAGGGTATCGATCCAGGCGTTGTCCGCTGGATTCAGGCTGTACAACACTGTCCTGGGCAAGCTGGCCTCCTGTTCGAGGGTATCCAGCAGGCGGTAAGTGGCGGAGCAGCTGTCAGTGACGGCCATGCAGTCAAAGCCGGTGTCCGGCCCCAGGGTCTTTAGTATCTTGGTATTGGGGTTACGCATGCAGCTGAAGTGGAGCTGCATGACCCATCCAAGCCGGGCATACTCCCGGGCACAATGGAGCAGCAGGGCGGTCTGGTAGCCCTCCGCTTCCTCCCGGGTCAGAGGCTCCCCCGCCCTAGCCTTGCGCAGCGCGGCGGTAGCCGCCATGTCACTGGCCGGCCGGAACATCACGTAGTCCAGGCCGTGATCCGCTGAGCGGCAGCCGTGGGCATCAAAAAAGGCGATACGCACACTGAGAGCCTGCCGCACATCTTCCACCGTGGAGATCTCTCGTCCGACCGTCTCCTCCAATTTCCGGAGGTAGTCGGCAAAGCCCGCCTTGTGTAGATTCACCGCTGGATCCGGCCGAAAGCTGGGCAGCACCTTGGGCGCAAAACTCCCGTCCGCTGAGAGTTTCTCATGCCAGGCCAGGTCGCTACACGGGTCATCTGTGGTGCCCACCATGGCCACATTGCTGCCGCAAATCATCCCCCGGACGCTCATGGCCGGGTCGCTGCGCAATTTTTCGTTGCACAGATCCCACACTCGCTGCGCTGTCTCCCCGTTCAGGACACCCGTGTAGCCGAAGTAGTTCTTCAGTTCCAGGTGACACCAGTGGTACATCGGGTTTCCAATGGCTCGGGGCAGCATCTCGGCAAACTTCTGGAATTTTTCCCGTCCCGTTCGCTCTCCGGTGATGAACTCCTCTGGTACGCCGTTGGAGCGCATAAGCCGCCACTTATAGTGGTCTCCCCTCAGCCACACTTGGGAAAGATCCTCAAAGTGTCGATCCTCCCAGATATCCTTGGGGTCAATGTGGCAGTGGTAATCCACAATGGGCATCCGCTCCGCCCAGCCGTGGTACAGCTCCACGGCTGTCCCGGTGCCCAAAAGAAAATCCGGATCCTCTACGAAGCCTTTCATATCCGGCCCCTCCCTTCTCCTTGATTCTGCGGTATCGGCAAGTCCCTCGGGAGCAGACCCTGTGGGCCTGCTCCCAGAGAATTTCCGCTGATTCTACATTATTTGGGCACCGTCTCGTCGGTGATGGTGCGCATGGCCTCCTCCAGACTCATGCCTTTCGCCACTGCCTCTTTCCGGGCGGAGTTCACCGCCTGGATCTGCCGCATCCGCTCCCCGGTGAGGGTGTACTTCCGCATGGCAATCAGGGTGGCTAGCCAAGCGGCCATGGGGATGATACAGAACAGGACGATAACCACAATATTCATACCGGGCACGTAAGGTGTGCTCTTCGTAGGCAGCACATCCAGTCCAATGAAGCTAACCGCAAGTCCAACGACCGTAGCGCTCAAGGACGACACCAGCTTATCCACCAGGGCAAACAGGGTACCCATGACACCGGGGATGAACTTGCCGGAGCGGTAGGTTTCGTAGTCGGCGCAGTCGGCCACCATGGGTATGGGCATATCCGCCGTAGCGTAGTAGGCGCCGTAACCAATGCCGAAGAACAAGATGAACAACACCGTGTAGAGGTTAATTGAGATTCTGAAGTCCGGCCCGAATAGGGTTCCCTCATAGATGGAGAAGTTGAAGGCCGGATCTCCCTGCCTCCACAGTAGCAGCAGTACCAGCACACCCACGTAGCAGACCAATGCCACGCCCACATAACGCACCAGAGATGCCTTCTGGCCTTTCTTCTGGGCGGTACGTACGGTCAGCAGGAAGAAGGGAACCGCAAACACATAGCCCAGAATCATCATGGGCAGGTACAGGTTGTCGTAGTTGCCCATCATACAGCCGTAGAGCATGATAAGTACCGTCATATTGGTGGCGATGGATAGGGCCAGCTTGCATCCGGCACCGGCCACCATCAGGCGCTGAATGGGATTGTTGTGCTTGATGATCTCCCAGTACTCGGAGATCTTGACCTTCTCAGTCTTCTCTCCTGTGATACCGAAGTATTTGGGCTGGTCCTTCTCCCAAATGCCAATGATGGCCAGGATGGTAAGCACCACCGAGACTACAATCCCGATAGGGGTCATCACGGCAAACCAGGTCTGGTTATAGTCACCAAGCATCCCATCCCCTGCCAGGATGGGGCCAAGGAACTGGATAACTCCCATGCCCAGCAGGGAGCCCACCGTGTTGAACACGGTGAATAGGGGGCGCTGCTTAGGGTCATTGGTCAGCACCGACTGGGCCGCCCGGGTCACCGAGGTCTGACAGGCGTATCCGATGGCCCAGATGGCGTAGAATACCACAAAGAGCACATATCGCAGCCACATCATGTTAGTCGGCACAAAGGGGGTGAGCACATACAGGCAGATCACGGATGCCGCCATGATAACGCTGCCGCTCACCATGAAGGGACGGAATTTGCCAAATTTTCCGTTGGTCTTGTCCATCAAGGCACCGATAATAGGATCTGTGACAGCGTCCAGTACCCGCATGGCCGTCACCATGATAGAGGCGAATGCGATAGCAAGGCCCAACACAGCACTGCCGAAGGTGGCCACATAAGACAGGATCAGCACATAATAGACATTGGTGGCGCCATTATTTAGGGGAAACAGTACCAGTTGATAGGGTTTCGCCCGGTTCAGCCCGGAAGAAGGCGCGGAATCCTGTTTCATAAAAGCTCAAGCTCCTTCATCTTAGTTTTGCCCGCACAGGGACGAAGATCGCAGCATGCCCGGCGGGCACCGGGATCACACCCAGTTCTGGCTTTTTTTATGCTTGACCAGAGTGTAGGCCGGGTTAGGCTCGTCCACCCGCCGGAGCACAGCGCTGTCCGTCAGCTCGCCGGAGTGAACCTCCAGCCGGGTTTCGCCCTCGCCCAGAGGTATCCGAAAAGTAAATACCTTGTCCCCCCGTTGCTCAGAGAACAGTTTCCCGTTGACGTACAGGGATACGGAGGGCTGATTGGAGTACACCTTCACCATAGTCTCAGACTCCGGCCGGTCCACATACCGCTTCCCGCACAGATGCACGAAGGGTTCCTTGCTCCACCACGCCTTGTACGCGTAGAAGCTGTCCTTTCGTGTCTTTCGGTCAAAGGTTACCAGTCCCTTGTGATTCATCCCGGGCTCCCCCCCTTGATCCCGGGCATCGGCGGCGAAATCAAACATGTTCCACACATGGGTGCCCCACATCCAGGGATTCCGGTCAAAGAAGCGTAGCATGTATTCATGGTACACGCACTGGTACTCTTCCGTATGGTCACCACGGCGGGGATGGGATGCATGGAGGTTGGGCATGGCTTCACACCCGTACTCTGAAAAGCCCAGGCACCTGTTTGGATAGACTGTGTGGAAAAATTTCACCCACATGTCGTTGAGCCACAACCCTGGTACGTACCAGCCCAGATAGAGGTTCCAGGATACGACGTCCGTGATGTGGGCCGAGCGGTTGAATGGGCCACACATAGCGTAGCACGCCAAGGTAGTGAACCGGGTGGGATCCAACCGATGGCACAGGTCATTCAGCGCCCTGTGGTTATCCAGCATGTCCCTCTTGTTTTTGGTGGAGATGGTAATCTCATTGGACACGCCCCAGCACACGATGGAGGGGTGGTTGTAGTTCTGGACGATAAGCTCGGTCATCTGACTGATGGTGTTTTCTCTGCCGCTGGGCATATGCTCTGAGATATATGGAATCTCAGCCCAGACAATGAGGCCATACTTGTCGCACAGATCGTAGAAATACTGGTCGTGTTGGTAGTGGGCCAGACGGATAGTATTGGCCCCGATCTCCCGGATGAGGGCCATATCCTCCTCATGGATAGCCTGACTAATAGCGTTGCCGATCCCCGGCCGGTCCTGGTGCCGGCACACCCCGCGCAGGGGGTAGGAGCGGCCGTTGAGGAAAAATCCCTTTTTCGGATCCACCTCAAACACTCGCACGCCGAAGTGGTCCTCCACCTGATCCACCACCTCACCGCTTTTCACCAGCCGGGCCACAGCCCTGTACAAATAGGGATCTTCCAAACCATTCCACAGATGGGCATTGGGAATGTCCAAAATGATATCCTGCCCCTCTCCGGACGCCACCTGGTTTCCCTTTGCATCCAAAAGGGAAATCTCCACTGTCCCGGTCCCGGTCACAAAGGTCTCCACATGGATTTTTCCGCAGCCTTTCTCCAACTTCGGGGTGATCTTTATGCCCTTGCCACCGAAGTAGTCCAGGTCAAAATGGTTCTGGCTCACTACAATTAGAGCTACGTCCCGGTAGATGCCTCCGTAGAAGGTAAAGTCTGCCTTCTGGGGGTAAGCGTGGTGGGTGTTGACGATAGTTTGGGCGATATCGTGCCCGATCGTCGCC
>OGYS01001653.1_pt1 | contig 12483 bp, 12 predicted proteins | sample 1576611 | NCBI WGS metagenome assembly OGYS01 (sample SAMEA3541571, study PRJEB24748) | human gut metagenome | biome: human gut; feature: human-associated habitat; material: faeces | place: China | collected 2012
TTTTCTGAAAAGAGAGGATTAAAAAATATATATGAAAAACTATGTCTTAAGTATAGCAGAATCTTCTCTTCATTCAATATATAAACTATGAACAATTCTAAAGAAAGTATAAACAGTTCTAAAATATTTGGGAGTAAGCTTCTAATTTTATTACTTTATTTTTTATGATATAATATCTTTCGTACAAACAAAAAGGAAAAACGAGGAAGTCAGGATGAGAATAAACATTGCAATATGTGATGATGAACAGGAATCTTTACATATGATTCAGAAAGAATTATATAATGCAGCTGATAAGTTAAAGATTGAAATTGAAACTTATGCTTATAATGAGGGAAATAAAGTATTAGACTTAATTTACAATAAAAAAGGGGATTTTGATATTTTATTTCTAGATATTGATATGCCAGATATTTCAGGACTTGAAGTTGCAAAAAAATTAAGACAGAAAAATTCAGATATCATATTAATTTTCATTTCGGCACATGAACAATATGTGTTTGAATCTATAGAATATAATCCATTTCGATATATTCGAAAAAACAGAATCGAAAAAGAATTAATCCAAGCTTTGAAAGCAGCATACCAAAGACTTGAAGAAATGCAGGATTCTTATATCATAGTGAAAACAGAAGAAGCGGAAGTTCGAGTGAAGCATTCAGATATTATGTATTTTGAAACAACTGCAAGAAAGGTTGGAATTCACTTAAAGAATGGAGAAGTATTACTTGTGCGGAAAACAATCAAGGAATTATACAAAGAATTAAATGATGAACATTTTATCAAAATTCATAGTGGTTGTGTTGCAAATGCTAAATATATTGGTAAATATTCGAATCATGATATTACATTGGATAATGGAGAGCAGTTGATCGTAAGCAGAACCAGAATAAAAAATGTGAAAATGACATTAATGAATTATTGGGGAAATCAGATATGACAGTATTTTTTTGGATTATAGAATATATCGCAAGTTTTATTGAAATTTTCATGTGTTGTGTTTTTTGTGGAATTTTTTTGACAAAAGAAAAATTTGGTAACCGAAAATATTTGGCATTTGTTGGTTCAGCACTTAGTGCGTTATTGATCACAGGGTTAAATAAAATAGAGCTCTTCTCATTTTTTAATTCTATGGTTGTTTTATTGGTAATCTTTTTATTTCAGGTATTTTTATATAAGACAAAGATAGGGCTATGTATTGTAGTTACATTAATCTATACAGTAATTTTAGCTGCGTTTGATTTTGCAGTTTCATATTTTACAGCATTAATTATACATGTAAATGCAAACTATTTATTAAGAAATCAAAGTTTTTCAAGAGTTTTGTGTATCTTGATGTCAAAGTTTCTGTTAATATTAACAGTAGTCACAATACGTAAGTTATTGAGGAAATCAATAATATTTATAAAAAAATATATAGTTATTATGTGTGTTTACTCTGCTTTTCTGTTAGTTTCACTTCATATTATGGTGGAATTGAATATAAAGAATAGAAGCCCTAAAACAGAAATGTTTCTTGTAGTATTTTTTATTATTTCTATATCGATTGAACTCTTGGTGCTTTATTTTATCATAAAAACAGGAGAAAATTATGAGCAACAGCAGAAAAATGAATTGATCGAAATGAAAAATACAATGCTTCAAAAATCGTTAGATGAAACCGAACAGGCATTTCAATTATGGCGAAGAAGTGTTCACGATTATAAAAATCATGTCATAGCATTACGACAACTTGCAGAAGATGAAAATATGGAAGGTATAAAAGAATATCTGAATTGTGAAAATGAATTGATTCAAAAAAAGATGTTTTACATAAAAACAGGGAATTCCGTTGTGGATGCAATTGTTAATACAAAACAAAGATTGGCAGAGGAAAAAGGCATCACATTTATAGTAAATGCAACAATTCCAAAGAAATGTTGTGTAAGTGAAATAGATATGTCAAATATATTGGGAAATCTGATTGATAATGCAATGGAATCAAGCCAAGGAGAAGAAGAACCCTATATTGATCTAACGATCAGGCAGGAGAAAGCATTTCTTGTAATTAAGATCATCAATCAATATAGCAGAGAACTTTCTGAAAAATTAAAGACAACAAAGAAGAATCAGGAGTTCCATGGAATTGGTATCAGAAGTGTAAAAAGCATTGTCAAAAAGTATGGAGGAGAGTTTTTGATTGATAAAAAAGGTATAGATGTGATTGTCAAAATATTGATTCCAAATTAAATACAGTATATGAGTAAAATGTCGGTTAAACACTGGCATTTTTATTTTGTGCAAAATAATTTAGCGCTCTTTATGAAACAAAGATACAAAATAAACACAAAAACATACAAAATAAACAACATTTTGTTTTGAATACAATTTACATGATAATATTTAATTGCGCAGTGGATAAGGCCTTAAAAAGTGCAAAAATAAAAATGGAATATTTCATAAATAGTATCAGAGAAAAGGGGGAAGGAAAGAGATAATGAATATTATTGAAATAGTACTTAATTCTATAGCAAGTATTATGGTTGAAACAACTTCATGGTTTGGACTTTATGAACCTAAAATACCATGGGAACTTGTCAAGTCGGAAGAAAAGTAGGAGCATAAATGTTCAGATATTTTGCTGAAAATATTACTTTTGTATTGATAAAAAATAAAATACTTAATATTAAGAATAGAAATATATATGTATATGCAATAGAAGTTATTTTATTAAATATGATTTTGTTATTATCCCTTTTAGGGATAAGCATTTTAGGAAAGGATTTATCCTGCTTTATAGGATTTTTATTATTCTTTGTTCCTTTAAGAACATTTGTTGGTGGTTATCATGCCAAACATAGTGAAATATGTTTTGGAATGTCGATTGGTATATATATAGTAGTAATGATTATTTTTTATAATTATCCTAATTTATATAAAAATATTATTGTGATTGGTATATATATATTAGCAATTATTACATTTTTTATCTGGTCACCATTAAAAAATGAAAATCATATATTAACAAATTATCAGTATAAGAGAAATAGAAATATTGTATTTGGAAGCATTGTAATCAATATTATATTTTTTATGTTTTTTTCAAAAATGCATTATACAATTGCATCATATGAAATAATATTTACAGTACTTGCTTCTATTTTTTTGATAATAGGGAAATTAGAACTTTGTCAAAATAAGAAAGAGTAGTTGGAAATAAACAAAAGACAAAAATTTATGAAAGGAAGTTTTTTATGAAGAAAACAATTTTAGGATTAGCATTATCATTATGCGTTATGGGAAGTGTAGTTCCTGTTTCTGCTTCAACAGTAAATACTAGCGAATTTGGAAAATTCACATATTCATTATCAAAAAGTGGAAATCAGGTAACTGCTACAACAAAAACACAAAAAACGGCATCAAAATTAATTACAAAAATGACTGTAGAAATTAATTCTACAGGTCAGAAACTTGTAAATACAACAGTAACGAAAAAGAATACAAAAAGCAATGTGATGATAAAGGCTATTAATAATACAAATAAAAAATTAGCAGCTTTTTCTACTCATGAAGCATGTGGAAAAACGAATGTTGTAAAATACAAAGCCGAAATATTTTAAAATAATTTCAAAGTGGGGGCATATAGTGAGTGCTCCCACTTTGTATAAAAAGGAGCATATATGAAACGAATCGGGTATATATTATTGGTTTTAACAATTATGTTAACAGGTTGCGGAACAGGAAATAAAAATAAGAATGATAAAGAAAATAAAACAGCCGTAGAAAATAGATTTGTGAAAAAAAATGAAAGTAATGAAGATATTATCAAAGAGTCTAGCGGGCAGATTTCTTTTGGATATCTTGATGAGAAGAAAGATGTCTATGAGTATGATGGAAAGGATGTAGAAATACCATTTTATCTGGAAAATCAGGGAAATAAAAATGAAGGTGTAGCAACAATAGGATTGTTATTGTTTGTCGATGGAAATGTACAGGATTATAGAATAGAAGCAAATGGTAAAATACAAACAATGCAAAAAATCACCTTAAAGCCAAAGGAAAGAAAAGAGTTTAAACTGATATTTAAGCCAGTATCTGGTAAAAAAGGAGAGAAAGTTGGAGTGATTCCAGCAACGATATGGAATCCAGACAGTTTACCAAAAGAAAAAAATCCAAGTTGGGGGAACAATCAACAGTTAAGCGCAAACGTTCCATTAGAAATTAAAATGAAATGTAATGGAACGAATCAATTAAAGGCAACAAAGAAACATATAAAAGTAAGTGATATACCAGAAGAAATTTTAAACGATTGGAAAAACACATATGTAAGTGATGAATATGATTCTTTAGATTCCTCTGTAAACTTTGAGATGGAATCAAGTGTCAAAGACAAACAGATTTTATATACAAAAGATAGAAAAGTTCCAATCACTTTGAAATTGTATGGTGGAGCAAGTGTGAATGAGAAGATTACAATTTTTATCAACAATAGTACTGTAAAAATTGATAAAAAAGATTATATAAAAGTCAAAACCAAAAAAGGAAAAATGATCACAGTTACTGCGAATTTAGATTTTTCAGGATATGATCGGATCAATTCAATTTATGCAATTGTCATGACGAGTGGAGGAGATTATAAAATACAGGATATTTATAAAACAGACAGTTTACTGTTGATCAATAAGTAAATAGGATAAGTAGAGGTAGGAATCAATGAAGAAAATAATTGTTTGTATGATTTGCATTTGTATCGCACTGGCAGGGTGTGGGAAAGAAAAAAGTGTAGTAAAAGAAAAGAAACAAAAAGAAGTTTTACACTTAACAACAAAGGGAAAAGAACTGATTCTGAAAAATCTGATCAGTCAGAAAATTGTGAACAAATACAAACTAGGAAAAAAACAGTGTGCAGGTTCTATCATAGAGCTTGATAAAGGATATTGTGTACAAATTTATGAAGCAAACAGGGAATTGAAAAATCAGGTAATACAAGGTGCTGTGGTAGAAGATACACCAGATGAAAGTGAAATTGTAAAGGCATCTATAAAATTTTTTGATAAAAAGCTTGGGGAAACAGATATCGTTGATGTTACTAAATTGGCAAAAGAAAGAAAAGACGAAGATCTTTTGATGACCAGTTTTACAGTAAGTCCAGATGGCACAAAGATTGCATGGGATATTGGAGAAAACATCCTATGCTATGACAGAAAAACAAAGAAATTTACAAAATACAACCAGATTACGAAGAAAGATATTACAGCAGAAAATATTATATTTGCAGGAAATGATAAGTTGGCATTTTATGGAACGAAGGGAGAAAGTGAAGAAGATACTTGTTATGGATATTTCGATTTAAAGAATAAAAAAATATATACATTTATCGAGAAAACATATGAAGCTTTTTCTTTGAATGCAGATGCGAGATATATGTGGATCAATGATGGAGAAAATCCGAACACAAAAACAGCAAGTGGGAAAGTTCCAGTCGTGGATACTAAGACAGGGAAAAACCATTTGGTCCATCTTGATGGTATTGAGAGTGCGAAAGCAAGGATTTCAGAAGATGGGAAATATATGATCGCAGTTAGTCAGACAGATGAAAAAAGTTTCCGTGTAAGACAATACGACATCAAAAATGAAAAGGTTTTAAAGGAAAAGAAATATGATTTTCATAAATCCGTTCATATCAGTGATATGATTTCTATCAATAACGGAAAATCATATGGAATTATTTACAATATGGATCAAGGAGATAGATTAGAGGAGTTTGCATTGCGATAGTTATTGGAGAAAATTATGAAATTATTGTTAGATCATGTAAGTAAAAAATATGGAAATAAATATGCACTGATAGATTTGAATATAGAATTTAGAGATGGTGTTTATGGCATTTTAGGAGCAAATGGTGCTGGAAAAACGACCTTGATCAGCATCATTACAGGAATATTACAGCAAACATCTGGGCAGGTAAAATTAGATGGCAGCGATATAAGAGATATGGGAACAAAATATCTGGATCAAATAGGATATCTTCCACAGTACCCACAGTTTTATCCAAACTTTCGGGTTAAAGAATTTCTCATGTATATGTGCAGCATCAAAGACATTCCTAAGAAGAAAGCAAAAGAAATTTTGCCAGAAATCATGGAGGAAGTAAATCTTTGTGATCATATGAATAAGAAAATTAAAGAACTATCCGGAGGAATGAGACAAAGACTTGGGATTGCTCAGGCAATCTTAAATGACCCGAAAATTCTGATATTAGATGAGCCAACCGCAGGACTTGATCCAGGGGAGCGAATCAGATTTCGAAATATTATTTCTAATATAGCCCAAAATAGAATGGTGCTTATTTCCACACATATCGTATCAGATATAGAATATATTGCGAATCAAGTCGTGATTCTACAAGAAGGGAAACTTAACAGAATGGGCACTGTAGAAGGATTGTGCAATGATATTCAGGGAAGTGTCTGGCAAGTTAATGTAGATGAAATGACAGCAGAACAATTCATGAAAAATTATTTAACATCCAATATAAAAAGAATTGATAAAAATGTGCTTATGCGGATCATTAGCAAGAATAAACCGATGGAAAATGCCAGGATGTTAAAACCACAGTTAGAAGATGTGTTTTTAACAGTGTTTCGAGAACAGGCAGGGATCTAATATGATAATTGTATTATTTGAATTTCGAAAGAATATTTTAAGGAAAACAGTCATTATACCAATGATCATTTTACTGATCGTAAATGTAATCGTAATTTATGCACAGTATCGCTTTCAAAATGATCCATTTTCCAGTGAGGTCAATCGGTATCATTCATCTGCTAGAGAATGGAAGTATTATAAAGAATTACATACACAATTTGACGGTGAAATAACGGAAGAAAAACAGGATAAGATCATCAAACTTTATAATAACTTAAAAGAAAAAGTAGACGATGGTGATTATGAAAAAGGATATACAAAGAGTGCAGGAACGGGATATATTTTTGGCGATTATTCTCTGATCGAAACGAATTTTTATCAGCCAATCAAAAATCTAGTTTCTTATGTCGAGAAAAATGGGGAACTGGTAGATCAGGCAAAAGAAAATATAAAGTTTTATAAAAAAGCAGATAATCGATATGAACTTAAGAAGAATCAATATATTGTAAAGAAATATCAAGACAGAGTGATCTATGATTTTTATGATACAACAGGCTTTCAGAAACTGTTTGATTATAATTTTTCAGATGTAATTCTAATAATTTTTTTGTTTTTATGTGCATTGCCATTATTTTATCAGGAGCGGATATGTGGAATGGAAGATATGATTCTGGCGACAAAAAAAGGCAGAAAAACGTATGTTATGGGAAAGTATATTTCAGTCATAGCAGCAATTATAATATGTACGATAGTTATTGCATGCGTGAATTATATTGTATTTCATATAACTTACGGGCTGAAAGGATTTCAAATGCCCATATATGCATTAGAAGAATTCCAATATTCGCCATATAATTTGACATTGATACAGGCATGTTTGGCGATACAGGGACTAAAATGTATGGCTCTTATTGTTATAAGTACATTGATGTGTTTTGTGTCCAATATGACAAAAAACACAATGATGTCTTTTATCATATTGATTGGACTCACAGTATTGGGATTATATTGCAGTGGATATATTTGCAGTGATAATGTACAAAAAATAATGGTTGCAATTTCCAGTCCATTTTCATTATTCAAAGGTTCTGATATTTTCAAATCGCTGTATGAATTAGATTTGTTTGGTAACTTTGAATTAAGGATCAATGTTTGTATTGTAATACAGGTAATTTTTGAAATGTTACTGATTTGGATTTCTTATTACAAATATAAACATTCTAGCAGCAGAAAGGAAAGTTTCAGGTAGAAAATATGTTGATGCAAGAAAGTTATAAATTGTTTATAAAACAGAAAATATGGATATTTATTATGATTTTACTGGCAGTAAGAATGGTATCCGTTGGTGTAACTGGATATGATTCTCATTATATGATCGATGAAAATGAAAAGTATTATAATGCCTATCTGAAAAAATACGAAGGAAAGATCACAGATGCGAAACAAAAACAGATAGAGAAAGAATATAAAAGGATAAACTCGTCTGGTAATGAATTATTAGCATCTGAACAGAAAAATAAAGCATTTCAGGTGATTTATGATCAGTATACATATGAGAGAGAAAAAGGAAGTGGATATATTTTAGAGACAAGAGGATGGCAAAGTATTTTAGAACACGACAATTTAGATTTTTCCTTGATCATCTGTATTATCATTCTTATGACAGCACTTTGGGGAAATGAATATGAAACACAGATGGATATGATGCTAAGGTCGTGTAAAAAAGGAAAATATCAGACTCCTTTTGCAAAAGTAATGTTAGGAGGAATTATTTCAATTGCATTATCTGCAATATTTCAACTGATTCAGATCATATATTTGGCAGGAAGCGTAGGACTTTCCCATGGAAATTATCCAATACAGAGTTTAAAGTTTTTTCAACATTCTTCCTATCATATAACACTCAGTTCTGCCGTAGTTATGGTATTTATCATAAGATTGATAGGGGCAGTTCTTCTTGCTTTTATGACGATGCTTATAAATATATGGATTAAAAGAAAAACAGTCAGCATGATCATAAGTATGGCAGGAATTGTATTGACAACGATCATCTTTCGAAGTGATTCCATGATTTATAAACTGCCATTACCACTGGGATCATTAAAAGCAGCAGGATATTTATGGCCATCTCAATTTGACAGTCAGTATGTTGGAAGCGAGTTGGTCAAGGTTTGTACATTTAAAGAAATATCCCATAGAATGTTTATGGCAGTGAATGCTATGTTTATGGCTGAAATGGTGATACTTGGTGTTTTATGTGTTATCTTTTTTTCAAAATGGAGAATAAAGAAAATTCATATTTATAAAAAGACGATAAGACTCATGACGATATGCTTCATTGCATCAACTTTATTTGCTACAGGATGCAGCCAAAATACGAATCATAGTAAAGTTGAAGTATCTATCAGCAAAGAAGATACGCAGGAAAAGGCAGTATGGAATGGAAAGACGATTGAAATAGATTATGATAATAACAATATAATATATACAGATAAAAGTGGGAAAAAAGAAATGCTGATCAGGGATGTATTTCCTTCAAAATTAATCATCCAAAAAATATTTATATATCAGAATGATTGTTACTATCTTTCGGAAAATGATGAGAGCAATGGGATATGTATCAGGAAGATTGATCTTAAAAATTTTGATAATACATTAATTTATGATTCTACAGATGAGAATATAGAAAACTATTTTGGAATCATACAGAAACAAAAAACGTATGATGAAGAGTTTAATGATACAGAGGAAACGAAATGGTTTTTTGTAACAGATGGATATATTTATTGGAAAAAGAAGTTTTACATTGCTCAGGTAGATATAAAAAGTGGAAAGAAAAAGATGATTGCAGAGGGAGTGTCAGACGATAAGATTACATATGCAAATGGAATATTAAGGTATGTCAATGCTGAGGGCAATATAGAAATGTGTAAGTGTGAATAAGCGAGATCCCATAAAAATAAAAAAAGAGAATACCGACATATAAAATCAATATTTTCAACAAATCCATCCGGCATTTTATAATAAAAATAAAAACGGAAGGGATGATATGAATCAATGTTAGTCTATGATTTTGCAGATCGAAAGGATAAAACACTCTATGAATTTCTCTACAATTCTTTAAAGAGAGATATCTTAAATGGCCGCCTTGCACAAGGCTCAAAGCTTCCTTCCAAACGTGCGCTGGCAAAGGATAATCAGATCAGTGTACGGACAGTTATGAATGCTTATGAGCAGCTTTTGGCAGAAGGATTTATCGTTTCGGAAGAAAAAAGAGGATATTTTGTTGCGAAGGTTTATGAAGATGATATAAGATCGATCAAAAGAATGAAGAAAGCAAAAGAAGAGAAGCAAAAGGATTATGTGGTAGATTTTACGGCACATAAGCTGGTATGTGACAAATTCCCAGTTTCCATGTGGAAGAAGATTATGAGAGAAGTATTAACCGATTACGATACAGAACTGATTCAAAAAGCAGATTATCGAGGAATCAGGAAACTTCGAAGGGCGATTGCAGATTATCTTTATCGAAGCAGAGGAATGAATGTCGATGAAGAATGTGTCGTGATCGGAGCTGGAATTGAATATTTATTCGGAAGATTATATAAGATTTTTCCAAAAGATTCGATATATGCCATGGAAAATCCAGGATATCAAAGAATCCGGCACATTTATGAAGATTATTCTTTAAAATGGAAATGCATCGCGATGGATGAGGAAGGAATTAAGATCAGAGATTTAGAAGAAAGTAATGCAAAAATCATCCATACATCGCCAGAACATCATTTTCCATTGGGGATTACTATGTCGAAAAAGCGTAGAGAAGAGTTACTAAAATGGTCAAACGAAGAACTAGACCGTTATATTATAGAGGACGATTACGACTGTGAATACCGCTATGATGCCAGATTAGCCCCTGCAATTCAATGTGGTGACGAGACAGGAAGAGTGATTTATATCAATTCATTCAGCAAAAGCCTTGCACCATCCATTCGAATCAGTTATATGGTACTTCCGAAAGAATTAATGGAAAAATACAAAAAGATCGCAAGTGTTTACTCTAATTCCGTATGCAGCTGCGAACAGTATGCATTGGCAAAATTTTTAGATGCAGGATATTTTGAACGGCATATGCGTAGGATGAAAAAATATTGTCAGGAACAGGGAAACCGTTTGTTAAAAGCCCTAAAACAATCAGAGATTTTCTCAAAAGCAGAAATCTATGGAGGAAAAAGCGGAACACATTTTCTGATAAAAGTAGATACCAGAATCAGTGATAAGCAGTTGGTAAAAGAGGCAAAGAAACAAAAAGTTAAGATTCGGTGTCTGTCTAAATATTGCAGAGAAGACAAGGAATCTTACAGGCATACACTGGTTTTCCGCTATACAGATGCAAGTGATGAAGAAATCAAAGAAGCCATCCATCGTTTAGAAAAGATCCTTAAGAAAAATTCATCTGATACCCAGATTTAAAATTGTTTTGGTCATTTGATGAAAGGAGATATGTTGTTAAGATAAGACCATCAAATGAAACAGCAAAAGAAAACAAGAAACGAAAGGATGGAAAAAACAATGGCAACAACATACTACTTTTTACCAACAAGAAACTTATTTGGAGAAGATTCCGTACAGGAAGCAGGAACATTATTACAAAGCTTAGGCGGAAAAAAAGCAATGATCGTTACAGATTCATTTCTTGCAACAAGCGGAATGGCAGAAGATATTCAGAAGATTTTAACAGAGGCAGGCGTTGAAAGCGTAATCTTCGGCGGTGCAGAGCCAAACCCAAAAGATACAAACGTTGAAGATGGATTAAAAGTATTCAACGAAAATGAATGCGATTCCATCATTTCATTAGGTGGTGGTTCATCTCATGACTGTGCAAAAGCAATCGCATTAGTCGCATCCAACGGTGGAAACATCAGAGACTACGAAGGAGTTGATAAATCCACAAATCCTTTATGTCCAATGATTGCGATCAACACAACAGCAGGTACAGCATCAGAGATCACACGTTTCTGTATCATCACAGACACAAGCCGCCACGTAAAAATGGCAATCGTAGACTGGAGAGTTACACCACAGATCGCGATCAACGATCCAAAATTAATGGTAGGAATGCCACCATCATTAACAGCAGCAACAGGAATGGATGCTTTAACACATGCAATTGAAGCTTATGTATCCACAGATGCCAACCCACTGACAGACGCAGCTGCACAGATGGCGATCACAATGATCACACAGTACCTTCCAAAAGCAGTGGCCAACGGAACATACATGAAAGCCCGTGACAAGATGGCATACGGACAGTACTTAGCAGGAATCGCATTCAACAACGCATCCTTAGGATATGTACACGCAATGGCCCATCAGTTAGGAGGATTTTACAACCTTCCACATGGTGTATGCAACGCAATCTTATTACCACACGTAGAAGAATTTAACTTAATCGGAAATGCAAACCGTTTCAGAGATATCGCCAAAGCCATGGGAGAAAACATTGACGGACTTTCCACAATGGAAGCCGCAAGAAAAGCCGTCGCAGCCATCAGACAGCTAAGCAGCCAGGTAGGAATCCCACAGAATTTAAGAAGCTTAGGGGTTAAGGAAAAAGACTTTGAAATTATGGCAGAAAACGCAATGAAAGATGTGTGCCAGGTTACAAATCCACGTAAGGCTACGAAAGAACAGATTGTGGAGATCTTTAGAGCAGCGTTTTAAATTGTAATTTGAAGGTAGTCGTTCAAATGTATATGAGAAAAACGAAATAATAATATAAAGGATCCAGACCAGAAATTTATGCTCGCCGTTTTGATTCCCCCCTTTTCTTGTACAAACAGTCAATTAATAGTA
>OGYS01001669.1_pt1 | contig 12413 bp, 9 predicted proteins | sample 1576611 | NCBI WGS metagenome assembly OGYS01 (sample SAMEA3541571, study PRJEB24748) | human gut metagenome | biome: human gut; feature: human-associated habitat; material: faeces | place: China | collected 2012
GGACAGGGCCACTTCCCCGTCTTCCAGACGGTTTAGTTTTCTGAATACCGCTGCCATACAAAGCACTGCCGCCCCAAAGGAGATTACATCCGCCGCCGGGCCGGAGTACAGGGCGCCTGTCACCCCAAAAAATCGCGGCAGCACCAGGGTCAGAGGCACGCTTAACACAAAGTCCCTGAGAAGGGACAGCAGCATGGAGAGGGCGGGCTTTCCCATGGACTGGAGGAAAATGCTGCATGATTTCTGGATGCAGCAGAGCACAATCCCCCCCAGGAAAACGCGGAAAGCCAGCACTGCGAATTCATTGTACAAACCGTCCTCGCTGCCGAATACGCTGATAATCTGCACCGGAAATACCTCAAAACATATCAGTGACACCAGACCCACACTGAACTCAGCTGCCATCATGGTTCTGAAAATCAGCTTCACCCTGCGCCATAATCCTGCTCCGTAGTTATACCCCACAATGGGCTGGGCCCCGGCCGCAATCCCCACCACAACAGAAATCACGATCTGGAATACCTTCATAACAATACCCACCACGGTCATTGGAATATCCGCCCCATATTTTGACCCGGCCCCGTAAATTACCAGCACATTGTTCATAACCGCCATGATGACCACAATAGACACCTGGGTCAGGAAACTGCTGATTCCCAAAGGCAGGACATGCTTCAGTATCTCTGCGTCCGGCTTAAAGCTTATGCGCTTCAGGCGGAAGGATTTGGGCCTAAACAGATAATAAACTGCCAACAGGGCGGATACAATCTGGCCGGTGATGGTAGCCAGGGCATTACTTTCTCGAAAGAAAAGTCGAAAGACGAAATGCATTTTACGAAATGTGATGTAGAGCCGGAAGAGATATTGCCTTTAATTTGAAATAAAAACTCAAGTTTTTGTGATAAATGTTTGGTGGTTTCAAACAAATGCTTTACTTTTGTCGCAGTTAATAAAAGAAATATGAAATATACAACTACACATCATCATCATCATTTTCCTAACGAATAATCGGTGGGCGTGGATGATATTGTGTATAACTATATAAACGATAACTAAGGCTTGCCGAATACGGTAAGCCTTTTTTTATTTCTCAACGCATATTATAATTAAAAATTAAATAAAGTCATGTTAAGAATCGCAGTACAAGCCAAAGGACGTCTCTTCGAAGAGACAATGGCACTTTTAGGAGAGTCGGATATTAAGTTGAGCACTACAAAACGTACCTTATTGGTGCAGTCTTCCAATTTCCCTATTGAAGTTCTATTCCTTCGTGATGATGATATCCCGCAGACAGTGGCTACCGGTGTGGCAGACCTAGGAATTGTTGGCGAAAACGAATTTATGGAAAAGGAAGAAGATGCGGAAATCATCAAACGTTTGGGATTCAGTAAGTGTCGCCTTTCATTGGCTATGCCGAAAGATATTGAATATCCCGGTTTGTCATGGTTTAACGGTAAGAAGATCGCTACTTCTTATCCGGTTATTCTTCGCAACTTCCTGAAGAAAAATGGTGTAAATGCTGAAATTCACGTGATTACCGGTTCTGTAGAAGTGTCTCCGGGAATTGGATTGGCTGATGCTATTTTTGATATTGTAAGCTCCGGTTCTACGTTGGTAAGTAACCGTTTGAAAGAAGTGGAAGTCGTAATGAAGTCGGAAGCATTGCTGATTGGCAACAAGAATATGAGCGACGAGAAAAAAGAAGTGCTCGAAGAACTGCTGTTCCGCATGAATGCAGTAAAAACAGCCGAAGATAAAAAATATGTATTGATGAATGCTCCGAAAGATAAACTGGAAGAAATCATTGCTGTATTGCCGGGTATGAAGAGTCCTACGGTGATGCCGTTGGCACAGGAAGGCTGGTGCTCTGTCCATACAGTACTTGATGAAAAACGTTTTTGGGAAATCATTGGAAAACTGAAAGGACTGGGAGCGGAAGGTATTTTAGTACTGCCGATTGAAAAGATGATTGTATAAATATATAGGTATCTAATAAAATAGGAACCATGAGATTGATTAAATATCCCTCAAAAGAACAGTGGACGGAACTTTTGAAACGTCCGGCACTGAATACGGAAAATTTGTTCGACACTGTTCGCTCTATTATAAATAAGGTAAGAACAGAAGGTGACAAAGCCGTCTTGGAATATGAAGCTACTTTTGATAAAGTCGCCTTGTCTGCGCTTGCTGTGACTCCTGAAGAGATACAGGTTGCCGGAACATTGGTAAGCGATGAACTGAAAGCAGCCATCTCCCTGGCAAAACAAAATATTGAAACCTTTCATGCTTCCCAACGTTTTATCGGAAAGAAGGTAGAAACAATGAACGGTGTGACTTGCTGGCAAAAATCGGTAGGAATCGAAAAAGTGGGATTGTATATTCCGGGTGGAACAGCACCACTTTTCTCAACTGTATTGATGTTGGCTGTTCCGGCTAAAATTGCAGGATGCAAGGAAATCGTACTTTGCACGCCTCCCGATAAGAATGGAAATATTCATCCAGCTATTCTTTTTGCTGCGCAACTGGCAGGTGTCAGTAAAATATTCAAGGCTGGTGGTGTGCAGGCTATTGCCGCTATGGCCTATGGAACGGAGAGTGTCCCCAAAGTATATAAGATATTTGGTCCAGGCAATCAATATGTGACAGCTGCCAAACAGTTGGTAAGCCTGCGTGATGTAGCTATTGATATGCCTGCCGGTCCTTCTGAAGTCGAAGTTCTGGCTGATGCATCTGCCAACCCGGTTTTTGTAGCAGCAGATCTTTTGTCACAGGCAGAACACGGAATAGATAGTCAGGCTATATTGATTACCACTTCCGAGAAGCTTCAAACAGAAGTAATGGCGGAAGTAGAACGTCAATTAGCCGAATTGCCCCGTCGTGAAATTGCTGCAAAATCATTAGAGAATAGTAAACTGATTTTAGTAAAGGATTTGGATGAAGCATTGGAACTGACTAACGCATACGCGCCGGAACACTTAATAATAGAAACGGAAAACTACATGGAAGTAGCAGAGCGTGTAACAAATGCCGGTTCTGTTTTTCTTGGATCGTTAACTCCCGAAAGTGCCGGTGACTATGCTTCCGGAACAAATCATACCTTGCCTACCAACGGTTATGCCAAAGCATATAGCGGCGTCAGTCTGGATAGTTTTATCCGCAAGATTACGTTTCAGGAAATTCTCCCGGAAGGAATAAAGGCTATTGGTCCTGCTATTGAGGAGATGGCGGCTAACGAACATTTGGATGCGCATAAAAATGCGGTCACAGTTCGTCTCAAAGCAATTCAAAATTCATAATTTAAAATTTAAAGAAGTGAAAACATTACAAGAATTAACCCGGCCGAATATCTGGAAATTAAAGCCTTACTCTTCGGCACGTGATGAATATAAAGGAGTCACCGCTTCTGTTTTCCTGGATGCAAACGAAAATCCGTACAATACGCCTCACAACCGTTATCCGGACCCTATGCAGTGTGAACTGAAAACATTGTTGTCGAAAATTAAGAAAGTATCTCCCGAACATATTTTTCTCGGAAACGGCAGTGATGAAGCCATCGACTTGGTCTTTCGTGCTTTCTGTGAACCGGGTAAAGATAATGTAGTAGCTATTGATCCTACCTATGGAATGTATCAGGTTTGTGCCGATGTAAACGATGTGGAATATCGGAAAGTATTGTTGGATGATGACTTCCAATTCTCTGCTGACAAATTGCTGGCAGCTACCGACGAGCATACCAAACTGATTTTCCTTTGTTCGCCTAATAATCCGACGGGAAATGATCTGCTTCGTTCCGAAATAGAAAAGATTCTTTGTCAGTTTGAAGGATTGGTAATGTTGGATGAGGCTTACAATGATTTTTCTAAAGCTCCGTCTTTCCTCGAAGAGTTGGATAAATATCCCAATCTCGTCGTATTCCAGACATTCTCCAAAGCCTGGGGATGTGCTGCTATCCGTTTGGGAATGGCTTTTGCTTCCAAAGAGATTATTGATATTCTTAGTAAAATCAAATATCCCTATAATGTCAACCAGTTGACTCAACAGCAAGCCATCGCCATGTTGCATAAACATTATGAGATAGAACGTTGGGTGAAAACTCTGAAGGAAGAACGTGACTATTTGGAAGCGGAATTTGAAAAGCTTCCATGTACCATTAAACTGTTCCCGTCTGATGCGAATTTCTTTTTGGCAAAAGTGACGGATGCCGTGAAAATCTACAATTATTTGGTAGGTGAAGGAATTATTGTGCGTAATCGCCATAACATTTCGCTTTGCTGCAACTGTTTGCGTGTGACTGTCGGTACCCGTGTAGAGAATAATACACTATTAGCCACCCTTAAAAAATACCCGGGATAATTTATGAAGAAGAAAGTATTATTTATAGATAGAGATGGTACGTTGGTGATCGAACCTCCCGTAGATTACCAACTCGACTCATTGGAGAAGCTGGAATTCTATCCGAAAATATTCCGTAATTTAGGTTTTATCCGCAGTAAACTTGATTTTGAATTTGTGATGGTCACCAATCAGGATGGATTGGGTACATCTTCTTTCCCGGAAGAAACGTTTTGGCCTGCCCATAATCTGATGCTTAAAACATTAGAAGGAGAGGGGATTACTTTTGATGAGATTCTGATAGACCGTAGTTTCCCAGAAGATAATGCGCCCACCCGTAAACCACGTACCGGAATGTTGACGAAGTACCTAAATAATCCGGAATACGATCTTGCCGGAAGTTTTGTTATAGGCGACCGTCCTACGGATGTGGAACTTGCCAAAAATATGGGTTGCCGGGCAATTTATCTGCAAAATTCACCTGAAACCCTGAAAGAAAAAGGATTGGAAGAAGTCTGCGCTCTTGCAACAACTGACTGGGATCAGATAGCCGAGTTCCTTTTTGCCGGAGAACGGAAAGCGGAAGTACGTCGTACAACCAAAGAAACAGATATTGATGTGGCTTTGAACTTGAATGGAAACGGTACTTGTGACATCTCTACCGGTCTTGGCTTTTTCGACCACATGCTTGAGCAGATTGGAAAACACTCCGGTATGGACTTGACAATCCGTGTAAAAGGAGATCTGGAGGTAGACGAACATCATACGATCGAAGATACTGCTATTGCATTAGGAGAATGTATTTACCAGGCTTTAGGTAGTAAGCGTGGAATTGAACGTTATGGCTATGCTTTACCGATGGATGATTGTCTTTGTCAGGTTTGTCTGGACTTTGGTGGTCGTCCCTGGCTGGTTTGGGATGCCGAATTCAAGCGTGAGAAGATAGGGGAGATGCCGACGGAAATGTTCCTTCATTTCTTTAAGTCACTAAGTGATGCGGCAAAAATGAATCTGAACATCAAGGCGGAAGGACAAAATGAACATCATAAGATAGAAGGTATTTTTAAAGCCCTTGCCCGTGCCTTGAAAATGGCAATCAAAAGAGATATCTATCATTTTGAACTTCCATCCAGCAAGGGAGTACTTTGATCTTTTTATAATAACAATATAGACTTATGCAGAAAAGAATCCTGTTAAGCCTACTTTTGGGAGTAATCTTCTCTATATCTATTTTTAGTCAGAATTTGAAAGTAGAGAAGATTACTCTTCCTGATAGTGAATTAACCAATCTGTACAAGATCGATTCGGGTGTATATCGTTCAGAGCAACCTTCGCATGAAGACTTTAAAGCTTTAGAAAAGTATGGTATTGGCGAAGCTCTCAATCTCCGTAATAGACATAGCGATGATGATGAAGCCGCAGGAACGAACGTAAAGCTTCATCGGGTAAAGACCAAAGCTCATTCCATCAATGAAGAACAGTTGATTGAAGCATTGCGTATTATAAAGAATCGTAAAGCGCCGATTGTTATCCATTGCCATCACGGATCAGATCGCACAGGAGCTGTTTGCGCACTTTATCGAGTGGTATTTCAGAATGTTTCAAAAGAAGACGCGATTCATGAAATGACTGAAGGCGGTTTTGGCTTTCATCGTATTTATAAAAATATCATTCGGAGGATTAAAGAAGCGGATATAGAGCAAATAAGAAGAAAAGTTATGTGTACAGAGGGATTTTAGTATGTAATTTTGTGCAGATACATGTCTTGCTAAAATGTTGTATCGAAGCTATGATGAGGCGTTATATTTTCTCAACTATTCTCACTGCTATGAGAAAAAATTCTCACTATAATGAGAAAATCTTCTCATAGTAATGAGTATTTTTTCTCATAGCAGTGAGAATAGTTTGATGTTTGTACTTCCCTATAAATTCTCTATTTCTTTAAGCCACATAGCTGAATTGGCATCACTAGGCATCCTCCAATCCCCCCGTGGACTAATAGAAATACTTCCTACTTTAGGTCCGTCCGGTAAGCAAGAACGTTTGAACTGCTGATTGAAGAAACGACGGAAGAAAGTGGAAAGCCATTTCTTGATGGTTTCTTCATCATACATATCTTTGAATGTCGTTTTTGCCAAATAGAATATCTTGGAAGGCCGGAAGCCGAAACGTAAGAAATAATATAGGAAGAAGTCGTGCAGTTCATAAGGACCTACCAGATCTTCTGTTTTCTGTTTAATTTCTCCGTTCTCATCCGCCGGAATCAATTCCGGGCTAATAGGAGTGTCTACAATATCAAGCAAAGTAGCTTTCGAGTTTTCGTCCATACCGTTTTCTGCCACCCATTGTACTAAATATTTCACAAGTGTTTTGGGAACACTCGCATTTACCCCGTACATGGACATGTGATCGCCGTTGTAAGTAGCCCATCCCAATGCAAGTTCGGATAAATCCCCTGTGCCGATAACCATTCCCCAAGTCTGATTGGCCACATCCATTAGTATTTGTGTACGTTCGCGTGCTTGCGAATTCTCGTATGTAACGTCATGTACATTCATGTCATGTTCGATGTCCTTAAAATGTTGGATGCAGGCATCTTTAATACTAATTTCACGGATGGATATACCTAATGATTTCATTAGATCGATCGCATTATGGTATGTGCGGTCAGTCGTTCCGAAACCCGGCATCGTGATTCCGAGAATACCTTTCCGGGATAATCCCAGTTTATCGAAAGTCTTCACGCAGACGAGCAGTGCCAGTGTTGAGTCTAATCCACCTGAAATACCGACTACGGCTGTTTTGGCTCCGGTGTGAACTAATCTTTGTGCTAGTCCGGCCACTTGGATAGAGAATACTTCTTCGCAATGTTCATTTAGCTCAATTCCTTGTGGTACGAAAGGATGGGCATTGAACTTCCGGGTTAAGGTCAGTTCTTTGCTGTTGACAAATTCTGTTGCGATAGAAACCGCCTTCTTGTCTCCTAAATTTGCCTGATTAGCGGCGAAGGTAGTATTTATCCTGCGTTCTGCCCGGATGCGTTCCACATCAATTTCGCTGATAATCAGTTGCTCTTTCATACTGAAACGTTCGCTGCGTGCAAGCAGTGAACCGTTTTCATAAATCAGCCCATTACCGGCAAAAACCACATCGGTAGTAGATTCTCCAAAGCCACAAGACGAGAATACATATCCGGCAATACAACGTGCAGATTGTTGGCTGATGAGAGAACAAAGATAATTGTTCTTTCCAATGCCTTCATTATCAGCAGACATATTGAACAGAATCTCTGCTCCTTGCAGTGCCAGTGAGGAACTTGGAGGTATAGTAGACCAAAGGTCCTCGCATATCTCAATGCCAAAAGTCGTATCTGAAGTCTCAAAAAGCAGATTTGCACCTATGGGAACGATTTGTCCACACAAGCGTACGTTGTTTGTAGTCAACTGAAGCGCTGATGTGAACCAACGTTGTTCGTAGAATTCTTTATAATTCGGCAGATAGGTCTTGGCTGCAACTCCCAACACTTTCCCTTTCTGAATCACTACGGCTGCATTGATTACTGTCGAATTGACAACGACAGGCATGCCAACAATAGAAATGATATCTAATTGACGGGTGTTATTCAGAATTTGCATCAGCCCCATTTCTGCTTCTTCCAGCAAAAGTTGTTGTCCGAATAGGTCACCACAAGTATATCCGGTGATACTCATTTCCGGGAAAATAATGATCTGCACTCCTTTTCCTTCAGCCACTGCAATCAGACTTTCTATCTTCTCTACATTGAATTTACAGTCAGCCACTTTTACGTGTGGCACGGCTGCAGCTACTTTCACAAATCCGTAGTTCATCTTATACCTTATTTATATATAATGAGTGCAAAAATAGGAAATAGTTTTGAATAATTATCTTTTCTATATTGAATCCTCTTAATAAGCTATTTTGTATGAGTTGTGATGTTGTTATTTGAGCAATTAAAGTAACTATCAAAATGAACGTTTATATTCAATTATCATTGAAATATGTTGTGGATTTATTTTCATTTATGGGTTTGTGTACTTAAATATGTATCAAAAAGATATAAGTGGAAATTTGGTATAAAATATGCGACATATTGTTTCTTTTATTTAATATAATATATATATTTGTAGCCAAAATAGAACAATATTAGAAGTGTATAACACCTAAACAGAACAAGTGATATTAGTGTTTAATTTATAACTTAAGAGAGCAGATGGTCATACATTTAATTCACACAGCAGTAACACGAAAAATCTATTCGGATATTTGGCGTAATATTAAAAATCAGCCAAGCTAATTTCCCTATTCTATATATTGTATAGACTATTTGATAGTCTGTCCTGGAACGATACTCCAATGTCATCACCAAACCGGAGGAATTATCATGTTAAAAATTGCAGTTTATGGCAAAGGCGGTATCGGAAAATCTACGACAGTATCCAATATGGCGGTCGCACTGGCTGAAAAAGGATTATCAGTTATGCAGATTGGCTGTGATCCAAAGGCAGATTCTACGATTGCCTTGCGCGATGGAGAACCTATGCCGGCAGTATTGGATATCTATAATGAGAAAAAAGGCAATGTGACTTTGAAAGAGATTACAAGAATCGGATACAAAGGAGTTGTCTGTGTGGAGTCAGGAGGACCGACCCCGGGACTTGGCTGTGCAGGACGCGGAATTATCACTGCACTGGAGAAACTAAAAGAGACCGGAGCATATGAAGTCTACAAACCGGACGTAGTCCTTTACGATGTACTTGGCGATGTAGTGTGTGGCGGATTTTCCATGCCTATGCGGAGTGGGTATGCAGACTATGTATTTGTTGTAACTTCGGGAGAAAATATGTCCATTCATGCCGGAGCAAACATTGCAATGGCGCTGGAACGCTTCCAGAATCGCGGATATGCAAAACTTGGCGGATTTATTCTGAACCGGAGAAATGTGCCAAGAGAAGAAGAAAAAGTGCAGGAACTGGCAGAAGATTTCCATAGTGGTACTATTGGGTACCTCTCCAGAAGCGAGCTTGTAATGGCAGCTGAAGAGCAGAAAAAAACGTTGATGGAGTGTTATCCTGACAGTGAGATGGCAGATGAATACCGTGCTCTGAGTGAGGCGGTTCTGGCGATATGTAAGAACTAAGCTGCCGGGGCATTTTTGAACAAAATGTGAAATGTAGTGGGAAAGAATTTAGAGAGGGAATTTATGTTAAAACGAGTAGGACAGACGGAAATGGAGAAAAACCATGTAACCCCGGAAGGAGCCATGATCAGAATAAAAGATGCGTCCTATCCGGCACCATTTCATCCGGGATTGGAGTTTAACTCTCCGGTTCATGGAAACTGGAATATTGTACACACCGGAATGTTGATGCCAGAGACCATTCAGATATATGTCTGTGCAGATAACTGTATGCGTGGTGTTGTATTGACGGCGGCCGAGATGAATGCGGCAGATCGTTTTTCATACGTGATCATCGAAGAAGACGATCTGTTGAACGGAAATCTGGAGGATATCACAATTGAAGGTGTCACAGATGTATTAAAGAAACTGGAACGAAAACCCAAAGCAGTGCTCTTATTTACCGTGTGCCTCCATCATTTTCTTGGCTGTGATCTTAAGATGGTCTATGAGGAACTTGACAGGCGTTTCCCGGGAATTGCATTTGTACGCTGTTATATGGATCCGATCATGCAAAAAACTGGTCTGACACCAGATCAGAAACTGCGAAAAGCAATGTATGATCCATTAAAAGTGCAAAAAGCAGATCCACATATCGTCACGTTGCTTGGACATAATTTCCCATTGGACGAAACTTCTGACATCAAACGATTCCTGAAAAAATGTGGCTGTGAACTCAGAGAGATTACGACTTGTGATACATGGAACAAGTATGAGAAACTTGGTGAAGCAAATATATTTCTCTCTATCTATCCGACAGCAAAATACGGGGCGCAGACGCTGGCAAAAAGACTGGGACGAGAACACATTTATATGCCGGCAAGTTTTGATTATGAAGAGATAAAGCAGCAGATGGAAAGACTGGCAGAGATACTGGAAAAGACACTGGTATCTAAGATGATTCAGACGTCTGAAGAACAGATAGAGACATTAAATGTGTTGATAGATGCACAAAAAGATTCCTATTACGAAAAAGAGATTGAAGCTTGCGAAGAAACTATTAAAAAAGTAAGAGAAGTTGTTGGAGATACACCAATCGTCATCGACTATCTCATGCATCCGAGACCGCTTGGACTGGCAAAATATCTTTTAGAACATGGATTTTGTGTGGAAGCTGTTTATCTGGATGGTGTAAGCCCGGAGGAAGAACAGGAATTTTACTGGCTTAGCAAACATGCGCCAAAACTGGAGCTTCGCGCGACCATTCAGCCAAAGATGCGCGTGCTTCCAAGAAATCATGAAGGGAAAATGCTGGCACTGGGACAAAAAGCAGCATGGTTCACCCAGAGCCCATATTTTGTGAATGTAGTTGAAGGTGCAGGGTGGTATGGATTTGATGGAATCCGGAAAATGGCAGAACTTATGATCCGGGCTTACGAAGAAGAAAAAGAAGTGGAGGATCTGGTTGTGCGAAAAGGATGGGGGTGCGAAAGCTGCATATGAGACAGACATACAAAATGATACCAATTTACACGGCGGATGTGTCGGGGGTCTGTTCTGCACTTTATGAACTGGGCGGTATGACAGTGATGCATGATCCGTCCGGCTGTAATTCTACTTATAATACACATGATGAGATCCGCTGGTATGACCAGGACAGCCTGATCTACATCTCGGGACTTACTGAAATCGATGCAATCATGGGAAATGATGAAAAGTTCCTGAATGATATCATGGATGCAGCACGGGAATTAAAACCGAGGTTTATTGCACTTGCCGGATCACCGATTCCATATATGAACGGAACAGATTTTCCGGCACTGGCAGAAGTGCTGGAACAGGAACTTGGGATTCCTACATTTTCTGTACCGACCAATGGTATGCACGATTATGTATATGGTGCAGGAATAGCTCTGGAGCAGATTGCAAGGCAGTTTGTGTCTGCAAAGGCAGTTTGCGAAGAGAAAAACATACAGCCACATACGGTTAATCTTCTTGGTGTCACGCCACTTGATTTTGGAGCATATAGCCGTGCCGGATATATGAAAAAAAATCTGGAAAAATGTGGCTGGAAGGTGTTATCAACCTGGGCGATGGGATGCTTTTACGAATCCGCGGTTTGCTGCGAATTTTTCTTTCATCTCGTCCATCGTTACTGCTGTATCGATGTGTGCTTTCAGGAACTCTTCTGCCTTATTGTACATATCCTGCTGGATTGTTTCAAGAATCTCACGAAGTTTTGTTGTTATTTCATCTAAGGACACAACAATCTTCTCGCGGGTATCTCGACGTACTACTACAACCTGATTATTTTCAATGTCTTTTGGTCCGATTTCAATACGTGTTGGGATTCCGAGAATCTCCTGCTCTGAGAATTTCCATCCCGGACTCTTCTCTGAATCATCAATCTTCACTCTGTATCCGGCTTTTTTCAGCTCATCAAGCAATTCATTTGCTTTTTCCAGTACTCCTTCTTTGTGCTGAGCAATTGGAATTACGCGACACTCAACTGGTGCAAGGTGCGGTGGGATAACAAGTCCGTCATCGTCACCGTGAACCATGATAAGTGCTCCGATACTTCTTGTGGACAATCCCCATGATGTCTCGTAAACATTCTTAAGCTGATTGTCTTTGTCGATATACTGAATTCCAAATGCCTCCGGAAATCCACTTCCAAAGAAATGGCTTGTTGCGGACTGCAGTGCTTTTCCGTCGTGCATCAGTGCTTCTACTGTATAAGTATCCTGAGCTCCTGCAAATTTCTCATGCTCTGCTTTTCTACCTGCTACAAATGGTACAGCCATTGTCTCTTTGTAGAAGTCTTTGTAAATCTGCCACATCTGGATTGTTCTTTGTTCAGCCTCTTCATATGTTGCATGCGTACCCGCACCGTCCGTCCGCGCGCACTGCTGATATATCCCTGAATGATACGGTCCTGCGAGTA
>OGYS01001671.1_pt1 | contig 12406 bp, 7 predicted proteins | sample 1576611 | NCBI WGS metagenome assembly OGYS01 (sample SAMEA3541571, study PRJEB24748) | human gut metagenome | biome: human gut; feature: human-associated habitat; material: faeces | place: China | collected 2012
CTACAATATATAGTTCTTCGGATATGGCTTCGACTTTTGCACAGCTTGAAGCGGTCGGAACAAAAAACACTACGAAACTGGTAAAGGGTTTCGGAGGTCTGGCGGCAGCGGCAGAGAATCCCACGCAGGCCATGAAGACGCTTTCTCAACAGGCAACTCAGATGGCTGCAAAACCGACAGTAGCGTGGGAAGATTTTAAGCTTATGCTGGAACAGACGCCGGCCGGTATTGCTGCAGTTGCAAAGCAAATGGGGAAATCCACTCAAGGGCTTATTAAAGATGTACAGGCCGGTACTGTGGCAACGGAAGATCTCTTTGATGCGATTGCGGCAGTTGGGACAAATGATGCATTTACAAAGTTGGCTACAGAATATAAGACGGTGGGCCAGGCGATGGACGGACTGTCGGAGACGGCAGCAAATAAGCTACAGCCTGCTTTTGATGTTCTGTCTGCAAAGGGGATCAGTGCGATCAGTAAGCTTGTTGATAAGATGGGCGAGCTGGACGGGGAAAAGATTGCAGCGAAGCTGACATCCGGCCTGGATAAGATCAAGCCGTATTGGGATGTTCTTGCAGCAACCGCAAGTGAAGTGGGATCTGCTTTTGGGGATGCTTTTTCAGCAATCTCTAAGGAATTGGCCGATTTGAACGGAAGTTTTGGATCAACGGAAAGCGTAGAGGGATTCGGAGATGCCATTGGAGTGGCCGGCGACGCACTGAAAACGTTTGCCGGATTCCTGGAAGATCATGCCGATACAGTTGCGGTGTTGATCGATAATCTTCCGAAACTTTTAATGGCATATATGGCATTTAAGCTGGTGAAGGCAGTAGCACCACCAGTAACTGCATTTGGAAAAGCGATTATAGGACTGGCAGGAAGCGGAATTAAGGGCCTTGCAGGAAAACTGCTTGGCGTGTCAAAGGGACAGGAAGCAGTCGGAAAATCTAGTTCTGGAAGCTCTAAAAAAATATTATCGTCTGCAAAAGCGTTTATGATGCTTGGAGCTGGAGTTGCCCTGATCAGCAGCGGATTTTATTTATTAGCGCAGTCAGCAGTAGATCTTTCGGATGCGGGTGGACCTGCTATTGCAGTTATGTTTGGATTGGTTGCAGCTGTAGCTGCTTTAGGAGCAGGAATGACGGTAATGATGAAAAGCATTAAAACCAGTCCGGCAAAATTGAAGGCGCTAAGTACTGCAATGCTGTCGTTGGGAGCGGCGGTACTTATGATTAGTGCAGGTTTTGCCGTCCTTGCACAGTCATCAATAGCACTTGCAAATGCTGGAGCTCCAGCAATCGCTACGATGCTTGGAATGGTGGTTGCAGTTGGAGCATTAATGGTTGTGGCTTCTATGATTGGAAAACAGCTCACGGCTGCTTCTGTTGGCATGGTTGCGTTTGGCGCTGCTGTTTTGATTGCAGGTGCTGGTATGTATGTAATGTCAGCGGCAGCTATCAGTCTTGTAAATGCCGGTACTCCGGCGATTGCTGTTATGGCCGGTATGGTAGTAGCAATGGCTGGACTCATGGTTCTTGCTGCTGTACTTGGTCCAGCACTTACAGCTGGAGCGGTTGGTATGCTCGCATTTGGTATAGCAGTCGCATTGGTAGGAACTGGGGCTTTACTTGCAAGTGCATCACTGGCAATCGTTGCTGCTATCCTTCCCGTTGTAGTGCAGTATGGGGCGCAAGGAGCAGTGGCAATTGCGGCGCTTGGTGCTGGTATGCTTGTTTTTGCGGCTGGTGCAGCGGTGGCAGGGGCAGGAAGCATGATACTGGGAGCGGGGCTTGCAGTTGTAGCAGCAGGGCTTGCTTTAGTTGGAGCGGCAGTTATTGTAACAGCAGCTGGAGTTCTTGCTCTTGCAGCCGGAGCTGTTGTTCTTGGTGTAGGACTTACGTTGGTAGCTTCATCTTTAACAGTTACAGGAGCAGTACTGCCGATAGTAGCGGCGGGAGCTTTAGCAAGTGCGGCAGCTTTTACTGTCCTTTTAGCAGCATCAGCAGCGATGGGGGCAGTGATGTTGGTGGCAAGTGCAGCCTTTGCAGCACTTACTCTTACAGCAGCCGCTTCCACTTTGGGAATAGCCGCTTTTGCTCTTGGAATGACAACGGGAGCGGTCGGAGTGCTGGCAATGTCGGTGGCGCTTAAAGCGGTAAACTCCAGCATGAAATCCATTGCCAAAAACGCGAAGAGCGCTCAAAAATCACTGACAAGTATGAAATCGTCGATCAGTATAGTGAATGAAGGACTGGACGCATTGGGAAGTAAGGCGAAGTCAGCGATCAATGCGCTGATCAATCAGTTTTCTAATGCAGAAGGAAAGGCCAAAAGTTCCGGTCAGGCGGTAGGGAACAACTTCAATTCCGGAGTTTCCAATGGCATGAGTCGGGCAGTATCTACGGCTACCACGATGTCAGCAGCTATCGTTGCGGCTATGCGGTCAGCCTCTGGTGGGGCATACAGCAGCGGTGTATATATTGGGGTTGGTCTGGCAAATGGAATCCGGTCACAGGTAGGCGCTGTTCGGAGTGCGGCAGCTTCCCTGGCGTCGGCAGCAGAAGCAGCGATTGTTGCCAAGGCAAAGATTGGAAGCCCGTCCAAGATAACCACAGATTTAGGTGAGTTTTGGGGCATTGGCTGGGTGAATGGGATTCTTTCCAAGGTAAAAGAAGCAAAAGCAGCAACGATGGAACTGATTTCTATTCCTTCGTTGACGCCAATACCGGAAATTGGGATGAACATTCAGGCGGGAGTCCGTGATTTGGATGAAAACTACAGCTATACCCGAAATGCGAAATATACGATTGTTGTTCCGGTGGAGATTGATGGAAAAGAGACAGCCCGAGTGACAGCTCCTTATACGGAAGCAGAGCTGAATAAACAGCAGAAGGTAAAGAACATGATTAAAGGCATAAAGGGGTAATGACATGTATAACTTTGTTGATACTACAGCCGGCAGCGCATCATCCAGTGCGCTCCCGGCAGAAGCCCTGCAGATTAACGGGGCGTATATTGAAAATGAAATAGAGGGATACCGAACCCTGTATGTCCTTGGTCGGGAGCTGACGGAGACAGAGATCACGGAACTGCAGATCGGGCAGATGGACGGTTCCGAGTACCGGAACAGTAGGACAGTATCCCGAAGTATTACGGTGGGATATCAGCTGCTGACTGCCTCCCCGGAGGATTTCCGGGAGAAATTCAATGTGCTGAACAAGATCCTGAACCAGAAAGAAGCAAAGCTGATCTTTGCGGATGAACCGGACAAGTATTTTATCGGTACCAAGAGCGAAGTCGGGGACGTGAAAGAAGGCCAGCTGAATGTAACCGGGGAGTTTGTGCTTTACTGCTGTGATCCGTATAAATATGCGACTACAGAGAAAAGCTTCCAGGCATCAGCCAATGCGGACGGCATCCTGGAAGCGACGATCATCAACAATGGCACCGAGGAAGTCCCGGTCAGCTATAATATCACGCACAACCACGAAAATGGCTTCCTTGGCATCGTATCCGAGTATGGAGCGATCCAGCTGGGGAAGATTGATGAGGTCGATGCAGTTCCAGCACAGAAATCAGAAGTCTTGTTCCGGTGTGACAGTGCAGATGAGTTCCTGTCCACCTTCACAGTCGGCGAAGGTATCTTTGACAAGAATCAAAATTATGGCAGAGATGGTACTTTTGGGAGTGTATCCCTAAACGGACGTCAGTGGCTTGCTCTTAATAGTGTAGGAACCGGTTCTTCCTGGCATGGGGCGATTATGAAAAAAGATCTGCCGGCCGACTCCAGCGGGGTGACAGGAGCGAAGAATTTTACCTGTCAATATACTATGTGGTTTGAGACGGGAAAAGTTCCACAGACCGGGGCAATTGAAGTCGTGATCGGAGACAGCGCTGGTAAGCAGCTTGCGTCCATGCACATCGTTAAGAGTTCCACCAATAGCAACATCTGTTCAGCGGTATTCCAGGTGGGAAGTGTAGAGAAAGGGCGCGTGAAGTATGAACCGGGCTATTGGTCCTACACAGCCAAGGGTGGTGTCATTAAGATTGTAAAAACCGGGGAGAGGTTCGAGTTCCATTTTAATGGGAAAAAGTATTCTTACAGTGATTCCTCGCTGAAAGATAAGGAAGCTTATTCGGTATCTGTTTCAGAGATTCAGTACAGCAACCGTGGGAAGGGAAACCTTGTCACACATATGTACTTTGGATATCTCTACTTCCAGAAAGATAACGTGGAGTATCTCAAAGACATCCCCAACCGGTATCCGGAGGACAGCGTGGTCTATGTGGATGGCGAGGCTGGCAAGGTCTATGTAGACGGCATTCCCAGCCAGCAGGACGAAGTGAAGGGAAGCAAATATTTTAAGGTACCTCCGGGGGAGACAAAGGTACAGTTTTACTATTCGGATTTTTCAGACCCGCCGCCGACAGCGGAAGCGAGGATAAGGGAGGCGTTTTTATAGATGATAGAAAATGTAAGAATCGCGGTACTCAATACGCACGACACAGTGGAGGGATTCCTGGACAACGAAGCGCCGGAATCCCTCCACTATTACGATGATGAACTCCATGAGTACCTGCAGGGGAGTGCTTATACATTCACCTTTACTGCCAGCGCCGACCATGAGGACGCACAGTATCTTGTGGAAGGAAATAAGCTGGCGTTTGTGTATCGTGAGAAAGAATACTACTTGAATATCATGCGAGTGGAAGCAGATGAGTATGAGATCACGGTGGAAGCTTACGGACTTTTGTTTGAGCTTCTCAATGAGGAAAAGGAGAAGTACAGCGCCACATCAGCCATGACCTTTGCACAGTACATGTCCGTTATCGATTACGAGCAGACAATCAAGATCGGTATTAACGAGGTTGCAGACAAGAAGATCAAGACGGAATGGACCGGCACGGACACCATCCTTGCAAGGATCTATTCCCTTGCCAATACCTTTTCTGCAGAAGTAGAGTTTGTCGTAGAGCTGAACGATGACTATTCCCTGAAGCAGATCACTATGAATGTGTATAAAGAGCATACCGACGAATATCAGGGCATGGGGACCAGGCGGACAGATCTCACTCTCCGGTACGGTGTGGATGTGGAGGGGATTACCAAAACGTCAGACATTACGGAATTGTATACAGCCATCCGGCCATTTGGGAAGGACGGGCTGACTGTCACCTCTCTTAATAAGACCGAGTATGATGCGGAGGGAAATGTGGAGTTCAGTTCACCGAGCGGGAATCGAAATATCCTTGCTGTCCAGGCAAGGGATCGTTTCCCGTCCAATCTCATGTCCAAGGAAAATGACCGGTACATTGCCAAGATCTTTGACTATGATACGGATAATGTCAACATGCTCTACGGACAAGCCCTGGCAGAGCTAAAGAAAATCTGTGTGCCACAGGTCAGCTATGAGGTAAAGGGTTACTTCGATACCAACATCGGAGACACCGTGGACATTGAGGATGACGAATACAACCCGACTCTTTATCTGGAAGCCCGGGTATCGGAGCAGGTGAGGAGCTTTACGGATCCGACCAAAAATAAGACCACTTTCAGCAACTTCCGGGAGCAGCAAAGCCAGATCGACCCGTCGCTGCTTTCCAGAGTGCAGGCATTAGTGGATGCAAACAAGACTTATACCTGCTCGATCATCACGGATAATGGCACTGTCTTTAAGAATGGGGAAGGGCAGACTACTCTGACGGCCTCTGTCATGGACGCTGGAACAGATCTTACCGATTCCATGACAATCACTTGGAAAAAGGATGGCGTGCTGCAGGAGATGAGCAAGTCCATCACAGTCCAAGCAGCGGACATTGAAGGAAAAGCGGTTTACCGGTTTGAAGCACAAGATGCCGGCGGTATCTTGCGTGGTGTCTATGAAGTGACCGTGAGCAATGTAACCGATGGGAAAGACGGTGAGAAGGGCGAAAAAGGCGAGAAGGGTGATCCGGGAGAGCGCGGACTCCAAGGTTTGCAGGGGGAGAAGGGTGATCAGGGAATCCCCGGAAAAGATGGGGAGGACGGAAAGACCAGCTACACCCATATCGCTTATGCCAACAGCGCGGACGGCCAGACAGATTTCTCTGTATCTGACAGCAACCGGGAATATGTTGGAATGTATGTGGACTTCACCGAAACGGACAGCCAGGATCCGGGTGATTACGCCTGGAGCAAGATCAAAGGAGCAGACGGAAGCCAGGGCACGCCTGGGAAACCGGGAGCAGATGGCAAGACTCCCTACCTTCATATTGCTTACGCTAACAGTGCTGATGGTTCTAGTGGTTTTTCCACATCGGACAGCACCAATAAGCTGTACATTGGACAGTATACGGATTATACCCAGTCAGACAGCACGGATCCAAGTAAGTATGCCTGGACAAAGATCAAAGGTGATCCGGGACAGGATGGAGCCGATGGACAGGATGGTAAAGACGGTGCGCCGGGGAAAGATGGCGCGGATGGGAAGGATGGTACAGACGGGATAGGAATTAAGTCTATCACAGAGTATTATGCTGTGTCTGCTTCCAATACAACAGCACCTACATCTTGGAGCACTTCCGTTCCGACTATGACGACGACAAACCGGTATTTGTGGAATTATGAGAAATTTACTTATTCTAACAATACCACAAGTGAGAGTGCGAAAAGGGTGATCGGAGTTTACGGGAATACCGGAGCGACAGGGACACCGGGAAAAGATGGAACCGATGGAAAAGACGGAGCAGCCGGAAATGGGATTAAAAGCATCGTAAACTACTACTTAGCTTCCACGGCGTCAAGTGGGATTACTACCGGAACCTCCGGATGGACCACCACCCCACAGAGCACGACTACTTCCAAGAAATATCTCTGGAACTATGAAAAGATCACCTACACCAATGGGACGGTTGTCAATACGACGCCTTGTATCATTGGAACACATGGAGCAACGGGACCACAGGGAGCGAAAGGAGACAAGGGGAATACTGGTGCGACAGGCCCCCAGGGACCAAAAGGAGAGCAAGGAGAAAAAGGGAATACCGGCGCGACAGGACCACAGGGTCCCAAAGGTGATACCGGAGCGACAGGCCCTCAAGGACCAACCGGGCCAAAAGGACCTCAAGGTGCAACTGGGCCAACGGGTCCAAAAGGGTCAGATGGACAGATGCTTTATGCCACTTGTGGAACAGGAGCTTCCACAATCGCCAAGGTTGCTACTTTAGCAGCCGGGACTCTGACGCTGAAAGCAGGCGTTACGGTAGCGGTGCGTTTTACCTATGCCAATACCGCTTCATCACCGACTTTGAATGTAGCCGGAACCGGTGCAAAGGCAATCTACACCCAGGGCGTTAGATATGCATACTGGGCGGCTGGCGCTACAGTGGTATTCACTTATGACGGTGCAAACTGGAGAGTGGCAAGTGAGCCGGTGTATGCGAGCACGGCTACGATCGGGAATCCAGTTGGAAGAAATATCTATATTGACAGCACAAGGGTGTATGTACGGAATGGCTCCACGGGATTGTTGGAGATAGGAGCGAATAGTGTAGACGGAAGCAATGCAGCATACCTTAAATCCAGTGCAATACGTTTAGGGGTGAAAGGACCTAGTGAGAGCGGCTCTTCATCCACTCCGCATATTAGAGTAACAGACAACGGCGCCTTTACTCATGAAGGCGAGATCGCTACGAAAAATCAGTGTTTGACGTGGACAAAGCTTGGTGAATTAGCCGGAAATGGGGCATCTAACAAAACTCTAACCGTTCCAGATATAACCCAATACTCGGAATTGTTAATAACTGTCGGCCCTGCTGTTGCGAATCAGACTCGAAGGATCCTTGGATCTACAGTGGTCCCTAAAGTAGATTATAATGCTACGATTGGCCAGGATAATAACCAAGGGAGCCACCAAGCTGCATACAAAACTAGCCACAGTGCCGGCTTTTCTATTTTGTCAAAGACTTCTATCAAGTTGTATGCAAATAATACCAGCTCTTTGGCGTTGCTGTTTGCTCGTTAAGCAAACCTCATAATCAGATAGTTAATTCGGATGGCAGAACTACTACCTCGATCTAATGTGGCCCTCCATTCTCCGTTTACGTGAGTACAGCCATCCACATGGGAACTGTTAGCTGCACCGTCACCATTACTTACAAATACAGCAGTATTTCCAGCACTGCTACCAGTAACACCAAGCAAGCTATTAATCTGTGCGTCCGTAAATACAGAAACAGAGCTTCCGCCTGTAGGTGTTACGACCTTGGTCCCACCAATGATTTTCGCGAACAAACACTGATTTGTCACACAGAAGGAGGATATATGGAAATAAGAGCAAGACCGATATAGGTCTATTTTTTATACCTAAAAACCAAAATAAGGAGGAAAAAGCAATGTATGAAGCAACAGAAAAAACCATCACTTTAAGAGGAAGAAGCAAGATTGTCGTCAAAGAAGGGAATGAGGATGTAGAAAAGGAAGCCGCTGCCTTTGATGCGGTCATCAATTCCAATTCTCCCCTTAACATGAACATTTCAGCTTATGTGACAGACGGGGAAGTCTACAAAGAAAACATCCAGCAGTGCCGGAAGGATGAGAACGAGTTCCGCACCTTCGTCCAGAGCATTCAGGATGAAATGCTGGCGGCTGCAGAGGAATAAGGAGGACGTGCCAATGGACGATTACGTGACAAGAGCAGAGCACGAAGAATTTAGAAAACGTCTGGATGCGGAGAATAACAGGCAAAACAGGCGGATAGAGCTGCTTGAGAAGAATGGACAGCAGATTCAAACTCTTGTGACCTCTGTGGAAAAGCTGGCTCTTAATATGGAGAATATGCTAAAAGAGCAGGAACGACAAGGGGAACGCCTGGAAGTTCTGGAAAACCGGGACGGGGAGATGTGGCGCAAAGTAACTGGATATGTCGTAACAGCCGTGATCGGCATAGTATTAGGATATATCTTTACACAAATAGGAATGTAGGAAGGATGATATGTGATGGAACAGATTTTAAACTATGTAAAACCGGAGCTGCTTGTGGTAGTAGTTGCGCTGTACTTTTTCGGTATGGGTCTGAAAAAAGCCCAGACAGTCAAGGATAAGTATATCCCGTTGATCCTTGGCGTGATAGGGATTGCCCTGTGTGCCATCTGGGTGCTGGGAACGAGTCCGCTAAACACCGGACAGGATATCGCAATGGCAATCTTTACGGCGATTGTCCAGGGGATCCTGGTGGCAGGGCTTTCTACTTATATTAATCAGGTTGTGAAACAGGTGAATAAGGTAGAGTAGAGGACGCATGACAGCGTCCTCTTTTTTAGGAGGAATAAACTATGAGTATGAATGGAATTGATATCAGCAACCATCAGGCAGGGCTAAATCTGGAAAAAGTCCCTTGCGACTTTGTGATCTGCAAGGCGACGGAAGGAACCGGATTTGTAGACCGGTATTGCGATGGGTGGATCCAGAAAGCCTTACAGCTGGGGAAAAAAGTAGGAGTGTATCACTTTGCCACTGGCGGTAGCTCTGGAGTAGCAGAAGCGGATTTCTTCTATAAAAATATAAAGGGCTATGTTGGGAAAGCAATCCTTGTTCTGGATTGGGAAGCAAATGCAGTGAATAGGGGAGTAGCCTATGCGAAAGCCTTTCTGGATCGGATCTACCAGCTTACAGGTGTGAAGCCGCTCATTTATATGAGTAATAGTGTAGTCCACGCCTATGATTGGTCCAGCGTAGTGAATGATGATTATGGACTGTGGAACGCGGGATACTACGCCGGATATGAAACGATGGGATACAACCCCAATGCACCGCTTTATGGTGGAACAGGAAAATGGAAGGCTTGCGCCCTTTATCAGTACACCTCATCCGGAAGGCTTTCTGGATGGAATGGCAATCTTGACTTGAATGTGTTCTATGGAGATCGTGCAGCATGGGATAAGTATGCTGGAACAGCAGGAGCCGTCTCTTCCGATCCAGACGGTGATATCCGCTCCGGAGGAACCATGCAGGAGCGAAAGAACGAGTCTGGAGATGTAACCTACCAGGCACATGTCCGGGGACTTGGCTTTCTGGAAAGCCGCTGTGACGGACACATGGCCGGATCTACCGACCAGAACCGGCGCATTGAAGCAATGAAGGTTGGTTTGAAATCCGGAGCTTACATGGACATCATGGTGCACCTTAAGGGTATAGGGGATAAGCTCTATAAGAATGTCCGGGAAAATATCGTTGTCGGGACAACGGATCAGAAAAGGCGCATGGAAGCATTCAAGATCATCACAGAAGAAAACCTTCGTTACCGGGCACACAACAAGACCTACGGCTGGGGCGCTTGGGTATCTCAAGGAGAATGGGCCGGAGTCCGGGGAAAAGGAAAGCAGATGGAGGCGTTCCAGATCTACAAGCCTATGTTCTTGGTGAGGGGGCATGTCCAGAGTGCTGGCTGGGGTGGCTATGTCGGAGACATGGAAATAGTTGGAACCACAGGAAAAGGTAAACGGCTGGAAGCGCTACAGTTTGATCCGCTGGATGAGGTGATCGAGTGTTCCGCTCATATCCAGGGCGAAGGCTGGGTTCACTATGGTGTCATTACAAAGGATACTGTAATCGGTACAGTAGGCCAGGCAGACCGGCTGGAGTGCTTACGATTCAAAGGTAACTTCGAGTTCCGGGTACATGTTCAGGGAAGCGGCTGGACGGATTGGACAGAAGCGGACGGAATCGCCACACTTGGAACCACAGGTCAGGCGCTTAGGATTGAAGCGATTCAGTTCAGAAGGAAATAAAAAAGTCCCCGGAGCCGTCAAAAGCTCCGGGGATATTCAGGAAAATATTGTATCTCTTCTTTTGTGAAATGTGACGAAATTTTTTGTGCAAAACGCCAGAAACAATAAAGTTTCTATGCCGGAAATACGCGGTTTTTTTGAAGCGTCTTAGCCTAAAATGCGTACCCCGTTTGGCGCCGACAAGACAATGACGGCCGTACTGTCAGGTGAGGCAGATATCGGTTTTATGGGATCGGAGGCATCCATCTATACCTACAATGAGGGAGCAAATGATATTGTAGTGAACTTTGCCCAGCTGACACAGCGTGCCGGGAATTTTCTTGTTGCGCGTGAGGAGATGGAGGACTTTTCCTGGGAAGATTTAAAAGGGCATCTTGTCCTTGGCGGACGTAAGGGCGGTATGCCGGAAATGGTGTTTGAGTATATTCTGAAACAAAACGGCATCGATCCACAGAAGGATCTTACTATTGATCAGAGCATTGATTTTGGCTCCACTGCAGCGGCTTTTTCCGGAGGAGAAGGAGATTTTACTGTTGAATTTGAACCCGGAGCAACCAGTCTGGAACAGGAAGGAAAAGGATATGTTGTGGCTTCTTTGGGAACAGACAGCGGCTATGTACCGTACACGGCTTTTTCAGCCAAAGAAAGTTATATCAAAGAAAATCCGGAAGTGATCCAGGGATTTACCAATGCGCTTCAAAAGGGAATGGACTATGTGCGGGATCATACGCCGGAGGAGATTGCTGCTGTGATTGAGCCGCAGTTTGAAGAATCAGATCTGGAAACAATTACCACAATCGTAACCAGATACTATGAGCAGGATACCTGGGCGGAAAATCTGGTATTTTCAGAAGAGAGTTTTGATCTTCTTCAGGATATTCTTGAAGAGGCAGGGGAATTAAGTAATCGTGCTCCTTATGAAAAGCTTGTTAATACAGAATTTGCGGAAGAAGCTGCAAAATAAGGAATATTGCATAAAGTACATCATGTGTATCATAAAAACAGCCTGACAGAATTAAATCTGTCAGGCTGTTTTTAACGGTTACTTTTCTTTTTTTCGCGAAGAATTATCCGGAAGCTGGTCGATCAGTTTTTCCATCAGCAGTTTTTTTACATACACATCAAAGGCCAGACTGCAGATAAAAGAGAAAAGCTGCAGCGCCTCTCTGTCTTCCGCAGGAGCGTCCTGAAAAGTTTCCTGGGAGGAGCAATAGAGCTTTGAGATATCCTTTGCAAGAGAATCAATCCTGGATTTTTCCAGACTGCATACCTCTTCATAGATGGATGTAATGTTAAAGCCATCATTTTTACCGAAATATTTGTCGGTCAGAGGTTTTAAAAGTGACTCAATATCCTTGATAGAAAGAATGTTTTTAAAATAGTAAATAAAGATCATGACAAGGACATGTTCTTTTGAATACTTCTTTTTTACCGGAGGCGGAAGAAGATTGTTTTTGGCGTAATTATTGATCATGGTCTTTGTAAGAATTTTATCTTCTTTATACCGCCGTGTAGATCCAAGCTGATTCTCCATAAAAGTGGTTACCTGATCCATGTAAAGTTCTATATTGGGGATTTCTTCCGGTTTTACATAATCAATTCGTGAAATGCTCTGTAAAATGCTGTTCAGCATATCTTTTG
>OGYS01001673.1_pt1 | contig 12387 bp, 7 predicted proteins | sample 1576611 | NCBI WGS metagenome assembly OGYS01 (sample SAMEA3541571, study PRJEB24748) | human gut metagenome | biome: human gut; feature: human-associated habitat; material: faeces | place: China | collected 2012
ACCAAGACGTATTTCTCTTTGATGATACCATCCGGGATAATATCCGACACGCCCGAAGGTGGATTCTGCCGAAAAGCCTTTGGCATATCTGCGTTCGATGGCGTATGGTATGGACATTCCCACTGCAAACAAGAAGCAGGGGAATACAATATCCGCCAGTCCCATAAAGTCTTCACCATAAACGGCATGTTCCAGCCAATGGGGTACGTCATGCACTTTCCAGAAGTCATTGACGAAAATCATGGTGAACATGGTCAACGCCCTCAGCATGTCAATGGCCGGATTGCGCCGTGAATAAACAGTCTTGTCACTCATATCATCTTGCTTTAGAATTCGGAAACCAACATCAGCCATCTGGCAGCCGAAGAGCCCCAGACTTCCTTATAAGTAGCCGTATTGAACTGCGGCCAGTAGGGAGCATCTTCATTGAAATAAGACTGCATACCTACGGGTATCTCTCCTACCGTTTCTCCGGGCAGTGCCGTATAGAGCTGCGGATAGTTGCTGCCCTCCCCATAAATCATGGACTGTCCGAAAGGATTCCTGCCTACAACCCAGAAGAGCTGCTGTTCGGCAATGTCTTTCAGTTCCTTGTCCTTCAACACTCTGGCGCAAATGGCTGCGGCTTTTCCGGTAGACAAATGTACGGCAATATTTCCTTTGAACGAGAACCAGACGGGGAATATACGCAAGTAATGCTCCTTATCCAGACGGATACCGTTCTCGAGCTGTTCTTTGAAATCCTTCGCAGCACCACTGCGAATGCCTACCTGGACGGCGTAGAAGTTGACGGAGTCCTTCACTTCATCCTTGTGATAGATGCCGCTGGGCACCATTCCATAAGGATATACATACTTCATGATGTTCTTCAGATAACCGCCATAGAGTTTCATGGCACGAATCCACTGCTCATACTCGGCATGACGGGGCTGCGTTTCGCAGAGGGCGGCAAGGGCTTCCATGTAGGCATAATCGCGAGACTGATGAGTATAGTGTACAATGGACTTCTTTGCCAAATCGCGATAGAAGAAGCCGCAGGTCTTGTCTTTGTCTTTCAACGGTTCGGTGCGCTGGCACTGCAAGGTGTAGCGGATGGCTTTTACAGCCTCATCGGCATACTGCTGTTCGCCGGTCAGCTTATAGAGCATGCTGGCCGCCCATGAGATGTTGGCGTGATACTGGCTCTCGGATGCCATGGCGGCATGTCCCCCACCCTTCTTTATCAGCTCGGCAAAGCCAAGTTCGTTGAAGCGCTTCATGGCATAGCCGAAGTCTTCCTTTGCAATCTTCTTCAGATTACCCTTAAGCGACTCGTCATTTTCAATCCTCATGGAGGCATACGCTTCAATTCCTGCAAGCAGGAAATTCTCCAAAGCTCCGTTATGGACAAGCAGTTCGCGGCGACCGGCATCATCGTCGGTGCCCACCTTACCGTCGGTCCATAGGTTGGTGCCCCATGTCTGTGCACGGTAGCCATCGCCCAGACGGGTCTTCATCACATAGTCCATTCCCCACAAAGCCTCTTCCATCAGGCGGTTGTACAAGTCTATATTGCCTTTTTCTTTGGCACGTTCGGCCATCAAGAGCAAGGAATAGGCTATCTCTCCCGTCTGTAAGGTCTGTTGGGACATATCGGCGGCATCGTGCCATCCTCCGTTTATATGAATGATATGTCCGTTGTAAGTGGCATGCAGGTCATTATGACAAGCCCCGTGCTTTCCGGGAACGGGATAACCGCAACGCTCGCAGAACAGGAAGTTCACCATACGCCAGGCAGAATCATCCCACACATCCTGATGGATATAGAAAGGCAAGGTGGTGACATCCCCTACCTGAATGACGTAACGGCCTTGTGTCTTGAAGTCCGAGAAGTCTATTGTCTCGAACTCTCCCAGGCCGGTCTTTTCCTTACGAACGGGACCGGTATAAACAATGGCCTGCGTAGCGGCATCCTTCAACTGGAACTGTCCGCCGTGCTTTTCCACATTGACAATGGCGCTTTTGGGGCTCTCTATACTATAACCGGTAGTAGAGAAGATGATGCGATTCTGTGCAGGCATCCAGCCTTTCACGGTTTCCGGGTTCTCCACCTTCTGAAGTTCCACGGCATCTACATCGAAGCGAAGGAAGTCGCCCATAGTACGTTCTTTGCCGAACACTTCGATGGCAAATGAAATCTTGGTTACCTTGTCGCGCGCCAGTCCGGACATCTCGACGAAGCATTCGTTCCATTGGTTATTTTTCAGATTGATTTCGTGGTAGCCTTCCCGACCGTAAATGTCGGGTACTTTTATTTCTCCGTCATTCTCCACATAAAGGTTGAGGTAGATGCTGCGTGCTCCTTCGCACGTGGGATAGATATAGAACTTCAGGCGGTTGTAACCTTCCCAGTTCACACCTCCTATATCATAAGAGGCCATGCAAGTGCCGCGTCCCAAACCCCAGCCAAGAATCTTCTCCGGATGGGCGGGAGCTTCCAGACGCAGACTGTGCTTGCCGGACTTGCTCCGTTCGTCAGTCAAACCAATCTTACCGATGCCCTTATGCGACCATTTGGAGAAATCCTCCATATCACACAGCATCACGGTTTCCAACACTTTCTTTTTCAAGCCGAATGTTTCGAAAGCCTTTGTCTCGTCGAGCGGTAACGGACTGTGCACGTAGCCCGTGCTGACGATGTCGGCTTTCAACTTTTCATCTACCTGGGCATGAAGCAAAACGCAGCAACCGATAACTAAATCAAAAAGCAAAAAGATAAGTTTTATTACATTCTTCATCATATTATAATTATTAAGTTATAAGGTGATTAAAGCATAAAGGAGAAGAAAATTAGTACAAATATATGAGGAACTATGCCTAATCTCAATTTTCAACAAGTCTTTGAATAGTTGTTTGAGTGGCATACTCTCTACTAATACAATAAGTTTCTCCATATACAGTAGTAACATATGCCCTAAGTTCAGAAGTTACAGGACTACCAAAAATAACTTTAGCAGCATCTCCTTCGGAAGCAAGCAAAAACATGCCTGTAGTCCCCCATTCATATTTCAGAATAGGGTGATTGCCGACAACACGTACCATATACACGTCAACTCCAAAGCGCTTTACCTCTGTTGGGTAATTAACAAAATCTCCTTCAAAAAATCGAGGATACAAATAACTTATCGCTGATTTATCTCCCTCACTAAACCCAGACCATTGATATTCGGCAGTTCCTCCATTCATCACAGAATAGGGATCTGAATCAAAAGTTCCAGTAATACCATTGGCCACAGATTCACCCAATGATTTCCAATTTGTATGCCTTAGTCCGAAGCAATGTCCCAACTCATGTACCATATTATATATCTTCTGAAGTCTTGGAATGGTTTTGTTATAATCATAATCCAAATTTATCCAAATAGAGGAACCTGGTTTTCCATTCATAGGCCAAGAGCCTGCCGCAATAGTATTGTTCGGTAAAGGAGCGCTAGCATCACTACGGATGAGTATATCCGGATTGGCAGCTGTAGTATAAGTCATTTTAAGGTTACTAAGAGGATTCCACAGATTGATGGCTTCCTGTATTTCATCTCGCCAATCATCCACACCTGATGCAGGTATCGAGCTATCAACACCAACGGTAATTGCTCTTTGTTTGGGGTGACCAATTAAACCGGTAGTATGATAAGCCTGCCTTGTTTGTGGTTGACTATAAGTGACAAGTTTACTTTTTTCAAGGTATATATCACCTTGAATAAGATAACCTGACTTCAACTCTACCACATCTAAAGTATCGAATCCAAGTGATTGGATTATACACATACCATCTTCTATTGAAACGCTTTGCTGTTCTTCTTGTTCTTCAAAGTCAACAGTTTCCAACTCATTATAACAAGCGCTCATAAACATTAAAAACATAGAATAGCATAATATAAACAAGCCATTCACGAGATATTTTGAATTCATAATAATCAATTATTATATTAAACAAAAAATACATAAAGGGAAATATGAAATATGTTTTTCATACTTCCCCTTAAAAAAACATGCTTCAAAAAGTCCTCATCACTTAATCTCTATGATAATAATGCGGATTAGAAGTTCGGTTTATCTACATCCCAGAAGATGCGAGTACCGCCATTGTCCGGTCCGCCCAACATTTCGACGGCTTTGGCATAACCGGTAGGATTATTGCCTTTTTCATTGATGGTGAAGGGTAAACGGCGTGGGCCAAGATCTGTATCAATCTCACCTTGACTGTAGTTCACCATTACCGGGAATAATTTGGGATAACCAGTGCGACGTATCTCAGCCCAGCCATTCATACCTTCAGGATAAATAGCAATCCAGCGTTGTGTGGCAATCTTAGCAAATTTTTCCTCGTTACTCAAAGACTCGTCCCATTTAGCAGTCACCTTGCTCTGGCCTTCAATGCTGGCAGCGGGAATAACGGGGTCTACATACGCTGCAGCAGTAGTCGTACTGCTTAAATAATCGCCCACAGCGGCTCCCCATTGTTCGAACGATGTCCGTATACCCTTTTCATACAAGCTCTGAGCGGTGCCCTTACCATTTACATCCCAACCACGCAAAGCAGCTTCGGCTTCCAACAAAATGGTTTCGGCAGCAGTTGCCAAAATAGCAGGAGAGGTTTCTGTCAAGTTGGGTCGACTTACAATCGCCTTATAGGCATCCGAAAACCCTTCTTCTTCCAGTCCTTTAATACCAAGACGAATACCAAAATATTCACTCTTGCTGTTCTGTGTAGCATACTTATCAAGACGCGCATCGCCCATACCAGACAAGATAGAAGGAATATTAGCGCCTAAAACACCATCTCCATAGTTGAATGCAATACCGTAAAGCGGATTGACATAACCGTTTCCTGCAATGCCGAAATTAGCATCATTGGTTTCAATCAATCCATTACTATCGTTCATGGCAGCTTCCGCCTCACTTTTTGCCCAAGCAGCATCATACTTCACAATACGCATGGCCAAACGCAAACGAATGGTGTTACACAACTGCGCCCATTTGTTCAAGTTACCTCCATAGGCATAATCAAACATCATAAACGAAGCCACATCCTTTTCTTTAGCAGTACGCAGCACGTCTGCAGCTTCTTTCAATTCTTCAAAGAATTTTTTATAAGCATCCTGTCCTGAATCATACTCACCACCAGTAGCCGATTCGCCATAGTGAGAATAGATAATACATCCGTATTGGTCGGCAAGACGCGACATAGCTATTACGCGGCAGATGGTATTGATAGCCTCGAAATGGGCATACGTCTCCATATCGTCTTTGCACTTGTTGGTGATTTTCAAGCTTTCCACCATTACGTTTCTATAAGCATAATCCCAACAGTTGTCATTCCATCCTGCATTCATGGCATAGGTCACATTACTTACATTGCCGGCAAATGCAGTAGCCGTACTGATATAGCCTGACCACAAATCGGCATTCAAATTTTGAATAAGCTGATATTCCCATACATTGACACCTGCATTTTTATTATAATAGATAGACTGCATCATGGGAATGAAGTGCATACCAATGTAGTTGTTATCTTGTTTTAGTTCTTCATCGCTCACTCCCTTCGGATTAGTGTTCATATCCTCGAACGCTCCCGTACATGCCGAGAATAAGGTAGCTGCCAGCAGCGCTACAGCTGTAAGTCTAAATATATTTTTCATAATCATATCTACTGTTTAAAAATTAACTTTCAAGTTGAACCCAATCGAACGGTTGGTAGGCATACCAAACACATCAACTCCTTGCAGACGGTTGCTGGTAGAAAGCATGCCATCAGGATCATATGGAGCATTGTTCTTGAAGAAGAACAGGTTGCGGCCTACAAGTGAAACCTGTGCGTTCTTAATGACACCAGTCTTTGCCAACCAAGCCTGAGGCAGACTATAGCCAATGGAAAGTTCGCGCAAACGTATGTTGGTAGCACTGTACATATAATGCTCGGTCACACCCGCACGGCCACCAACCTGATTATAGAAGCCTTCCACATCTGTAATTTGACGGCCTTCCAGCATCACGTAACCACGGTCACGAGCATCACCCGTTGCCTTGCTTACTCCCTGCTGATCGAGGTCGGCTTCCGTCAAAGACATCACTTCACCTCCAAAACGTCCATCAATCAAGAAGTAAAGAGAGAAGTCCTTCCACGTGATTGTATTGCTCCACCCCAAGTTAAAATCAGGAGTAGAATTACCCAGTTTCACCGGATTTGTCTTGTCCACCAATGGAAGTCTATCACTATCTTTTTGTCCTTCTTTTGCAGGTTCATACTGAATATTGCCTTTTTCGTCACGTACAAAAGTAGTACCGTAAATGTCACCAAACGAACCACCTACTTCTAAACGACTCCATACATTGTTACTTTCGCCACCGCTAAATGTAAAATAACCAAAGTCATCACCAGCCAGTGCCTTTGCTTCGTTCTTATTGGTTGCAAAGTTAACACCGGTTTTCCAGCGGAAATCCTTAGTCATGACAGGAGTTCCATTCAACATAACTTCGACACCGGTATTCTGAATATCACCGGCATTGATGTAATATCGGGCGTATTGTGAACCTGACGGAGCATCCAACGTAAAGAGTTGATTCTTTGTATTAGTCTTATAATAAGTGAAGTCGAACTCCAAGCGGCTATTGAAAAAGCGCCACTCAGTACCAAACTCAATGGAAGTAGTCATTTCCGGTTTCAGTTCTGCAAACGGAGCTGTACTGTTGAAATTGATGCTACCACTCTTTGTAATGGAGTTGAGAGGATTTGAAGTATAAGTATTCAAACCGTTACCCACCTTCGACCATGCACCGCGAATCTTACCTAAATCAATCCAAGAAGGTAATTTCAATGTTTCGTTCAGCAACCATGTCACACCTACTGACGGATAGAAAAAGCCTTTGTTTTTGTATTTGGTAAATGCCAATGTTGAAGTCCAGTCGTTACGTGCTGTCACGTCCACATAAATCTGATCTTTGAAGCCTACCTGACCGGTGAAGAACACACTCTGGCTTTGAGTATGGGTTTTCCAATCGGTCAATGAGCCCTTGTTCAAGGAGCAGTTCTGCATAGTGAATACGTTGGGCACAGAGAGTATACCCGGATAGGAATCGAAACCTGTACCGTTTCCTGTATAATCGTTGATGCTGGCACCTACCGAAGCATTGACACTGAAGTTAGTGAATTGCTGTTGATAAGTAAACAAAACATCCCCATAAGAAGAAAGGCTACTTGATTCACCGTAGATGTAACGACCGTTAGTTCCTGTTCCAGCCGGATTCATACCACACAACACCGGGCTGGTACCTGCATACATACGTGTATTGTTCTTGTCTACAACATAGTCGGCACTACCACGAGCCTGTATACTGAACAGGTCATTGAACTTATACTTCACACTCAGATTCAACAATGTACGATAACGGGTATCCTCATTCGGAACCTTATTAATCAACCAATAGGGATTCTGCTCCATATCAGTACCTTGAGATTTATACCAGTTCTGGTCCATTATGTTACGACCGGCATTAAGAATCTGATAATTATCTTTGTAGTAGTTAAAGTCCTTTCCACCTTCAACACCACCACGCGGGAAGTGATAAAGACCTACCAAAGGATTCATGTAATAACCTCCCGAAGTAGTACGGTTGTTCCCCCTTTGATACATCGCATTGATATTGGCATCAACAGTCAGTTTGTTATTGAGGAAGTTGGCAGTTTCGCGAAAATTGAAATTATGCTTCACCAAGCTATTACCTTCCACCACGCCCTTGCCGTAAGTATTAGCATAGGAAAAGTAAGTTTGCATAGCTTGCGAACCCATGCTCAACGAGAGCGAGTTGATAGTAGTGACACCTGTTTTGAAGAAATCGTCTGTATAGTCGGGACTACCTTTGATATCACTGCCCCAACTGGTTGACACACCCGTATAGTGATTCTGGAATTCGGGAATACCGTATGCAGCTATATCGAAAGTGGTGCTGGTATTGAAACTGATACTGGCGCGTCCTTCCTTGCCCTTCTTAGTGGTAATAATCACCACACCATTGGCAGCCGAACTACCGTAAAGTGCAGCTGCGGCAGGGCCTTTCAATATGTTCATGCTCTCAATATCATCGGGATTCAGATTGGAAATACCGTCGCCACGGTCGTAGTTACCACTGTCGTTGTCTCCGCCGATAGTAGTTGAGGTATTTTCGTTGGTAGATGAACCGAACGGTACACCGTCTATCACATACAACGGCTGGTTACTTCCGCTTACAGAACGGTTACCACGAATAATCACTTTAGAAGAACCTCCCAAACCGGAAGAACTCTTATTAATCTGCACACCTGCCGTCTTACCGGCCAATGCGTTCATCATATTGGGGTCTTTCACGCGTGCCAATTCATCACCGTTTACTACCTGAGTAGAGTAAGTCAGTGATTTTTCTTTCTTTGCGATACCCAATGCCGTTACCACCACTTCATCCAATACCAGGTAATTGACATACCGCCGCACCGTCACCACTGAAAGGCCGGTCTGGCGGGAGAGGGCTTCGCTGGGCAGGCCCTGGGGCGGTGCCGCCCGCAGGCAGGCGCGCACAAGCTCCAGGGTGCTCTCCTGGAGGCCCTTGGGCGGCTGGTGCTCCGCCGGGAGGGCGGGGGAAAAGAGCCGGTCCAGCGCGCTCTGCTCCACCGCGTCCCCGGCCACCGCATCCCGGTGGCGGCAGAAGGTATCCAGCGCCTGCTGAAACCGCTCATAGGTGAAAGGCTTCACCAGATAGTCCACCACCCCCAGCTTGAGCAGGGTGTCCACGGTGGGGGCGTCGTTGGCGGCGGTGACCATGATGGCGTCGATACCAACCCCCTGGCCCCGGAGGGCGTGGAGCAGCTCCAGCCCGGTGAAGAGGGGCATATAGACATCCAGCACCGCCAGATCGGCGGGGTTCTGCTCCAGCCAGGCCAGGGCGGCCCGGCCGTCCTGAAAGGACTGCACCACCTGGAAGCGGGCGTCCCGCTCCACAAAGGTGCGGTTCAGGAGGGAAACCATGGGGTCGTCCTCCACAATGACAACGCGGTACATTCAGGGTTCCTCCTTGGGGGCCGGGAGGGGTTCCCGGCGGAAGCTGAGAAAAAATGAGGTGCCTACGCCGGTTTCCGACTCCACCCGGATGTCGCCGTGGTAAGCCTCCACTACCTCCCGTACCAGCGCCAGCCCAGTCCCCCGGCTGTGGCCCTTGGAGGAGGCTCCGCGCTCGAAGAGGGTGCGCCGCAGGGCGGAGGGGATGCCGGGGCCGGTGTCCTCCACGCAGAGAAACAGGTTATCCGCCCCCTCGCGGATGCTGACGGAGACTTCCTTGGTCCCACGGCGGGTCTGATTCAGGCCCTCAATGGCGTTTTCAATCAGATTGCCCAGTATGGTCACCCAGGCGTCGGGGGAGAGCCAGGAGGTTCCGGCACTCAGGACGCTCTCCCGATCCAGCGTGAGCCGGATACCCAGCTCGTTGGCCCTGCTGGTCTTGCCCACCAGCAGGGCGGCCACCGAGGGCTCCTTAATCTGGTTCATGATGCGGCTCACCGCCTCCTGCTGGGTACGGGTGGTATCCATGATGTACTGCTGGGCCCGCTCCGGCTCGCCGATCTGCAGCAGGCCCAGGATAACGTGGAGCTTGTTCATGAATTCGTGGGTATAGGCCCGCATGGCATCCACCATGTGCCGCACGCCGGTGAGGTCGTCGGCCAGCCGGGCCACCTCAGTCCGGTTGCGGAAGATGCCCACCGCCCCTGCCAGAGCGCCGTTTTCATACAGGGGCAGGCGGTCAGCCAGCACCCGCACGTCCTTGAGGGACTTCATGCTCACGTTGTACTCCGGCCGCCCGGTGCGCAGAATGCGGTCCAGGGTGGAAGAGGGGTAGACGGAGTGGAGGGGGCGGCCCATGGCGGCCTCCGGCGCCAGGGAGAGCATCTGGGCTGCGGCGGCGTTGAGAAAGATGATACGCCCTTCCCGGTCGATGGCCAGAATCCCCTCCTCCAGGGCCTCCAGAATGTCCTCCCGCTGGTGGAAGCGCCGGGCGAAGGCGTCTGGTTCGTAGCCCATCAGGGAGCGCTTGATGCGCCGGGACAGCCGCAGGGCCAGCAGGGCCCCCACTGCCGCCGCCAGCGCACCGATGGCCGCCAGGCGCAGGGCGGTGGTCAGCGCCACATGGGTCAGGCTGCGCAGGTAGAGCCCCACGGCCATAAAGCCGATTACCGCCCCGGATTCGTCCCGGATGGGGGCGTAGGCCGAGTGGTCGGAGCCCATTGGACCGCTGTCGTCAAAGGTATAGGGCTCCGCCCCTGCCAGGGCGCTGGTCTGGGCGGAGCCAGTGTAGCGGCTGCCAATAAAGCTGCGGTCTGGCGCATAGCGGAGCACGCTTTCCGTGTCTCCCACCAGAATCAGATCGATATCCGAGGTGCGGGCGGTGGCCGCATCCAGAAAGTCGGCCAGCTCGTCTGCGGGTACCTCCCCCAGCAGGGCCTCCCTCACGAGGGGCACCTGGGAGAGAATGGATGCGGAGTTAAGCAAATTCTGGTCCAGGGTCTTCCGCTCGGTCCGCAGGGTGATGTAGAGAGTGCCGGCCAGGGAAAGGGCCACCGAGACGGTGACGATAATCAGGCTCAGCCACATGAGCTGGGCGCGGATGGAACGCCCGGTCTGGTTGGACATGGACAATGCGCCTCCTTTTTCCCGGTTGGGATCAGTATAAGATAAATTCAGCCACGCTGTCAAACGAAAGCGCAGCACGGACATATTCGAAAGTTTTTTTACTTTCAAAAGGGTTCCCAAAGCTGCCCGGCTGGTAGTATGATAGCCCACGCGAAAACGAGGTGATGCGAGTTGTGAGTTTGGATGCATTCAAGGAATCCCTGGTGGAGGAGCTGGGAAACAAGGTGGCCTTTACCGTCCCGGTGCTGGGCGGCGTCCCAGTGGCGGAGTCGGTGGTAGTGACCTGGATTGTGATGGCGGCCCTGATCGCGCTGGCCCTGGCGCTGACCCGTCGGCTCAGCGTGGACCGCCCCGGCAAGGTACAGTGCGCGCTGGAGTGGACGGTGGAGTTCCTCAACGGCTTCGTCAAGACCAACATAGGCGCCCACTGGCGGCCCTTCGCCCCCTGGCTGGGGACGGTGGCCCTCTACATCGGCCTGAGCAACCTCATCGGCATCTTCGGGCTGGTTCCGCCCACAAAGGACATCAGCGTGACGGCGGCCCTGGCCCTCATGAGTATGTTTCTCATCTACGGCGCCCAGTTCCGCTACAACGGCCTGGCGGGCGGCCTGAAGAAGTTCGCCGAGCCCATGCCGCTGCTCATCCCCATCAACCTGATGGAGGTGGCCATCCGGCCCCTGGCGCTGTGTATGCGCCTGTTCGGCAACATTCTGGGCGCCTTCATCATCATGGAGATGCTCAAGCTGCTGGTGCCGGTGGTGCTGCCGGCGGTGTTCAGCCTCTACTTCGACCTGTTTGACGGGCTCATTCAGACCGTCGTCTTTGTGTTCCTCACCACCCTGTTTACCGGTGAGGGCATCAAGGAGGAAGACTAAATCAATCGATTTTAGGAGGAAATCATTATGACACTGGGAATTATTGCTGCGGGTATTGCGGTTTTCACCGGCATCGGCGCGGGTATCGGCATCAGGGGCCTCATCGCAGATGGCGTGCAGGGCCGTTTGCAGGCATAAGGCCAGCGAGGCCATCGCCCGCCAGCCGGAGGCCGCCGGAAAGATCAACAGCGCCCTGCTGCTGGGCTGCGCCCTGGCCGAAGGCACCGCCATCTTCGGCTTCATCACCGCGCTGCTCGTGATCTTCATGGGTTAAGGGGGCGTCCCCAATGCTGGACTTCCAAGTTTCCACCATCGTCTTTACCGTCATCAATCTGCTGGTGCTCTATTTTATCCTGCGCAAGCTCCTGTTCGGCCGGGTCAACGCCGTGCTGGAGCAGCGGGCGGCCCGGGTGAAGGAGACCATCGACTCCGCCGAGGCCAGCAAGAGCCAGGCGGAGGAGCTGCGCGCGGAGTATGAGGACAAGCTCACCGACGCCCGGCAGGAGGCGGCCAAGCTGGTGGCCGACGCCCAGAACCGCGCCCAGCGGGCCTATGAGGCCAAAATGGCGGACGCCGAGACCGACGCCAAGCGGCTGCGGAGCGAGGCGGAGGCGCAGATCGCCTCCGAGCGGGACGCCATGCTGCGCGGGGCGCGGAACGAGGTGGCCTCCCTGGCCCTGCTGGCCGCCGCCAAGGTGGCCCAGCGGCCCACGGAGGACGGCGACCGGGCGCTGGTGGACTCCTTCCTGGCGGAAGTGGGTGAGCATCTGCCTGGACGCCAGGCTATTCTGTACTGCCATGTTTTACTCCACCTTTCCAAA
>OGYS01001675.1_pt1 | contig 12371 bp, 9 predicted proteins | sample 1576611 | NCBI WGS metagenome assembly OGYS01 (sample SAMEA3541571, study PRJEB24748) | human gut metagenome | biome: human gut; feature: human-associated habitat; material: faeces | place: China | collected 2012
CGCGCAGGCTTCAGGTGCCTGTGGTAGCAATATCGTGTGGGTTCAAGTCCCATCTTCTGCATTATTTTTTTACTCAAAAAAGGAAACTGATACAGTTTCCTTTTTTTCTGTTCTTATGATACAAAAGACATCAGATAACGGTAAATCTTCCATGTGGTTTCATTATCGTAATGAGTTCCGTCTGTTGTCTTATATCCCTGCTTTTTCAGATAAGAATAAAGATCTGCATATTTCGCACCGGCAACTTCTTTTTTCATTCTGGCATTGAAATCTGCGATTTCCTCATTTGTTACATAAGGATCTTTGGTTACCTGTCCCACTGCCACAATATAGACATCCGCTCCCTGCGCTTTCCATTTTGGAATCTCCTCATTCAGCAGACTGATATAATTTGAAATATTGTATACATCATTAACACCAAGCCAAACAAAAATATCTTCATTTCCGTTCATCTGCTCCTGCAAGGTTTTCAGGGCAGTATCTCTAAACCATTTATACCCCATTCCAATCTCACATATCCATGTAATGTTATCGTTCTCCACAACATCTTTCATCATATCTGTTCTGGAATCTCCGATCATAATAGTCTTTCGCATTACCGCCTCTGCCGGATCACTCAGTTCAGAATATACAACATTTCCCTGATTTCGTACATATGCCCGTATTCTGTAATAATAAGTCTTTCCTGAAACAGTACCTGTATCTGTATAACTGAATGTTGTATTGCCGGAAACTATATTGATTCTTTTATATCCTCTGTCCTCGGATTCTGACCGGAATATCTGATATCCTTCTGCAGTTTTGATTTTTTTCCATTTGATCAGGGTTCCGCTTTCTTCTCTCACTCTTATCCGGGTGATCACAGGTTTTCCGGGAGCTGTTTTTATCTCCAGTGCTTTCGATGATGGGCTGTACAGAGTTTTGTTTCCCTGTTTCAGATAAGAACGTATCTTATAAGTGTAGAGCTTATCTTCAGAACCTGTCAGTGTAAAACTGGTAATGTTCCTGTTCTTGATCCTTCCCACGCATTTGTATTTCCCGTAGGCTTTATAATACAGAAAAATCTGATAGCCGGAGGCCTTCTTTACTTTATTCCAGTTCAGAGTCACTCTGTTTCCGGCTGCTGTTCCGGACAATACCGGTGTTTCCGGTTTTGCAGATGCTGCGGATGCCGACACTGTTCCAAACAGCATTACCGCTATTAACCAAAATAAAGAGAAACTCTTTCTGATATATTTCACATGACATTCCTCCCATCTATAACAATTCATCTATAGCAATACCGGACTGTCCACAGTATTTTACGGAATTGCCATAATCAAAGAGCCGGCTCTGTAAAAGATATCTGCTCTCACATCGCCGGCTTGATTTTATACTGTTCTCAATTATTTTTGTATTATTTGACTTTCACGCTCTTCACTGCACTGTAACCTGTATATACCTTGGCAGATCCTACCATCTTATATGCGCGTGCTCTGAAATAATAAGTTTTACCACTTGTCAGTTTTGTCTTATTTGCGGTCAGCTTTGTAGTTCCTTTTACAACCGTACCCTTCTGGGATTTCTTGGATGATCCACAGTAAACATCATATCCGTCTGCACCTGCAACAGCCTTCCAGCTTACGGTTGCCACACCTTTTTTGGTGGACTTCACAGAGATTGCCGGCTTTGTACCTGTTGCTGTAGCTTTCACTTCTGCGGAATTTGACCAGGATCTGAGGTTCTTATTGGCATCTTTCACCTGTACAGTTGCTGTAACTCTGTATGTATAGGCTGTTCCTGTAGAAATCACATTATCTGTGTAATCTTCTCCGAACTCTGCGTCAGCCAGATCACCATTATCCCATGTTTTAACAGTTTCATATGCACCGTTGCCTGTTTTCTTCTCCAGTTTGTAAGAAGCATCATCTGTACTGGATCCAACGTTTACCACGATCTGATCCCATGTTGCAGATGTGATGGATGCAGTTGCCTTCAGCATTTTGACCTTGGATGAAACTCCTGCATCACAGCTGAACTGCTGAGGTACGGCAATCCATTCCGGTGTAAAGTCAATAGAAGGTGTCTTACTCAGTGAGTTTCCGTCAAGGTATAAGGAAACTACCTGAGACCCTTCCTTGCTGTTTTCCAGTTTCAGATTTGTGATCTTATTATTTCTAAGATCAAGGATTCCCTGAAATCCGGCACAGTTAAATGAAGTGATGGCATTATTGGAGGCATTGACTTCTGAAAGACTCTTTACATAATCAGTATCTCCGATGTTCAGTCCTGCATTTGCCTGTGTGGTAAATTTATTGGAGCTTGCATCTACGAAATCCAGGTTCTTCAGATATTTCTTGGAAGGCATTACTACCTTTGTCAGTTTATTGCTTCCATACTTCACTACACGAAGATTTGTGCATTTGCTTAGATTCAGAGTTCCTGCAAGACTGTTATTACTCAGATTCAGATATGCAACTTTTGTATTCTTTGTAATATTTACAGAAGTAAGTTTGTTATTTGCCGCAAACAGATCTGTCGCATAGGTGAAACGTTCAATGCCTTTCAGGTTGGAAATTCCAAGTCCTGAAACATCAATCGTCTTGGTTGCTTTGATCTCTGCCGCTGAAAGTTTCTTATCCTTGTCTGTATCAATATTGTCTAAAACATACTGGCGGAACTTTGCATCCGGGAAGTTCGCTGAACTGACTGCTACTGCTGATGATGCTTCAGCAGCATCAGACTGAAATTCAGATCCGTCCTCTACCTCCGGAGCTTCCTCTTCTGCTGAGCCAACAGACTGTTCTTCTACTGTTGATGTATCATCACTAAAATCAGCAGCCTGAACACTGATACCAGAAGTCATCATAGCTGCACTGATCATTCCTGCGACTAATAACTGATTTAATTTTCTGTTTTTCATCTTTCCCTCTCCTGTTCGTAATTTTCATACCTTTTGATACGATATAAAATTATCATATTCCATATCAATTTGCAACATATTTTTAATTATACTGTAATTATCTGGTAAATCTGTAAAAATAATTTACCCTGCAGTTACTTACTTCTCTTCCATTGTTTCTTTTTCCACTGGTGTTTCTTCCACCGGCTGTTCCTGTGCTGGTTCTGTTTCTGCTGTTTTCTCTGTTTCTGCTGTTTTCTCTGTCTCTGGTTCTTCCGGCCCATTACTCCCATCTTCATCTTCATCTGAAGATACAGTGTCATTTTCCACATTCTTCGCCGGTTCCGGAGTCGGGCATGACGTTCCGCAATACGGACAGAAACTTACATTAATATCTACCTCCCGCTCGCAGGACGGGCAGATTTTCTCTCCTTTCAGGTTCGCAGCATTATCCTTATACTCCCTGATTTTCAGATAATGCTGATCAATCTCCTGACATAAAGCACTTAACTCACTATCAATTCCATCACCCTGAGAATGTCGTCTGTAAACAATATCACCGATATCAACTTTGATTTTCTCAATAATGCGCTCTTCCCCTGTGATTTTACTTCTTATCTTCTGCGCCTCGATCGTCTGCTCTGCGCGGGCACCTAATTCTCTTGTTGTCTTTCCCAGTTCCTTCGTTGTTTTTGAAAATGTCTTAACTAATCCATCAAAAAAATCTGTTCCCATAATATTTACTCCCTTCCATTATTGTCCTCATAATGCAAGAACAAAACTATTTTAATTAATGACTACCCTCCAGCAGGATCGGCTCCTGTCCGCGAAGAAGGATCTTCGGACCACCGTTTCCTTCTATGTATTCTCTTGTGATCACAACCTCTCCTATGCTGTCATCTTTCGGAATCTCATACATGATATCCAGCATATACTCTTCCAGTATCGCGCGAAGTGCCCTGGCACCTGTATCTCTCTCCAGTGCTTTCGCAGCAATTGCATGAAGCGCCCCGTCTTCAAATTCCAGTTTCACTTCATCCAGTGCAAGAAGTTTCTGATACTGTTTAAGAATCGCATTCTTCGGCTCCTGCAGGATCTTCACAAGCATATCCTCATTCAATCCGTCCAGAGTAAAGATGATCGGAAGTCGTCCGATAAATTCCGGAATCATTCCAAAACTGCGGATATCCTCCACTGTTACTTTCTGAAGCAGATGAGGATCATTATCATATTTATCCTTCAGGTCTGCATAAAAACCGATAGATGCCTGCTTGTTCAGCCTTTCTTTAATGATATTCTCCAGATCAGGAAAAGCACCGCCACAGATAAACAGAATATTACGTGTATTAACAGTTACAAGCGGTACCATTGCGTTTTTGCTGTTTGCACCTACAGGAACTTCCACCTCACTTCCCTCAAGAAGCTTCAGCATTCCCTGCTGCACTGCCTCACCACTGACATCTCTCTGGTTGGTGTTCTTCTTCTTGGCAATCTTATCAATCTCATCAATGAAAATAATACCATGCTCGGCACGCTCCACATCATTATCTGCCGCCGCCAGAAGTTTGGAAACAACGCTCTCTATATCATCGCCAATATAACCGGCTTCTGTAAGAGAAGTGGCATCTGCAATTGCAAGCGGCACATCCAGAAGTTTCGCCAGGGTTTTAACCAGATAGGTTTTACCGCATCCGGTTGGTCCGATCATCAGCATATTAGATTTCTCAATTTCAATCTCATCCATTGTATCTGTTGCCACACGTTTATAGTGATTGTAAACCGCTACAGACATTACTTTCTTGGCTTTCTCCTGACCGATCACATACTGGTCAAGGGTTTCTTTGATCTTATGGGGAGCAGGAATATTTTTCAGATCCAGAACCGGTTTTTCCTGTTTCTTTTTCTTTTTTTCTTTCTTTGGCTGCTGCACCGGATTCTGGAAGCTGCCCAGATCGATCATGCTCACATTCGGCATATTCAACAGGTCAGAATAATTGAACTTACCCTCATTAAACTGCTGATTCATAGAATTAAAGCTCTTCTGCATACAATCCGTGCAGACATGTATGTTATTGGGAAGTTCGATCATCGGACCGGCCTTGCTCTCAGGTCTGCGGCAAAGAAAACAGAATTTTTCGGATTTGTTTCTCTTTTTCTCTGTATCTTCGCTGCTGTCTATTATTTCATCATCATTATAGTTCTCGCTCATAATGACTCCTTTCTATATCCTCTTATTCGTAACAGTACAGTGCTCCTGCAGGATAGCAGGCTGCTGGATCATTACGCTTATTTAACTGAATTATATCATACAATTCCCTTATAACAAAATGAAAGTTTTATAAACACAAAAAGAATCCTGCCTGGGTTACTGTTCACTGATAATATTATAAAAGACACCGCCGCATGGGCGATGTCTTTTGTTTTATTCATTGTCCGGTCTGGTGCCGAGAGTCAGCTCTATAGTATTTTCTTCATATTCCCCATTAGTGGCTCTTGCAATAACTGCCTCAATCTTCTCTCCCGATTTATAATACTGCAGTTTATCCAGCAGATCATCACCATCACTGACTTTCTGTCCGTCGAATTTTACGATGATGTCGCCTTTACAGATACCTGCCTCCTGTGCCGGAGAATCATCCTCCACACTTCTTACAAAGGCGCCTGTGGGCATATTATACATCTCAATTGCCTCTGTGGTCAGATTGGCAAGACTTACTCCCAGATATCCTTTTTTGCTGCTGTCTACTTTCTCCCTGGTCTCACGATTCATCAGTTCTTCCAGAATAGGCTTTGCCTTGGAAATAGGAATGGCATATCCCATACCTTCTACAGCACTGTCTGCGTATTTTGCAGAATTGATGCCGATCAGCTCGCCTTTCATATTCAAAAGTGCACCACCACTGTTACCCGGATTGATTGCCGCATCCGTCTGGATCAGTCCTGTACTGTTCGTTCCGTCATCTGTAGAAATCGTCCGGTTCAATGCACTTATCCAGCCTGATGTTACAGACTGACCATATCCAAGCGCATTACCGATCGCAACTACCTGCTGCCCTACTGCCAGATCATCCGAACTTCCTATCTGAGCAATCTTGATCTGATTTAAAGTGTCCTCAGGGATATCCGATTTCTTCACCGCAACTACTGCCAGATCATTATCAGCATCTGTACCCTTAATCTTGGCACTGACCGCATCCTCTACATTCAGATCTCCATTATCTCCCGCATTCACAGTCTCTGTCTCTGCATTTGCCACATCATCCCCGATAAAGCAGACACTCAGAGTTGTAGCTCCATCCACCACGTGATTATTCGTTGCGATCAGAAGCTCATCATCATTATCTCCAACGATAATCCCTGAACCTGTTGACGCACTCTTATATTGGTGGGAACTATATCCGAAAAAGCTTGGTATTTCCTGAACACTGACAGTAGTGATCGCAACTACAGAAGGCATGGAAGCCTGAGCCACTGCTGCTACTGTTCCATTCTCAGAGTCAGACAGCACCTTATCGGCAGTGCTGTCATCTGATGCCGTTTTCTGAAGATCCACACTGTCTGTAGTTTTAATCTGCACCGAAGACTTACCTGTATTCAGGAATCTGTCTGCTGCAAAATTTGCCGCCTGAAATACAACTGCCGCCACCAGGCCAAAGATCACAGCCAGTGCGATTGTCGCCCCTGCTTTTTTCTGAAAAGAATTCTGATTTCTTCTGTGTCCAGAGGGACCGGATGGTTTCAAAACAGTTCCCTGTTCTTCATGGAACTGATAATGTTCATATCTGGGCTGCTGACCGGAATCATCTGTTTTTTCACCCAGGTTTCTTTCATCATTCATGTAATCTGCTCCCTTCTGTTCCTGTATTACTGTTTATCGGAGCACTCCCCGAAATAAACAATAATCTGTAACTGTTTTATTTCTGCACAGTTACAGCAATTCTTCTCCTGAACTCTGGAATCAGTATATCAATTAATTGTGTTCAAAATGTGACAATTATCGTAAATTGGCGTGTCTTAAGGTTATACGCTTACCTTTATTTTCTGTTCCAGTAATATGGACTCATGGTACATGCAAGAACAACTTTCCGGGGAAGTTTTCTGTATCTTTTCCCCAGGAAATATCCTGCATATTTCATTCCGCTCTGCCAGATCAGCTGAGGAATCAGCCAGAAGTGTCCCGTTCTTATCAGATAGCCCAGGCTTCTTTTTACCAGACGGATTCCCTCTCCCTCAGAAGGTACTCCTTCAAAAATTTCCGGATGCTCTGCCTGGGATACTCCCAGATCGAAGTTTCTGTGAAACTGCTGTCTTCCGGAATAATTATGGGAATGATACACTCTCGCATCTGCCGCATAGACAACTGAATAGCCTTTCTGAATCATTGTTCCGGCACAGATCATATCTTCATTGAAAATCGCCCGTTCTGTAAAACCGCCTGTTTTCTGATAAATCCCTTTATCATAGGCCGCGCACACATTAGAACAGAAATAGGTCTTGATCCCGTACTTATCAATATCATCCAGTGACTTTACTGAGGACTGCTCCGGATAATTAAAAGAACGGGTATAACGTTCCAGAAAACGACAGTCTGCCTTAGGCAATTGTCTTGCATAGGCTGCTCCTGCACCCGGATTTTCACTGACAGCACAGACAAGATTTCCAATTACTTTTCTGTCAGCAGGGAGAGCATCCTGTGTCATAAAGATCATAATATCTGCATTCGAAAGTTCTGCTGCCCTTCTTCTGGTTCCGCCATGATCAAAATCCTTCTGTTCCAGGTGATGAACCTCAAGGATCGGACATTTCTCCCATTCTCTGTTCCAGTACTGCTCTCCCGTATTCATAACCAGAATCCTGCGGGGACGGTATTCCTGTTCTTCCAGCCTGTGCAGCAGTTCTCCAAATTCTCTGCCGGGACGATAGGCAGGAATGATTACATCAACTGTCGCAGTGTCATTATATTTTTCCTTATGCGTCATCCTCAACACTCCTTATCTGAAAAGAGGACCATCCTTTCCAACAGATGGTCCTCTTTTCTATTATTTATATTTTTATAGCAGTTCCCTGTTACTGTTCTTCAGAACTTGCTCCAGAATCATCGCTGAATCCATCGTCGCCGCCGGTCTCATCTCCACCGGTGTCATCGCCGCCGTCGTAGTCTCCACCACCAGTGTCACTGCCGGTGTCATCGCCGCCATTATCATAACTGCCGTCATCACCACTGTTATCATAATCGCCACCGCCGCCATAATCTCCGCCGCCATTATCATAACCGCCATCATAACCACCGTTATCATAATCATTGTCATAATCATAATCACCGCTGTTATCCGTACTGCCGGAGGTATTATCGCCGGACCATACAAAAGTGTCATTTGCATTTGTGGTATCAGTGTCCTGTGTCGTAGTCTTGGCTGCATCATCCAGCTTACTTTCTCCGCCGACGATCTCAAGTATCTTATTACTGCGGGCCACTACCTCAGAAGACGGAGTATAATCCTGATCATCATACAGGAACTTGTGAAGTTCAACTACATTGTTCTCAAGATCAGTAGGAACAATAATACTTCCCTTGATATTAGAGAATTTAAACTTCTGCGGGAATCCCGTACTGTCTGTAAATTTATATCCGATCAGAGTCGGAATAAGTCCCAGAATATCCTGTTTTGAAAGAGATGTTGTAACCATCGGGAATACATCATCCATAATCTTAAAGATAGAAGAAAGACCTGCTATCTTCGCCTTATCAAAGAGCATTCCAAGTACTCGTCTCTGACGCTCTGTACGTCCCATATCCAGACTTGCAGTATAACGGATACGGCAATAGGATGTCGCCTGTACACCGTTCAGATGATAAGTTCCTACAATGGCTTCCTCATCTTCCGGCTTTGGCTCCGGTTTCTCGATTGGAGTGTAATCTTTCCCTGTCAGCTTGGATGTTTCCACGCAATAGTTATTCATATGTTCAATTTCCGCATAAGATAACGGAATATCAAGACCGCCAAGATCATCTACCACTTCTACAAGTGCAGAAAAATCGGCCGTCGCATAATCGGAAATATCCAGATCCAGGTTTGTATTTAACATAGTGATCGCCTGTTCCGGACCACCCAGCGCATAGGCTGCATTTGCCTTCGTATAGGTATCATCTCCAACATTGAGAAGTGTATCTCTGTATACGGAAACCATACGCACTTCTTTTGTATCGTTGTTTACACTCACAATGATCATGGTATCACTGTTCTGTGCAGAATACTGGGAGCCTTCCCCTCTGGTATCAATACCAAACAGCACATAGGTCTTGTATCCTGTCATCTTTGGTGCTTCCTGGTTTACGACTATTTTTTCCTTTTTCAGTTCCGGCTGCTCAATCTTATCCAGCCTGGAAGAAATCTGTCCATACACATACAGCCCGCCAATAAACAGCAGCAGTACAATGATCTCAAGCACAAACAGTACTTTTTTCTTTTTTCCTGGTTTAGCCATGCCTTTTTCCCCTTATCTTAATATGCATTTTTGTTTATAAATCCCTTGAAAAATGTAAGGAATATAATCTTGATATCCAGCCCTATGCTCCAGTTTTCAATGTAATAAAGGTCATATTCGATTCTTTTTCTTATGGATGTGTCTCCGCGGTAACCATTCACCTGAGCCCAGCCGGTAAGTCCCGGGCGAACCTGATGTTTCACCATATATCTCGGGATTTCTTCTCTGAATTTCTCTACAAAAAACGGCCGCTCCGGTCGTGGTCCCACAAGACTCATGTTACCCTTCAGTATGTTGAAAAGCTGTGGCAGTTCATCAATACTGGTGTGACGCATAAACTTTCCGATGGGTGTTACTCTTGGGTCATTCTTTACTGTCCATGCCTTCTTCTCTTCCGATTCCGGCTGTACTTCCATGGAACGGAACTTGTACATCCGAAAAGTCTGGTTATGAAGTCCAACCCTCTCCTGTTTATAGATCAGTGGTCCCGGTGATGTCAGCTTAATGATAGCACACATTAACAGCATCAGCGGTGAGGTTACTATGATTCCAACAATAGATCCTGCAATGTCCATCGCCCGCTTGACCAGTGCATTGAATGTATTGTTCAACGGTACATAACGGATATTGATAACCGGAAGTCCCAGTATATCTTCTGTATATGGTTTTGTCGGAATGATCTTATTATAATCCGGGATAAACTTGGTGTGTACCCCGGACTTTTCACACAGTGCTACAATCTCTTCCAGACGATAGTATTCACTTAAGCCCAGAGTGATCGCTATTTCATCCAGCCGGTTCTCCGGAAGTATTATATTCAGATTATCAATCCTTCCAAGAACTTTGATTCCCTTGTACTCTGTTCCTGCCGGAACATTGTCATCCAGTATTCCGCGGATCACATATCCCCACTGAGGATTGGCAAGAACTCTGTCAATGTATTCCTCTGCTGCGCGGCTGTATCCCACACAGATCATCTGTTTCTGATTCAGTCCCTTCTCTCTCATATTTCTCAGAAGAGCGAAAATCAACATTCGGGCACACCACTGAAGCACAATATTAATTACATAAAACATAATATAAGTAGAACGGGAAAAATCGCTCTCATCTATCATGTAAAATGTAAACATCAGAATAAGGAGCCCAAGCGAGTTGGCCTTTACAATATTAGCCAATACAAGCCGACGCCCCTGCATCCGCATGGGAGTATACAATGTGAAAGCCTGATACAACAACAGATAAACCGGTACAATAAAAACCAGCATCAGCATATACTGCTGGAAGCTTCTGGTTCTGACTGCTGTTGCTGCCATAGGACCAACAAAACGGATCAGCCATGCCAGAAAATATGACAGTACCAGTACAATTGCATCAATGATCATATGGAGACGACTGAAATTCTTTTCATTGTCCTTTAGCAATCTTTTGTCACCTCATTTTTTTATCGTTTCTATATTATAATAGTTGTTTTATAAAAGCAATAAAAATTTATCTTTCTTTCTTATCATCCGCACAAACGCCTGAAGATATTCACCCACAATTCAACTTGAATCCTAAAATAGTTTGACAGATTTTGAAATTTAAAAGGTATTTTATGATTTTTTTTACTGATCTGGAATCCATTCTTAATTCCCGCAATATACTCTCTTCCGAATCCTTTCAGCGCAAAAAACAGAATTTTGATTCCAAATCCTGCAACAAGAAACGGAAGATTGATAATAATCTGTAACACCGGCATATTTTTGTATATCAGATAAATATTATTTCTGGAAGAATACCGGATTTTGAACTGATTATATCTGGATCCGCTGGTACCGCTTCCCACATGGTATACCATGGCATCAGGTGCATACCAGTTTTCATATCCATAGATCCTGGCCCGGTATCCCACGTCCATGTCCTCCAGATATGCAAAATGTTCTTCGTCAAAATATCCCAGCTCATCAAAGATCTTCTTTCTGTAAATAGCAGCTCCTGCGCAGGAAGCAAAAATCTTCTCTTCCTTTTCATAGGTATGGATATCTTTCCCCTTACCTCTCGCATAAGCCCATCCAAGCGCGCAGTAATAGTTTCCTGCGTCATCCAGCCTGTCCCTGTCATGAAACTGAATCATTCTGGCAGCACAGGAAAAAGCTTTGGGATGCCTTTTGATGGCTGACAGCATTTCTTCTATAAAATTCTCCGTTACTTCAATGTCATTGTTTAAAAGCAGTACATAAGGTGAGCGGGATGCTCTGATTCCTTCATTAACCGCTTTACAGAATCCGAAATTCTCCGGCAGTTCGATCAGATGGACCCATGGATACCTTGCAGCAACAAAAGCACAGCTTCCGTCATTTGATCCATTATCCACAAGAATTACATCAAAATTGCTTACAGTCTGACACTCCAGACCTGCAAGTACGCCATCCAGATAAGCCATCCCATTAAAATTCGGAATGATCACTGATACTTCCTGCATGATTTCCTCCCTGTCTTCTCTTTTTTCTGTCCTGCTTCTGTCTCCATTCCCGGGATTGGCTTCAGAGAATAATTCCATTTGGTAAGAGACAGGTTTTTGTTATAACAGGGATCTCCGTTTTTGAGAATGTCTATCCAGTGACATCGCATATATTCAATCTCCGTCTGAAAACGGCGCACTTTCTCCTTGCTGTCCTCAGCTCCTCTGGTCTTTGATTCCATATGATAAAGCTTCGCATAGGGATCATATACGATCAGATAGCCGTTTTTTCTTACTTTCAGGCAAAGATCCACATCATTAAATGCCACAGCCAGTTCTTCTGTAAATCCTCCTGCCTGCTCAAAAACCTCTTTCTTCATCAACAGACAGGCGGCAGTCACTGCACTCATATCCTGAAGAAGGGATGCCTTATGCAGATAGCCGGTACGGTCCGCAGGCATATCTACGAACATATGCCCCGCAATACCGCCCATTCCGATCACACATCCTGCATGCTGGATCGTATTATCCGGATAAATGAGCTTTGCTCCGACACCGCCCACT
>OGYS01001689.1_pt1 | contig 12326 bp, 9 predicted proteins | sample 1576611 | NCBI WGS metagenome assembly OGYS01 (sample SAMEA3541571, study PRJEB24748) | human gut metagenome | biome: human gut; feature: human-associated habitat; material: faeces | place: China | collected 2012
TCCCGGCTGACCTTTATGGATGTTTTCTTTGACAGCAGCATTTCCTCTCCTCCATAGTATCAGTACGCTTTGCTCTGATGTTCGATGTACCTGCGGATATTTTCTTCCGATACAGATCCGACCGTTTCCACATAATAGGAATGGTTCCACAGCTCCCCTTTCCAAAGCTGGTTTCTTATTTCCGGAAAACGTTCGAAAAGTTTCCTGCCGGAGATCCCCTTCAGGTATTTCACTGACCATACCATATGGTAATTAATATTACACACAAGTGCGGTAATGTATAAGATTTTCTTTCATACATATATGATACCATGATATCAAAAATTTCGCAATAAAATATCGAACATATTTTCTTTTTTATGATGCTGGATACAGCTTTTTATAGGGAGAAATTGAATGAAAACCGTTTTGTTATTTTTATTTATTATGAGTGCAGATATGCACAGTTTGCGCTTTCATCTCGGTAATTGAATTGCCGAGGATTCCCGCTTATTATCCTAAATCAGAAACTGAAAATAGAAAAAATATGAATTGATTGTAGAAAAATAAAAGATGCGAAGTCTGACAACAGAAGAAATAAGCTTCTAAAAGGAATTGAGTTGACAAATCATGAGATTTTCTGTCTTTCTCAGAGGAACTGAAATGTTTTACTACTGAGAAAGGAGGTATGAAGATATGGAATCCACGGTTATGGAAACTGCAATATCGCAGGGAATCTGGGCCGTCCTGGCAGTTTTTCTTTTGATTTACATTGTAAAATCCAATGAACAAAGGGATGCAAAGCAGGAAGAAAGGGAAAAAATTACCAGACAGTGATTGAGAATTTGACTGAAAAATTCCAAATTCTAAATCAGGTTCAGAATGATCTGGAAGAGATTAAGGATAATCTTCTTAATAAAAATTAAATAGGAAAAAGAAATAGAAGCTCTCTCTACAAAATGAATGTCACAGTAGGGAGGGCTTTTGTCATTCAGGTAAGAAAACAGATTAATTCAATATACAGGCAAAACACTCATATCCATTAGAATACATTTTATTCCAGAATTACAGAGGTTTATATAGATGGTGGTATACTATGATAATAAATATTATTGAATGGAGGAAAAAGAGATGAAAGAATACAAGGTTATAACAGCACTTTTTTTGTCAGCAGTAATGCTGGGTACAGCTCCATTAACCGTATGGGGAGCGGAGAGTTTTTCGACAGGGGAATCTTTCAGTGATGGAACAGAAAATATTCCTGACATAGTAACAGATTCGGCTCTGTCTGGTGAATCTTCTGAAAGAGACTATGAGTTAAGCATAGAAACAGGTACGGATGTAGAGCTTACAGAAAGTGATTTTTATGATCCGGAATTTCGTGTAGAGAAATATGTGAAAGTCAGAAATTCAGGAAAAAAAGAAACAAGAGTCCGGGTAGATGCTTCTGGTCTTAAGAATTTTGAGGTAGATGATCAGATGGCAAAGTGGTCAGAGGATTATGAGAAACAGGATTCCAAAAGACTGCTGAAGCCGGGAGAAACTCTGGATTTTTTTGTACTGCCAAAGCAGGAATACGGAACATATGATGAAACGTTTGATTTCCTTGCAGATGACGGAAGCAGATATCCGGTTCATATCACAATGAACAGAGAGAAGAACCCAACGGAAAAGAAGAGTCTGGAAATTACCGAAAAATCTTCCGAGAGTTTCCCGATAATGCACTGGGGATATAAGACACTTCCGGAAGCCAGAATTTATGTTTTGAAAAATTTTACGGACATGGATATGGAACTGTCTTTCGATTATAGCAAAGACTGTAGTGTATCATTATGCGGAAATACCAGTCTGGCACCTGGAGAGAGTACAGAACTGAGCCTTTGTCCGCAGATGGGACTGCCAGTTGGAGAACATGATCTTGGAGTGACAGTGACTGCGAAAACAGCGACAGGAGAGACTATAACAAAGAAGATTTGGGATTCTTTCAGAGTAGATTCAAGGACATTTCAGGGACTGGTGGATACCATTGAACCTGTGACCGGAATTACCAATGGCGTAGAAAAAACTGCTGATGCTTTACATTTGCCATCGGTTCTTAAAGTCTATGGTGCTGAAGTGGATGGAGAAAAAACGACATTTTCTGCCGATGTAAAATGGGATGTGGAGAATTGTGCATATAACCCGAAAAATACGGCGTCTCAAAGTTTCACAGTTAACGGACAATTGGAACTGCGTGAAGGTGAAAACAATGAAGAGCTGGATACGTCTGTAAAGATAAAGGTACAGGTGGATGCGTACAAGGGGTTGAACAGACCGGTGATTGATTCGACATGGACCAGAGTGATCACGAATTATGCAGAACTTTCTTTAAGAGATACTTCTAATGAAGCAGACGGATATTTTTTTGTAGCAGCAGAATCTCAAAAGGAACTGGAAAAAGGAAATTATATCGCACAGGTGAAGGTCGCAAAATCTGAACTGAATCATTATCCTAAACTGAAATATATTCCTGAAGGGACGCATTATCTCTATTGCAGGGCATATAAAGAGGAAAGTGGTCATACGGAGAAATATGGTGAATGGTCTGAAGGATTTCTGTTAAAGGTAAATATAAAGACACCAAATGCACCTGTGGTTCAAAAACTACAGGTGAAGAAAAATGACGTTAAAATTATCCTTGGCAGTAATACAGAAGAACTGGATGGTTATGATGTTGTTGCTGCCAGAAGTAAAGACGGGGATGAGCCATCAGATTATATAAAGGTACAATGCAAATATTCAGGAAACAGCAAGGAACTCATTCTAAAAGGAGTACCGAAAGGAAACTGGTATATTGGTGTACATGGCTATAAATATCTGGATGGATCAAATAAAAAAGTACTGAGTAAGTGGGCGGAAGTTCAAAAAGTAACGGTAAAGACAAGCCTTGTAACAGGAAAACCAGCTGTTAAATCGGCAAAGGTTTCCAGACAGGGAACAAAAAGAAAAGTAACGGTGAAGTTTACTGTACCAAAATCCTGTGACGGAACGGACTGGGTACTGGCAAAGAAAGTATCTCAATCTGAAGATGGAAGTTATACATATGTCAGCGGTTATGCTTATACTAAGAAAAATCAGACGAAAACTACAGTCATTTTTAAAAATGTAAAACCTGGAGTTTATTATCTTACAGGACGTGCTTATGTAAAAGGATATGCAAAAAATTATACGAAATGGTCAGAGGTAAAGAAAGTAGTTGTGAAGTAGAAAAGTGATTTAGACCAGAAATTTAATTTTTTTCTGCATATATATCAAAAAGAATGTTCTTATAGTAGTATTATTAAAAATCCCCCTTAGACAGAGTAAAGGAAACTGTTTAAGGGGGATTTTTATAATGAGGTATCTTATTGGTATCTAATGAATGACTTATGAGGACTTAAATCATGAAAAATATTAGATTATGCTGGATTGCGGCTTCTCTGTTTTGTCATTTTTTCATGGTGTTTTTTCTACTTTTTTGCTTTTGCCAAAATTTTTTTATTTCTCCTAAAGTCCGAATACGTTTTCCAAAATCAATCCGATATCTTTTAACAGTTCATCATAGTAGTCAAACAAGTAGTAGTTTTGCTGAACCAGACTGCATTCTGCTTTTGACAAGGATTCAAGAATTGTTCCAACGCTGTATTTATGCTCAAGCTTGTTTTCCAGTATTCTTGCGATTGTCAGGGCTACAAAACAGGTCAGAAAGTGTGCTTCGATATGTTCCTTAGTCCAGACATATACGGGTCTGGCTTCCAGTTCGCTTTTGGTTACTTTGAAGGATTCTTCAATCCGCCATAATCCTCGATACATATCAATAATCTCATCATCTGACGCTTCCATTTCGTTGGTCAGGAGCATGTAATAACCGTCCAATGCCTTCTCTTCCCGAATATTCTCCTCATCAAGGTTCAGAATGGAGGAGGAAGTGAGGATTTCCCCGGTTTCTTTGTCATAATCTATTTTTTTTACATATTTGGCAGCTCCATAAGAAGTGGCTCTTGTGTAATTTCCGGGATTTTCGTTTATCCTTAACTTCCAAAAATGAGTAGCCCTAACGAAAATAAAATTTTAAAAAAGCCCGTATTTCTGCGGAAATTATTGCAAAAATACGGGTTGTGCTGTACAATAAATTTAGGGCTATATAAACCTGAATAAAGGAGGCAAATATGTACCTGAAATCAAGAGTTAAGCTACCGGATGTGCATGGAAAATTGACCCGATTAAGACGCGGGGATATCACATATATTAAGTATGAGTATGATCGCTATTATGATCCGGAGAAAAAATATACCTATCCACAGAGAGCGACTATAGGCAAGGTATGTCCAGATGATGACACTATGATGATTCCTAACGAAGCCTTTCTGAAATACTTTCCAGATGCAGTCTTATCAGGGATGGAAGACCGGACAGAACGTAGCAGCTGTCTGCGGGTTGGTACATATGCTGTAATGCATAAAATAGTATTGGATTATTCGTTAGACAAGCTGCTCGGACAGTTCTTCTCTGAGCGGGATATGGCATTATTGCTTGACCTTGCCTCTTACTCTATTGTAGAAGAAAGCAATGTGGCACAGCATTATCCGGATTACGCATACAATCATCCACTGTATAGTTCTGGTATGAAGATCTATAGTGATGCGTCGGTAAGTGATTTCTTTAAGAGCATCACCAAGGATAAGAGTACAGGCTTTCTGAATGAATGGAATGCAAAGAGAAATCGAAGGGAGCGTATTTATATTTCCTATGATTCTACGAATAAGAACTGTCAGGCCGGAGAGATTGAACTGGCTGAATTCGGTCATGCCAAGACAGATATCGGTTCAGCTATCATCAACTATTCGGTTGGATATGATCTTAAGAATAAAGAACCACTCTTTTATGAAGCCTATCCTGGAAGTATTAACGACGTATCACAGCTTAGGACCATGCTTGGTAAAATCACTGGGTATGGCTATAAAAAAATCGGTTTCATTTTGGACAGGGGATATTTCAGCCGTGGAAATATACGCTATTTAGACGAATGTGGTTATAGTTTTGTGATCATGGCTAAAGGCATGTCTTCTTTCATAAGTGATTTGATCTTAGAGAACAAAGGAACGTTCGAAAATAAGCGCTCTTGTGACATGAATGCCTATGGTGTGTATGGAAAAACAGTACAAAGGACTTTATTTGAAGGCGATGAAAAAAAGAGATACATTCATATTTATCATAGTATTTCAAAAGATGCTGATGAACGGGAGCATTTTGAAAACGCACTGAGAGAGCGGACAGCTTTGCTGATGTCACATCAGAATGAAACAGTAGAGTTCGGTTCAGCTTACGAAAAATACTTTTATCTTCACTACGATAAAGATGGCGTGTTTTTATATCCGGAAGAAAAAACAACTGTGACAGAACGGGAAATATCATTATGCGGATACTTTGTTATTATTACATCCGAAAGGATGACCGCAAAGGAAGCACTGCATCTTTATAAGAGCCGTGATGTATCTGAGAAACTTTTTGCCTCTGATAAATCATTCCTTGGAAACAAGAGCATGCGTTCACATACAAACGAAGGAGTTGAGGGAAGGATTTTTACACAATTCATCGCACTGATAATCCGAAACAAAATTTATACTGCATTACAGGAAGAGAACGAAAAACTTGAGAAGAAACAGAATTATATGACAGTTCCGGCAGCAATCAGGGAACTTGAGAAGATTGAAATGACACGCCAGACGGATAATGTATACCGGCTGGACCATGCTGTAACAGCAAAGCAGAAAAAAATCTTAGAGGCTTTTGGGATGAATGAAGGAAACATTACTTATCGAGCCGGAGAGATCAGTAATACACTTAAGAAATCAAACATTCAGAAAGAAAGGCGGTAAATATGGCACGTGAAATAAACGCAGAACTACTGGACGCTAAAATTGAAAAAGCACAGAAGGATCTGGTGAAAGCAAAGCATCGGTATGATGCTGCGGCAGCAACATTACAAGATTTATTGGATAAGAGGGATGCACTTCGCCAGAAAAAGTTATTGGATGCTATAGCACAGAGTGGACGGAGCTATGAAGAAATCATGCAGTACCTGCACAGTAAATCTGAAAAGGCGTGATCAAATGTTAACGGAATACTATTTTGCAGTCAGGTATGGAGATATCATTATTCTTCTCTATCATGAAGATATGATGTCTGTATGGGAATTATTATTTAAGAACAGCCAGAAGGAAAAGGCATTGAAAAGATTTTTAGAATACTGCTACATGATAGATGTAAAAGTAGCATTCGAAGGTTTGAAAGGAGAAAAAACCAAAGGGTTAAAGGCAACTCTTAAATTTGCGAAAGAACATGATATGTGTATGACTGAAGCACAGATTCAAGGTGCCAATAACATGTAAATTTCCAGCCCGAGATGCTTTTAGGGCTATTCCAGGCTGGAAATTAAGGCAGCTGCTAAACAAAAGGCTTTCAGACTACAGGCGAACATATGTTGCTGCAAAACTGTGGAGATTAATTTAAATTTGCATTTTGGTTCGGGGTCATTAGAATACTTTTAATACCAGAAATACAGGATCTTTTATAGTTAGTGATATATTATGATAATAGATGAATATTATTGATTGGAGGAGATTCTATGAAGTCAAAGAAAGTAAAGAAAATATTGTTGATTGCTTTAACGTGTGTAGCAATTTCTGCATCTGTCTCAGCAGAAGCTGCTATGAAATCACAGATAACCATTGAAAGTAAAAATAAGTATGAACAGTTGAAAATTTCAGAGAGCCGTGTGTATGGAGAATACCCAACTGGAGATTATAAGAAGATAATGCTTCTTCCTTCGGTTTCTAAAGTAGAAAAATTTTGTTTTGAAGATAATTTGAATATAGAAGAAGTAGAGTGGATGGCTTCAGTAGATACTGTTCCAGTTTTTGCCTTTAGCACATGTCCAAAGCTTAAAAGGGTAATACTTTCTGATAATGTGAAAAAAATTGGACAAAGTGCATTTATATACTGCGGTGAACTGACGAGTGTTAAACTTCCCCAAAATCTTCAAAGTATAGATTTTTTTGCATTTGCTGACTGTCGAAAACTGAAAACGTTATATATACCTGAAACAGTTACTGAGATAGGTGCTGAGGCGTTCATAAATTGTGATTCTCTAACAGTTCATGGAAAGAAAAATTCATATGCATACTATTACTGTAAGATGAATGGTATTCCTTTTGTAAGTGAGGGAACTGCTTCAAAACCAGAAACAAATCGTCCGTATATAAAATCTGTTGATTCAGATATAGTAAACAAACAAATCTATGTTACAATTGATTTGAGCGGAAAAGTAAAGAATGCAGATGGATATCAATATCAAATATATGATGGTACTAAGGTATTAGCTAATAAAAATTCTGCAAACACAACCTGTATATTAAAAAAAGTGCCGACTATGGGATTTGCCAGAGTCCGTTCTTATACTGTTCAAAATGGTAAAAAAAGTTATAGCAGGTGGTCTAATGAAATGCGTATGCCTCCTGTTAAACTAAATAAAGATAATATAAAATTAATAAAAATTACCGGGAAAAAGAAAACAGTAACCGCACAGTTTGGAAATTTAAAATACAGTGATGGGTTTGATTGCGTACTTAAGAATGCAGATTCAGGAGAAAATATTGTATTAAAAAATCAAAAGAAAAATACAGTTACTTTTAAAAATATAAAACCGGGAGTTTACTATTTGAAAGCGCATGCATATACGTTGTTGAATGGTATTAAACAGTTTGGCGTATGGTCAGATAATAAAAAAGTTGTTGTTAAATAGAAAATTGGAATTATAAAAAGCAGGCGAAAAACTGCCTGCTTTTTATAATGGAAATTTATGCTGTTATTGATGTAGCGAAATCAAGCTGTAATAAATTCAAGCGTATTATACTGAAAGAAGCCGTCAGTGGATGCTAAACCACTGGTGTGGGTAGCATCTTTGACATTGACATTGCACACAGCGATTAATTTATTATTTTGATCCAGAGCCACTGATTCCAGTTCAAAACTGTTATATGTGCGGCCCTGAGCATCTTTAGCAGGAATATCTGTAACAAATCCGAAATCCGGATATAAAAGTTTGCTATCATCAAGTTTTTTCAGATTATAATGAAGCAAGGTGTTTTTTGTTGTGATTTTAGTCGTTACTCCACTTACAGTATGTGGATTACTGGTTCCGACAAAAAGCCCTAATTTATTGTGATAGAAAATATCCTGGGATGTAGGCTGACCGGCGTTTACCAGTGTACAAAGATAAGTGGCTTTTACATTTTTTTCATTTTCAAATGTACATTTATAGAGCTTTAATGTTCCGTCAACAACGGACAATAATAAAGCTGTATTTGCCTCATAAAAATAATTAATTGCTTTAAGAGCAAATGATTTATCGTTATCGTTGGGAGTTACTGTATATGTTATTTCCTCATCCTCTTTGTTACTGCTGATAGCAACCACTTTGTTATTTCCTGCGACAACAAAGAAATTTCCGTTAAAACAGCTCATACCGTTGGCATGACCTAATAAACCGTCAGTGAATGTTTTAAAGTGAGATACACCTGCGCTTGTATTCATATAATTTTTACAGTAGCCAAGAACAGCGACTTTATCTTGACTTTGTTTTATAAAATATGGAGTATTGTTTCCGTTAAAGGATACACATCCCAGATTAGTTGTTTCATAGTTGGGATCTACTTTGGTAGGTACACGGGCTCCTGCTTTAAAACCGCATGCAAAAGTATAGGTTTTACCGGAGTAGGTAATGCCTTCCAGCACAGAGAATTTATCTTCTGCGGTTCCATCAGATGTTATAACATTGGATGCAAGCACAAGGTGATTGGCTTTCATACAGATTGATTCAAGGTTGTACTGCTTATATTCACCTGTTTTATTTACATTGATGACCGAACATGGAGTGTATTTTTTACCTTTATCATCAGTAAGATGATAATCAACTACCAGAATACGGTTCTGAAGTGTTGAAAAAGTGTTATTTGTCAGGATAAATAATCCAAATGAAGTGTGATAGTAAATATCCTGAAGCCGTGTGGTATAACCAAAACCTGAGTTAGTAACTGTGAATGTACTTGCTGCTTCAGCAGCCTTCCAGTCTACAACACTGAAAGCTAATGTCCCAGCATTGCTCTTGTCAGCGTAATGCATAATGATAAATTTCTCGTTAGTTCCGTCAGCTGCAGTGATACCTAATGCGCCTTTTGGACAAATTTCATTGATACTGTACGTACCGAGCTGATTGCCTTTGGTATCCAGTTTTACGATGGTTGTAGAACCGCCGTAACCTTTATGGTCTTCTGCAAGCATATACAGATAATTTCCAATTTTGGTAAGTCCCAGAGCGAACCAGTTCAGATCTTTTTTTACGGCAGTTGCTTTTGTTGCCATGTAGTCAGTCGTTTTGAGTAATGTAGTTTTAAGACCGGTTGTCTTTACGCAATACATATCTGACCCCACAATGGCAATTCCCGCTACATTTGTTGCACTTTTATCGGGAATCAGTGCACCGTCTACGGGGGTAGCTGAAATAGTTAAAGTTGTTCCGTTAAATGTTCCTGGCATAATTTTTGCCTCCTTTAAATTTTTTGAATTTGCAAATTCACTATATAAAGATGCTGCTTTTTGTGATTTGTAAACCATAAGTGTGTATATGAGCATGATTTTTTTCTTTCATGCGGAAATCAGGTAAGAATAAAAATAAAGATTCGAGGTCAGATGATGTATGTTTAGTCCCACTTTTATATTTTCGTCATCAGCTTAATGTAAAATAATAACGGGTAAAGAAGATATAAGATGTTCTGGTACACGAAATAAGAAGAAAGGAGATATGCCACATGGTTAAAATGATGAACCGCCTGAGATGATCAGGCGGTTTTGAAGTATCTGGATTTTTTATGAATATTTTATTTTTAATTACAGGTATAATGTGTTACAATAAATATAACCATTAAGACTACCAGGCAGGTCAGAATTTGACCTGCCTGTAAATAAATACGGAAATAAATCGGGGTCAAAAGAATCGTTAATAATTGTAACAAAATAAAATTACTGATGTAGCAAAAATAAAATTACAGGGGAAATGCGGATGAGTGAGATGACAGATGCATATGTAAAACTGGATAAGGTTTCCAAGATATATGGAACCAAAGAAGTAAAGATCGTTGCAGTAGATGAGATAAGCTTTGAGATTGCCAAGGGAGAGTTCGTAGTGATCGTTGGTCCCAGCGGTGCGGGCAAGACGACAGTGCTGAACATTCTTGGGGGTATGGATCAGGCTACCAGCGGAGAAGTTCTGGTGGATGGAAGGAATATTGCCAGATATAACAGCAGGCAGCTTACCGGTTATCGGAGAAATGATATTGGATTTGTATTCCAGTTCTATAATCTGGTGCCTAATCTTACAGCACTGGAGAACGTAGAACTGGCATTGCAGATCTGTAAAAATCCGCTGGATGCCAGGGAGGTTCTGGAGGAAGTGGGACTGAAGGACAGACTGACCAATTTCCCGGCACAGCTTTCCGGTGGTGAGCAGCAGAGAGTTTCCATTGCCAGGGCACTGGCGAAGAATCCCAAGCTCTTACTGTGTGATGAGCCTACAGGTGCACTGGACTACCAGACTGGTAAGGCAATCCTGAAGCTGTTGCAGGATATGTGCAGGGAGCGTGGAATGACAGTGATCGTCATTACCCATAACTCGGCGCTGACACCTATGGCAGACCGTGTGATCAAGATCAAGAACGGCAAGGTTTCCAGGATGACGATGAATGACCATCCTACACCCATAGAGGAGATTGAATGGTAGGTGATGAATATGAAAGCAATGCATAAAGATTTCTGGATGGAGATACACAAAAGCAAAGCTAGATTTATTTCCATATTTATGATCGTTGCTCTGGGAGTTGCGTTTTTCTCCGGGATACAGGCCTCGTCACCGGATATGCGCTTCTCGGGTGATGCCTATTATGATGAAACCAATCTTATGGATATCAAAGTAGTGGGAACTCTGGGACTGACGGAGGATGATGTAGCTGCCATCAGGAAGGTGGACGGAGTAGAGAATGCAGAGGGCGCCTATGGTACAGATGTAATGTGTGGAGAAGGCGAGAAGCAGAAGGTACTTCATGTGGAAGCTGTGGATCAAACCATGAACCGGATCTCAGTGACAGAGGGAAAAGCTCCGGAAAAAAGCGGAGAGATTTTCCTTGACTGTATTTTTGCTGAGAGCAATGGATATCAGGTGGGTGATCAGATTACCCTGAAAGAGGGCGGAGACAGCGAACTGCTGAAAAAGACAGATTACACAGTTGTGGGTTTAGGTGAGAGTCCGCTTTACATATCCTATAACCGGGGAAACTCTACTCTTGGTTCCGGTGAGGTTAATGGATTTGCCTATGTGCTCCCTGAGGATTTTGACCAGGAGGTTTATACACAGATCTATGTGCAGGCTCATGGGGCACAGGATCTGATCAGCTATACAGATGCTTATGATTCCCTGATAGAGCGAGTGCAGGAGCGAGTGGAGGGGATTGAGGCAGAACGGTGTCAGGTCAGATATGATGAGATTGTAGAGGAAGCCAATGACAAGCTTGCAGATGCCAGACAGGAACTTGAAGACGGAAAGAAGGAAGCTGATGAGAAGCTTGCGGATGCCAGACAGGAACTGGAGGACGGCAAAAAGAAGTTAAAAGACGGCAAGAAGGAATATAAGGATGGCAAGAAAAAGCTTGCAGACGCAAAAAAGGAACTGGAGGACGGAAAAGCCCGGCTTGCAGATGCAAAGAAGGAATTAGAGGATGGCAGATCCCAGCTTGCCAGTGCGAAAGAGCAGCTTGCCAGTGGCAGAGCACAGATCGCATCTGCAAAGGAACAGCTGAATGCAGGATGGGCGGAGGTTTCAGAGAACCAGGCAAAGCTTGATGATGGAAAAGCACAGCTTGAGGATGGCAAGAATCAGTTAAGCGCCGGTGAGAAGCAGATTGCGGATGCAAAAACGCAGCTTACCCAGAGCCAGCAGGAACTTGACAATGGAAAGGCGCAGATTCAGTCAGGCAGAGAGCAGATTGCAGCAACCAGACAGGACTTAAATGCCAAAAAGGAAAGCTGCAATCAGGGACTTGCGCAGATTGAGCAGCAGGAGGCCGGACTTGCAGAAGGAGAGGCTCAGCTTGAGGGTGCCAGAAGTCAGCTTGCAGCGTTGCAGGCACAGTATGAGCAGGCACAAGCTTCAGGCACATATTCCGAGGAAGACCTGGCGGCTCTGGCAGCACAGGTTTCCGCTTATCAGGAGCAGGTGG
>OGYS01001694.1_pt1 | contig 12301 bp, 11 predicted proteins | sample 1576611 | NCBI WGS metagenome assembly OGYS01 (sample SAMEA3541571, study PRJEB24748) | human gut metagenome | biome: human gut; feature: human-associated habitat; material: faeces | place: China | collected 2012
GTGTGGATTCAGCGGCAGTTGTTTCAGCCGTGGTTGTTTCAGACGGCTGGCTGGAGCAGGCGGTCATGCTGGCGGCTGCGATGAGAGTGGAAACCATCAAGGTATAAATTGATTTTCTCATAATTTCCTCCATTTGCAATTAATGGACTCCCGGAAGCTTTCTGTGCTTAATGTTGTGAGATGATTTGCAGGAAAGACTCCGAGAGTACCTATCAATAAGGTATGGACAGTAGGTGTCCTCTGCCTGTATGTTTTGCTGATATGATTATCATATCACAAGGCGATGGGAATGTATATGAGGTTTAATGTAATGCGTTTAAATCCGCCTTTTTTAGCCTTTTATTTTTTATAGAAACAATTCCCACCAACCACCTGATAGCTGGAGTAGCTGTCGTAGTTTGCTGATTTGGTCGAGGTAAAATAAAGGTAGTCGCCTATCTGATTCTCCCCGGCGAGCGCTGCCTTTGCCGCCTTGGTGGCAGTAGAGGACGGTCCTCTATCGAGATATTTGTCAAGCAGACCGGAGGTCGCGCCTGGGAACTGTCCGTCCGCGTAGATAACGCTGGAGATGGATTTGCCCCATTTGCCAGATTTGACGCGGTTGACGATCAGACTTCCGACTGCCAGATAGCTTTCATAGGATCCGCCGTTGGCTTCCATCGTGAGGCAGGCGGAGAGCAGATAAACGTCGCTCTCGGAGGCGGAGACCACGTAGGATGATTTAGCGGCTGGTGCAGCCGTGCTCTTTTTCGAAGAGCTTCCAGATTTTCCCGAAGTCTGGGAGGAAGCTTTAGCCGCGTTTGCTTCTGCCTGCGATTTTGCGGCTGCAATCTGGGCTTCCTCGGCGGCTCTGGATGCCTGCTCAGCTTCTTCAGCAGCCTGCCGTGCCGCCTCCAGCGCTGCCATCTCAGCCTCAATGCTGATTGCGCGTCCTGGCTTGACGCTGATTGTGACATAATCAGAAGAAACGTAACCGGAGGTGTCAACGGAAAGCTGGATTTTGACCCATCCAGTTTCCTGACTCAGTACAGGATAGTAGTCTTCCGCGGCAGCCAGACCGACGATGGCAGAATCCGTGCTGGCTTCCTCGCGTACATGGAGTGTCTGTGTGCTGACGGTAGCGATATAGAGACCAAGCTCTTTGGCGAGCGGCTTGATATCATCGCCAAATACAAGATAATCGTCCTTGAGCCATCCCTCCAGCCCACCGGAGCGGATTTTTGTCCAGCCATTTTTGCGTTTTAAAATGGTACCGCCGCCTCCGCGGAAGCAGGTGCCGAGTACCTTGGCATCTGTATCTGGTTTTTCCCTCAGGTTCAGCGCATCATCCACATTGGCGACCGCGAGATTTTCATACGGATCGACCGGCTTTTCTTCTTTGATTTTGGCTTTCGCCGTACTTTTAGCATCGGTGCCGGTCTGATGACTGTTTTTTAAGGTGCTGGAAGAAGCGATGGAAGGATCAGAGCCGGCGTTGTTCTTCTTATCAGAAGGTTTAGAGAGGCATAGAAATGCCAGCAGAGCCGCCCCGGCCACAATAAAAAGGATCAGGAAATAGATCGCCATCATTGTTTTATCCATTTTTTTGCGCCTGGAAGAAGCAGGTTTCAAAGGGGAATCGTTCATATCGTATATCCTTTCTGATATAAAAACATCTTGGAAATATTACAAAGATATTACAAAATTCTTCATTTACTATAGCAAATAGGAAAATCCTTGTCAACAAAGGCGGATTTTACGATTAGAAGAGGAGATGAAGCTGAGTAAAAATGATGTTTTTGGAAACACTATTCCATCAGTGACAGCAATCGTTTCGCCGGAATTCACACGAAACAATCAATCAAAAACAATCATAAAAAATCAAAATTGTGCAATATAACCCAAAAAGAGGCAGCATGTTTGTGAATAAGTTTGATTGATTTTGAATGAAAATGATTTTATAATACAGTCAGAATCAATCAAGATAAGAAAGGAATGAAGGCTTATGATTTATACGGTAACCTTTAATCCATCGTTAGATTATATTGTGTCAGTGAGCGATTTTAAGCTCGGACTGACCAACCGGACGGATTCGGAGCTTTTGCTTCCGGGCGGAAAGGGAATCAATGTTTCGACGGTCCTTCAAAACCTTGGAATTGCCAATACGGCGTTTGGCTTTACTGCCGGGTTTGTCGGCGAGGAGGTTCGGAAGGAAGTGGAGCAGCTGGGCGTGAAAGCCGAGTTTATTTCTCTGGATGAGGGAGTCTCCCGCATCAACCTGAAGCTGAAATCCATCGACGGGACTGAGATCAACGGTCGGGGACCGAAGATTCCGCGGGAAGCGGTGGATGCGCTGATGACCCAGCTTGACCGGCTGGGGGCGGATGATACGTTGGTGCTGGCTGGAAGTATTCCAGCGTCGATGCCGGATGATATTTATCAGAAGATTATGGAGCGCCTGGATGGCAGGGACGTCCGGATTGTTGTGGACGCGACCAAGGATCTGCTGCTCAATGTGCTGGGACACCATCCATTTTTAATCAAACCGAACAATCATGAACTGGGAGACATTTTCGGCGTGAAGCTCTCGGAGCGGGAGGAAGTTGTTCCGTATGCGAAGAAGCTGCAGGAAAAAGGTGCGGTCAACGTGCTAGTTTCGATGGCAGGCAAGGGCGCGGTTCTTCTGGCGGAGGATGGAAGCGTCTATGCGGCGGAAGCACCGAAGGGAACCTTGAAAAATGGTGTCGGAGCCGGAGATTCGATGGTAGCCGGTTTCCTGGCCGGATACGGGGAGAGCGGAGATTATGAACACGCCTTCCGCATGGGACTGGCAGCTGGAAGCGCGAGCGCCTTTTCGGAGCAGCTGGCGACGAAGGATGAGATAAAGAAAGTGTATGAGACCTGTAAAATCACAAAAATCGGATGAGGTTGTATGCAGACATTTTTGAAGCTGGCAGAATGTACTGCCGGATATGCAATGCATACCTGACATTCGGGCATAAATAGGGAGGCAACAGATATGAAGATTACTGATTTACTGGATCCGAGAAGTATATCGCTGGATGCGGCACCCACCAGCAAATCGGAGACACTGGACAAGGTGGTAGAGCTGATGGCGGCGAGCGGAAAGCTGTCGGATGTCGAGGCATTTCGCAAGCAGGTTTATGCGAGAGAAGAAGAGAGCACGACCGGTATCGGCGAGGGGATTGCAATTCCTCATGGAAAATGTGATGCGGTCAAAAAGCCGGGGCTGGCGGCGATGGTCATCAAAAATGGCGTGGATTTCGACTCCCTGGACGGCGAACCGGTCACGCTGCTGTTCCTGATTGCAGCGCCAAATACAAAAGATAACGTACATCTGGATGTGTTGAGCAAGCTTTCCGTTCTCATGATGGACGAGAATTTCTCAGATTCCCTGCGAAATGCCTCTTCGGTGGAAGACTTTCTTTCCATTATTGATAAGGCAGATGCAGAACAGGCAGGCATCGATGAGAGACTGGCGGTTGATTCCGGCGAAGAAGCGGCAGATACAAATGGAGAGAATGCTGCACAAGCAGGTGGTCAGGAGATTCAGGCGCAAAAAGCGGGTGCAGAGACGGAACAGACAGCCGGACCGAAGATCTTAGCGGTTACTTCCTGTCCGACCGGTATCGCGCACACTTACATGGCTGCCGAAGGCCTGGAAAAAGCGGCACGCGCGAAGGGATGGAAGATCAAAGTTGAGACGCGTGGTTCAGCCGGAGCAAAAAATGTGCTGACGGCACAGGAGATCGAGGCGGCGGACTGCATCATCGTGGCAGCGGACGCACAGGTGCCGATGGATCGGTTTGACGGAAAACGAGTGATCGAATGTCAGGTTTCGGACGGTATCAGCAAGGCACCGGAGCTTTTGGAGCGCGCGGCGTCCGGGGAGGTACCGGTTTACCACGCAGCATCATCTGGAAACAGCAGCCCGGCAAAGGCAGCCTCTGGCGGCAAATCGGGCAGTGTCGGACACCAGATTTACACACAGCTGATGAATGGTGTCTCCCACATGCTTCCGTTTGTAGTCGGCGGCGGCATCCTGATTGCGATTGCGTTTCTGATTGATGGTTTTAGTGTGGATATGAATGCACTTCCGCTCGACCAGCGTGTAAACTTTGGTACGATTACCCCGCTGGCGGCATGGTTTAAAAATGTCGGCGGTGTGGCATTTGGCTTTATGCTCCCGATTCTGGCTGGTTTCATCGCGATGGCGATCGGAGACCGCCCGGCGCTGGCAGTCGGTTTTGTCGGCGGCATGATTGCTTCTCAGGGAAAATCAGGTTTCCTTGGCGCCCTGGCGGCAGGTTTTATTGCCGGATATCTGATTCTGGCGCTTCGGAAAGCGTGCGAGAATCTTCCAGAGGCACTGGAAAAGATTGCTCCGGTCCTGATTTACCCGGTTGTGGGCGTCCTGCTCATCGGACTGGTTATGAGCTTCGTCGTAGAGCCGGTCATGGGCGCGATCAATATGGCGTTAAACAATGGTCTGAGCAGCATGGGTGGTTCGAGTAAGCTGATTCTTGGTTTTGTGCTGGCGGCGATGATGGCGATCGACATGGGCGGTCCATTCAACAAGGCGGCATATGTATTTGGTACGGCGGCAATCGCCTCCGGCAACTACGATGTGATGGCAGCTGTTATGATTGGCGGTATGACACCGCCGTGTGCGATTGCGCTGGCAACAATGCTGTTTAAGAAGAAATTTACAAAGGAAGAGCGTGAGGCAGGACCGACCAACTTCATCATGGGTCTGGCATTCATCACGGAGGGCGCGATTCCATTTGCAGCGTCCGATCCGGTACACGTGCTTCCAGCCTGCATCGTCGGTTCGGGTGTTGCGGGAGCGATGAGCATGTTATTTAACTGTACGCTGATGGCGCCGCATGGCGGAATCTTCGTATTCCCAGTCATGGGAAATCCGCTGTTCTACCTGCTGGCACTGGTGGTTGGCATGGCGATCTCGACGGTACTCTTAGGAGTTCTCAAGAAGAATGTAGAAGAATAGATAAATAATTTTTTTTGACGGAATGTGAATCTTTATTAGAAATTTTTTGGTCAAATCAATCAAAATAGGTTATAATGAGAAGGAGAACATCATCATGAAAGAGTTTAAATATACCATTACAGACCCGGAAGGAATCCATGCACGCCCGGCAGGTGAACTGGTAAAGGCGGCAAAACAGTTTACGAGTACGATCAAGCTGGCGAAAGATGGAAAGAGCGGCGACTGCAAAAAGATTTTCGGTATCATGGGACTGGCGGTAAAGAACGGACAGGAAGTAACCCTGACCTTTGAGGGCGAGGACGAAGAAGCAGCTTATGAGGCAGTCAGCCAGTTTATGAAGGAAAATATGTAGTTTAACAAAGATGCCGCGATGTAAGGGATTATTACATGGCGGCATTTTTCGATAATGGATCAATGGAAAGGGGAATGATCATGCAGACGTATCGCGGAAAAAGTGTATTTGGCGGTGTCGCAGTTGGAAAAATATGTGTGTATCAGAAAGGCGAGCAGACCGTAAAACGGACAAAAATAGAGAATGCAGAGCAGGAAAAAGCGCGGTTTAATGCGGCAGTTCAGGAGTCCATCCGCCAGCTCGGCGAGTTGTATGAAAAGGCGGTAAAAGAAGTTGGCGAGGCGAATGCGGCGATTTTTGAGATTCACCAGATCATGCTGGAGGACGAGGACTATCTGGACGCGGTTCAGAATATCATCGATACGCAGAAGGTCAATGCCGAGTATGCGGTTGCGGTGACCGGTGACAATTTCGCCCAGATGTTTGCGGCGATGGAGGACGAATATATGCGTGGGCGCGCGGCGGATGTCAAAGATATTTCGGAGCGGATTGTGCGCGTTCTGTCCGGAGGCGCAGGTCAGGGCATCCATACGGACGAGCCGGTGATTATTCTGGCAGATGATTTAGCACCGTCAGAGACGGTACAGCTTGAAAAGGACAAGGTACTATCCTTTGTGACGGTACACGGTTCCGTCAATTCCCACACGGCGATCCTGGCGCGTACGATGAGCATTCCGGCGCTGATCGGAACGGACGTGGCGCTCGATGAGACGGTAGATGGGAAATTTGCGGTTGTGGATGGTACTAACGGAGTCCTGTATGTGGAACCGGATGAGGAGACATTGGAAACAATGCGCCGCCGGCAGCGGGAGGAACAGGAGAAGAAAGAACTGCTGCAAACACTGAAAGGGCGCGAAACAGTCACTCTGGATGGCAAGAAGATCCGCCTGTATGCGAACATTGGCAACAGCAAGGATCTGGCGTCGGTCATTCATAACGATGCGGCGGGCATCGGACTGTTCCGCAGCGAATTTTTGTATCTGGAAAAAGAAACATTTCCGACGGAGGAGGAGCAGTTCCAGGTATATAAACAGGTAGCGGAAACGATGGCGGGCAAACCGGTCATTATCCGCACGCTGGACATCGGCGCGGACAAGCAGTGCGATTATTTTGAACTGAAAAAAGAGGAAAATCCGGCGATGGGCTGCCGGGCGATCCGTATCTGCCTGACAAGACCGGAGATTTTCAAGACACAGCTTCGCGCGCTGTTTCGGGCAAGTGCCTATGGCAATCTCCAGATCATGTATCCGATGATCACAAGTGTCTGGGAGGTCGAGGCGATTGCGAAGATTGTCGAGGAGGTCAAGACGGAGCTGACCGCACAGAATCTCCAGTTTGGCGACCCGAAGCAGGGCATTATGATTGAAACCCCGGCGGCAGTCATGGTAAGCCGGGATCTGGCGAAAAAAGTGGACTTTTTCAGCATCGGAACGAACGACCTGACCCAGTATACGCTGGCAGTTGACCGTCAGAACCCGGAGCTGGATGCATTTTACGATCCGCACCATCCGGCGGTGCTGGCGATGATCCGCATGGTTGTCGAAAATGCGCACGCCGAGGGCATCTGGGCAGGTATCTGCGGCGAATTGGGCGCGGATCTGAGTTTGACAAAAGAATTCCTGAAAATGGGTGTGGATGAGCTTTCCGTATCGCCGGGGCGTGTGCTGCCGATTCGGAAGGTCATTGTCGAAAGCAGCTGCAGTTGATAAGAATATTAAGACAGAGAGAAGTGAAAAATTGAGCTAAAAAAAGTTCAACCACAGCAGAAGATGAAAGGAAAAGAGTCATGCTGACAGAAAAAAGATACGAACTGATTTTGGAACTTCTGGATAAAAAGAGGAGTGTGACAGTTCCTGAGATTAAAGAGGTGCTGGGAGTTTCGGAATCGACGATCCGGCGGGATCTGAATGCGCTTGACAAGGCGGGGCGCCTGACCAAGGTGTTTGGTGGCGCGGTGTCCTCGGACGGGACATTTACGGGAACCGAACCGTCAGTGGCACAGAAGATGGAATTGCAGCAGGAGGAGAAAAGGAGAATCGCCCAGTTTGCGGCGGGACTTATCCAGCCGGATGATTTTGTCTATCTGGACGCGGGCACGACGACCGGGTATATCTTAGACTATCTTCCGGCGCGCAGCGCCACGTTTGTGACGAATGCGGTATCACATGCCAAACGGCTGGCAGCCGCCGGAAACCGCGTAATTCTGATTGGTGGTGAGTTAAAGGGCACGACGGAGGCGGTCATCGGAAGTCAGGCGCTCCTGACGATTCAGGGCTATCATTTTACAAAGGGATTTTTTGGAACCAACGGCGTCAGCAAGCGCCACGGTTTCACGACGCCGGATCCGAATGAGGCATTAGTCAAGCATACTTTCTATATCTTCCCGGCTCAGTTCGCCTTTTTCAACAGCTGCAAGCACAGCCGGCACTTCCGCCTTCAGATTACGTGGAGCCAGTACCATGTCATTACCTGCCTGCAATGCCTGCAAGCTGACATTCCCATTGCCCGATACGCCCCTCATGGCAAGCGCATCAGTAAAAATCAATCCTTTAAAAGCCAGTTCATCCGTCAATAAGTCGTATACGACATTGCGAGACAAAGAAGACGGGAGCCCGCCGATCGGCTCAATGACCGGGACTTGCAGATGTCCCACCATCATACCACCTACTCCGGCACGAATCGCTTCCTTAAAAGGATAGAGTTCGACACTGTCCAAACGTTCGCGCGTGAAGGGAAGTACGGGTAGAGCTTTATGCGAATCAACATCAGTATCTCCATGTCCGGGGAAGTGTTTGCACACAGACAATACTCCTCCTCCTTCCAGACCGGAAGCATAAGCGATTACCTTATCGGCAACTTGTATCGGATCTTCTCCGAAAGAACGGGTGTTGATTACCGGGTTCTTCGGGTTGATATTCACATCCGCCACCGGAGCAAAATTCACCTGCACACCTATCTGACGGCATTGACGGGCTACTTCACGCCCGTATTCATAAATCAGGCGATTGTCACGAATGCATCCCAACACCATATTCCGTGGAAACACAGGTGTGCCGCGCAAACGCATCGCCACCCCCCATTCCCCGTCAAAAGTGATCATCACAGGAACTTTCGCCTGCCGTTGTGCCCGGTTGGTTAACTCAACCTGATTCTGCATCTTCCCACCGGAAAAGAGAAGCCCGCCGACTTTATAAGTATCAATAGCCTCACGCAATAACTCCAAATTTCGCTTGGTGTTTACCGGAGCAATGGTATAGATAAACAACTGGCCGACCTTTTCTTTAAAGGATAACTTATCCATCACCGAATCGACCCAATGCCGGCAATTCTTATCCTGCTGTGCTTTATATAAGAGCAAAGGTTCAACAGAAGCAGCATTCTGGGCCGGACTCGAAACGGATCCGGCTAAAATAAAAAATAAAACAACTAAGATAAAGGGAAATATTCTCATTTACGTTTCAAAGTCAAGTTGAGACGACCTACCCGAACTCCACTTTTTCCTGTGTGCATAACGGGTACCTCTTTTCCATCCACATTCTGATAATTCTCCGGTCCTTTCATAAAAGTGTGCGAGTGTCCGCCCAAAATTACATCGATATTCCGTGTTTTTGCAACCAACTCCCTATCCATTTGAATGCCTAGGTGAGACAGGCATACAACGAGGTCGCATCCCTTCTCTTTCAACAAGGCAGCTACCTTGTTCGACACTTCAATAGGATCTTCATAAACAACTCCGACGCATTTATTTGCCTGAATCAAACCTTCCGGTTTCGCTCCGAGTCCAAAGACACCGATTTTCAGCCCAAACCGTTTCAGAATAACGTATGGCTTTACCAAATCTTTCAGCACCGTAGCGTCCAGATTGTAATTGGAACAAACCACCGGGAATTTAGCCATTTTGAAGAGTAAAGCCATATTGTCCAGATCAAAATCGAATTCATGATTACCGATAGTCATGGCATCATATCCCATTTCGTTCATTAACTTGACTTCCACTTCGCCACGGAACATATTATAATAAGGCGTACCTTGTGAAATATCCCCGCAGTCGAACAGCAACACATTTTTATGTTCCTTGCGGAACTGGTCGAGGAAAGTGGCACGACGGACAAAACCGCCCTCGTCATAGTTACGGTCGCCTTTTTGATTTATAGGTTCGATGCGACTATGCACATCGCTTGTCTGCAAAATTATAATTTCTTTGGTATCCTGTGCATAAGTTGAAAAGCCGAAACACACTACAAGGCATACCCATAATGATAGCTGAAATCTCTTCATATCCTATATTTTTAGATTCTCCTTTTTACTTATTTTACGGTTATACGTCCGTCCAACTTCGACGTAATGATTTTGCCTTCCGCCGTTTGCTTCCGTACATAGTCCAAAAACAATCCGCGTAAAGTAGCATCTTCCGGGCATTCCCTTTTTTCAGCTTGCAGGAAAGCATCCATGCGTCCGTTTCCGTCTGCCAGATAGTCGATAGTAGCCACGGTATAAAGCTGGTCATCCACTACCGGTTTTCCACCGATCGTAGCATTCAGCAATTCTCCTTTTTTATTGATTTCCAAACGGATACCGCTTACACCTTCTCCATGTAAAGAAGCAATTGCTTTAAACAGACGTTTCATGTCCGTACCTTTCATCGTCAAGACGCACAATGAATTTTCAAAAGGAAGAATTTCAAAAACAGCACCTACCGTGATGTCTCCCTTAGGCAGGATATTACGTAATCCGCCCATATTGACCAGTCCCATATCCGCCGGTTTGCCCAACACTTGCGCGGCAGCTTCTTGCAGCACGCTTGCCACCAAATTAGAGAGCAAGCTTTCAGGGGTCCCCTTATCCATTTTCATTTCACTGGTACCGATGACTTCGTACATCATCGCGTCTACTTTATCCTTGTAGGGTTTTAATACGGTGGTCGCTTTTTTGTCAGGATTAGCATCCCAAGTAGAGTCAATCGTAATCATGTTGCCCTCCACCTTGGATATTTCATAGCGGGCGGTAGTGTCTTGTGCTGAACGACAGGAAGTAAACAGGAAGCATCCCGTCAAGCCTGCCACAGTCAGTAACTTTACATAAGTTCGTTTCATGCTCGTTGTTTTTTAGATATGCGACAAATATACAAAAAACATTTGGCTATCTGCCAAATAATTTGTTACTTTGCACCGCTTTCGCGCAATCGCTGTCAAGAGAAGAGATACTTGGTATGTTGCGTTGTAACGATGAAACAATTTAATAATAACAACAATGGATTTAATTAAAATTGCAGAAGAAGCATTTGCTACCGGAAAACAGCACCCGAGCTTCAAAGCAGGAGACACTGTAACAGTGGCATATCGTATTATCGAGGGTAACAAAGAACGTGTACAGTTGTACCGTGGTGTTGTTATCAAAATCGCCGGTCACGGAGACAAGAAACGTTTTACTGTACGTAAAATGTCAGGAACTATAGGCGTAGAAAGAATTTTCCCAATCGAATCACCGGCTATCGATAGCATCGAAGTGAACAAGGTAGGTAAAGTTCGTCGCGCTAAATTGTACTACCTGCGTGCTCTTACTGGTAAGAAAGCTAGAATCAAAGAAAAAAGAGTTAACGGCTAAGCCGAACTTTTCGATTCGAAATAAAAAAGGGAACTTCATAATGAATGAAGTTCCCTTTTTTATTGCTACCATTCTCGCAAAGCTATTATCCGGGAAGTACATTTTCTCAACTATACTCACACCTGTGAGAAAAAATACTCATACCTATGAGAATATATTCCCATTAGTATGAGTATTATTTCTCATACTAGTGAGAATAAACCCTTTTCTGAATAGGCTGTAGATGCCTTGTAGATGGCAGAAAGGAATAATAAAACAAAGCCCCGAAAGTCATAGACTCCCGAGGCTTCATCACCTTTATTATAATAATGATATATTATTCTTTCAAATCTTTCAGTTCCCAAGCTAATGCACTGGCACCCAGTACAGCAGCATCAGAATCCTTCAATTCGGAAACGAGCAATTTCGTCTTACCTTTATAGATATTCAGGATATTATCATCAATGGCCTTCTGAATCGGTTTCATGATATAGTCACCGGACTTAGCCAAGCCACCGAACAATACAATGGCTTCAGGGCTGGAGAATGCGATGGCGTCTGCCAAAGCTTCACCCAAGATATTACCTGTAAATTCGAAGATCTCCTGTGCCAATTTATCTCCTTGTACAGCTGCATCATATACATCTTTTGAAGTAATGTTTTCTGCAGGAATGTTACGAAGCAAGCTGGCATCCGTACGAGCGGCAAGGAATTCGCGAGCTGTGCGAGGGAAAGAAGTAGTAGAGACCTATATCCGCAGGCTTGGTCTTGGAATCGTAAATATTGTGAATATCTTTCGACCGCAGCTTGTGTTGCTGGGCGGAGGAATTTCCGGACAGGGAGAGTCTCTTCTTGTACCACTTCGCAGGATTTTAAGAGAAGAGTGTTTTGGCGGAGAAAGGGGAGATGTTCCGGAGATTGAAGAGGCTGTGCTTGGAAATAATGCGGGTATAATAGGTGCGGCAGGCTTGCTGTAGGATCATTTTTAAGGGAAAGATATTTTGACGGGAAATATGTGAATGAGCGATCCGGATAAAATAGGAGAAAAGTTATGAAAAGAAAAATAGTTACGAAATTGATGGCAATCGTTTTGGCGGGAGTGCTTTTAACGGGATCTGTAACTCCTGGTTTTCATATGTCGCGTGTACAGGCGGCGGAAGATTTGTTCAATACAAGGTATGATTTTAATTTTGAGGATGGAATAGAAGGTTGGTACTATGGAGAAGGTTGGGAATATCAATATAATGGAGCCAAGCCAACGCTAGAGTCAGATACAGAAAACGGACGCATGAAGATAGCGGTTGATTTCAGTCAGGATGCAGACAAGAACTGGAGCAATATAGCAGCATGTTGGAAGA
>OGYS01001711.1_pt1 | contig 12234 bp, 10 predicted proteins | sample 1576611 | NCBI WGS metagenome assembly OGYS01 (sample SAMEA3541571, study PRJEB24748) | human gut metagenome | biome: human gut; feature: human-associated habitat; material: faeces | place: China | collected 2012
TAATCGATAGCTGAAAATTCTCGCAATTTAAGGTTTCGTAGAAATTAAGATAAGATAATTTTCAAACATCCCAACAAATCGGTGTTGTAGATTTTATCTAAACTTCTGTTAATAAGTACAAGAATCATCAACTAATACAGTTTAACATACACATTGTGTAGTGATTTGAACAGCGTTCCGTTGTATGAGTCAGAAAGAAGATAAGAAAAAATATTTATAAGAATACAGGGTGACAACATGAGCACTTTTTGAATGCGTTTTTTACAAATCGCTTTCAAAAATGCGGAGTGTCACCCTGTATTCTTATAAATATTTTTTCTTATCTTCTTTCTGACTCATACATGCAACACTACCTACAATCATAATTTAGTAGTGATAAACTTTCCTTCTACTCCGTAAAAAATAAATCGTAACAATTAAAGTCAACATCTCCGCCACAACAACTCCCATCCAGATTCCATTCAATCCAAGCAAAATTGGCAGCAGCATAATACACCCAATCTGGAACAACAAAGTTCGAAGGAATGCAATCATTCCAGAAACAATCCCATTATTCAAAGCTGTAAAGAACGAAGAAGCCCAGATATTAACTCCATTGATCAAAAACACAAAAGCATACAACCGGAATCCATGTAACGTCATAGCAAACAGATCAGCATCATATCCAACAAAGATATTGATCAGCGGATGGGAAAAAAACTCAGAGATCAAAGTCAGACAAACCCCAGTTACAGCAATTAAAGACAAACTCTTCTTCAACATATTCTTCAATTCCGAATGATTTCCAGCCCCATAATTATAACTGGTGATCGGAGCGCTTCCCATAGAATATCCAAGATAGATTGCAGCAAAGATAAAGTTCGCATACATGATCACACCATAAGCAGCAACACCATCTGCACCAGCAAGGCGCATTAACTGTGTATTATAAAGCATATTTACAACGGAAGAAGAAGCATTTGTCATAAATTCCGAAGAACCATTTAAACAGGTTTTTAATAAAATATCTTTTCTCCAGACAGGTTTCACAAGACGAAGACGGCTGCTGTTATTCTTTCGTGCAAAATAGATCAACGGTACAAGCCCGCCAACATACTCACCCATGGCAGTTGCAACCGCAGCTCCGGCAACACCATAATGCATGACACCGATAAAGAGATAGTCAAACACAATATTGATCACGCCAGAGATCAAAGACATACGAAGACTGTAAGAAGGTTTCTCAGATGTAATAAAGAAGTTATAAAAGATCGTCTGCATCATAAACATTGGCTGTGATACAAACATAATACGTCCATAAGTAGACGCATATTCAAGCAACTGTCCACGCGCACCAAGTGCCATACAGATCTGCCTTATAAAAATAAATCCAAAGACAGACAGGATCGTAGCTCCGATCAAAGCAGTAAAGATCAGCATAGAAAAATATTCATTTGCTTTTTCTTTTTTACCTTCACCAAGCGTTTTTGCAACGATCGCACTTCCACCAGAACCAATCATAAATCCGATCGCTCCAACACCCATCGCAACAGGAAGGATAAGATTGACCGCAGCAAATGCTGTTTTTCCTGCAAAATTGGAAATAAATAATCCATCAATAATACTGTACATCGAAGTACAGATCATCATAATGATCGATGGAAATACAAAACGGATCAGACGTTTGTAAGTGAAATGATCCGATAATTGAATCTTCATGATAAACTAAAACTCCTTTTCCTCTAAGACATATTGTTTCATATTTTTCTTTAAAATCTGAACATATTTTCTCGTAAGAGAAAGCAGCTGTTCACACTCCGAAGGCTCCATAGATTCAAATGTAGCATTTTCCATATCAAAGACAGGACCGATATGTTTTTCAGAAAATTCTCGTCCAAACTCTGTAAAAAATAAGTGGATATCCCTTCCGACGCCGGCTTTACGGATCAAAACTCCTTTATCTTCTAATGATTTTACGGAAGAATTCACCGTTTGTTTTGAGATGGAGTAAAGTTTGCAGATATCTTTCTGAGAGCAACCATCTCCAAGTTCTAACAGACAATATAAAATGAGAAATGCGGAATCTGTAAGATGCATGGAAAGAGCGATCTCATGATAGACATCATCGATCATCTTATAGAGAGAATCAAATTCCTTTAAGGCACGATTTTGTTTCGATTCCATAGTGACTTCCTTTCTTATAACAATTATATCTAGTCCGAAATCGGACTACAAGATTATGATAATTATAGTCCGAAATCGGACTTATGTCAATTATTATTTCATAGGAAATCACTTTACGAGGTCATTCGAATCAGTTAAAATAAAGAGTCAGAGAATAAAGTACAACCAAAGAAGGAAGTTACCTATGAAATTTGCCTATGATATCCCAGATTCATTCTGGAGTTTATTTCGTTCGATGAACAGAGAACTTTATATGGAAGCTTTGCTGAAGATCAACGAAGAATATGAATATAACAATTATTATTTAAGTAAAGAAGTATGCCTTCAGGTATTAGAAGACTGGAACGAAAGCCAGCGGATCTGGTTATCTCCTGAAGAATTTGAATCAGAAAATGATGCAAGCCAGACACCGCCAAACAGGATTTTAAACTGGCTGATCAAGACAGGCTGGTTAAAGAGGATCGAAGATTTCTCAACATTAACTACCAATATCATCATTCCTGATTACGCAGCCGTATTTTTAACAGCATTTGAAGAGTTAGTCAACCCATCAACAGATGACACAGAGATCTATATCCAGAATGTATACGCAACACTGTTTTCATTCTGGCATGATAAGAAGATGAACTTAGCCATGTTAAAAACAGCGCTTGTTAATACAAAGAAATTAAATAAAGCCTTGCAGGATATGTTACACAACATGGACCATTTCTTTAGCCGACTGCTAAAACAGAAATCATATGAAGAAGTGTTGGCAGAACATTTGGAAGGTTACGTTGAGGAAATCGTTGAGAAGAAATATCATATCTTAAAGACAAATGATAACTTCTATTTATATAAAAATGATATCAAACGATGTTTAAGAGAAATGAGAGAAGATATTCCATGGATGGAACAGGTACAGAAGAAAGCAGATAAAGAAAAAGGCGAAGATGTGCTAAGCATCATCAATGCGATCGAACGTGGATTTGATGATATTGAACATCGAATTTCCAACATGGATAAAGAACATTCTAAATATATCAGGGCAACAGTAACGCGTATGAATTACATGCTGAATGGAGAATCCGACACAAGAGGTCTGATGATCCAGCTGTTAAAGACGATCGGGGATTCTAAGGACAGCGAGGAAAAGATCGAGAAGGTCGGACAGAGTATGAATCTGTCTCATTTTGAAGTGCTTTCAGAGAAGTCTTTGTATAAGAAGAGAAAACGAAGAGATTTTGCAAGTCAGGTAGAAGAAGAAAAGCAGCAGGAAGAATTATCAAGAGAAGATGTCCTAAGATTAAATAAGATTCATACAAGATACCAACAGGCTGAGATTGAAGATTTCATTGAATCTTATATGCAGGATGACCATATGGAAGTTAAGGATATTGATATCAGGGATGAAGAGTCCTTTGAGAAATTAATCCTTGCCTACGATTACAGTACGAGAAGAAACAGTAAATATAAAGTGATCGAGAGAGACGATAAATTGATTGATAATGGAAGTTACCGCTATCCGGCATTAACTTTTGTAAGGAGGAAACCGAAATCATGATACCGTATTATGAAGAATTGAATGACGAAGAAAAAAATGCGGTCACGAAAGTGATCCGTACGTTGTTAAAACAGACATTTGTATTAGAAAGAAAATATGATAAAAAGAGCGGAAGACTTGTATACAATAAAGAATTTAGAACCATTGACCTGCATCAGGAATTTTTAAGAGAATATTTTAAGATTTCAGGAATCGAATTAAGAGAAAATCTGCATCTTGGAGTCTTTTATATTGAAGGAGAAACTTTGATCGGAGAGAAGATTTCCAGATTATCAACCATTTATCTTCTGATCTTAAAATTATTATACGATGAACATATGGCAGAGGCTTCATCGAATACAAGTGTGTATACATCATTAGGAGAAATCCATGAAAAGATCAATGATTTCCATCTGATGAGAACCTTGCCATCCATCACTGAGATGCGTCGTTCCATCGCATTATTAAAGAAATATCAGATCATCGAACCACTCGATGTATTAGAAGAGTTAAATGACGAGACAAGAATGATGATCTATCCATGCGTGAATGTCGTGTTACTAGGAGATGACATCCGCAGATTGATCGAAAGTTTCAGCAAGGAGGAAGTAGACAGTGAGTTTGACGAAGACGAAGCAGCCATTTCTGGCATTATCGAAGATATGCCTGAATAATTGGCATTATATAGATCAGAAAATATTAAGTTTCAACGATGGAATCAATTTTTTTACCGGACATTCTGGAAGTGGAAAGTCAACAGTGATCGATGCGATGCAGATCGTTTTATATGCGAATACAGATGGTCGTGGATTCTTTAATAAGGCGGCAGCAGACGATTCCGATCGAAATCTGATCGAATACCTGCGAGGAATGGTTGCGGTCGGAGAGAAAGATGAAGTTACTTATTTGAGAAATAAAAACTTCTCCACAACGATCGTTCTGGAATTTACACAGACAGAATCTGACGAAAAAGAATGTCTGGGAGTTGTATTTGATGTAGATACAGCAAGAAATGATACATCCAGATTATTTTTCTGGCACAAAGGCGGCATTTTAGAGAATGCTTACCGTACGGAAGAGCATGCGATGACAATTTCGGAACTCCGCAAATATATGCAGAAAAACTTCAAAAAAGAAGATTTCTATTTTGGAACAAGCAACGAGAGATTTAGAAAACAGATGTATGACATCTATCTTGGCGGTCTTGATATGGAGAAATTCCCAAGACTGTTTAAACGCGCGATCCCATTTAAAATGAATATCAAGCTCGAAGATTTTGTGAAAGAATACATCTGTATGGAGCAGGACATTCATATTGAAGATATGCAGGAAAGCGTGATGCAGTATGGAAGAATGCGTCAGAGAATCGAAGATACATTAAAGGAAGCAAAGAGCTTAGAAGAGATCAAAGAAAGTTTCGTTAAATTCAAGACCAAAAAAGAGGAACAGGATTATTGCCAGTACCGCATGAACAAACTGGATGTCCTGAAACTAAAATCAGATATTCATTTGTTACAACAAAAGATTGAAGATGGAGAAAAAGATCTAAAGACGCAGGAAGAGAATGAAACAGTTCTTGAGAAGAAACTAGAGAAACTCGCCAAAGAATACGATGCATTAGTAGCACAGATCGCAGGAAGTGGATACGACCAGATCGCAACAAGGAAAAAGGATGTTCAGGAGTTGTTAGGACAGTTAAATCATTCCGTACAGCGTTGGGAACAGACATCAAAAGATTTAAAAAAATGGTGTGATCTCGATATTACGCCAAATCAGGCAATCTGGGATATCGAGAAATTTGAACAGGGAGATATCACAGAAGATGATCTGAATCGATTAAAACATACATTGGATATCTTAAGAAAAGAAACTGAGGAAGAACGACAAGATAATGCGTCTGCACTAAGAGCCTTAAAGAAACAGGAGAAATCTATTTCTGATGAGTTGAAAGAACTGAAAAAGGGTAACAAAGCATATCCAAAAGAAGTTCTGGATGCAAGATATGAATTACAGACGAAATTAAGCGAAAAATGTGGTGATTTTGTAAAAGTAAATGTGCTTGCCGATCTGTTAGACATGAAAGATGAGAAATGGCATAAAGCGGTCGAAGGATATTTAGGATCGAATAAATTAACACTGATCGTGGAACCAAAATACGTCAAGGATGCCATGGAAATCTACCGTGATATGGATCAGAAGAAATACTGGAGAATTTCGATCGCAGACACACAAAAGATTGATAAGCAGGACATGAAGGTTGAGGAAAATGCATTGTCAGAAGAAGTTCTTGCAGAACAGTCTTATGTGAAAAAGCTGATAGAATCCTTAATCGGGCGTGTGATCAAATGTGAGACGATCGATGAATTAAGAAATTGCCGTACTGGTATCACACCAGATGGAATGCTTTATAAAAATTTCCAGTTAAAACGATTAGATCCAAAACAGTACACAAGAAATTCCTACATTGGAGACAACAGTTTACGCCACAGGATCAAAGAATTAGAGAAAGAAAAGGACAAGATCTTTGATAAAAAAGATCCATTAGAAAAAGAAGTTTTAAGTGCTGCCGTTATTTTAGACTATGAATATCTTCCACAGTCGGCCGAAGAATATCTAAAACAGCAGAAAACACTGGAACGTGCGAAAGAACGTCAGGAAGAATATGAAGATTTAGAAAATCAGCTGACAAAATTAAGAGAAGGTGCCTTAAAAGGTCTGGAAGAGGAAAGAGACCAGAACAGGTTAAAACAGGAAGAGTGCAAACAAGAGATCAATGCAATGAAAGAAGCAATCTGGGCAACACAGAATGCATTAAAAGAATGCAGACAGCAGATCATTGACCAGAATGAAGCATTGATCCGTGCACAGAATGAATTACCGGCAAATGGAGAGTACGAGCAGCAGTTTGCACAGGAGATCGAGAAGACACACACAGAAGACTATGAACGTCTCAAAAAACGTGCAGCAAGGAAATACTATGATGCCGGAACGAAGAAGGAAGAAGACTATAGAAAGCTTGTGGAAGTCAGAACTGCATATTTAAGGGAATATCCGAACCGCACATTCTCAGCAGTAGATGAGAATAATGATGTGTATGACAAGCTTTATAAGGAATTATCATCTGATCACATGGAAATGTATCGTGAAAAAGCTGCAAAACAGGCCAAAACAGCAATGGAACATTTCAAAGATGATTTTGTATACAAGATTCGAAGCGCGATCAGGGAAGCTTATCAGCGCAGGGATGAATTAAACCGCATGATCAGTGGACTCGACTTTGGGAAAGACAAATATCAATTTAAGATCACAAGAAATACAGGAGCCGATGGAAAATATTATCCAATGTTTATGGATGATTCTCTGAATATCGATCCATCTGTCTTAAATACAACGATGGATGACCAGATGAATCTCTTCTCTATGGAACATGAGAATAAATACGGGGAACTGATGAATGAATTGATTGAGATCTTTATCCCGCCAGAAGGTGCAACCGGTGAAGAACTTGAGAATGCGAAACGTGATATGCAGAAATATTCTGATTATCGTACGTATCTGTCCTTTGATATGGAACAGATTGTGGATGGTGATGAAAAACTGACGATCGGATTAAGTAAGATGATCAAGAAAAACTCTGGTGGAGAAGGACAGAACCCATTATATGTTGCATTACTCGCAAGTTTTGCACAGGCCTATGGAATTCATCTTTCACCAAAAGTACGAAGAAATCCAAGCATCCGTCTGGTTGTCTTAGATGAAGCATTCTCTAAGATGGATGCAGAGAAAGTTGCAAGTTGTATTGACCTGATCAGGAATCTAGGATTCCAGGCAATCATCAGTGCGACAAATGATAAGATTCAAAATTACCTAGAAAATGTAGATAAGACTTTTGTATACGCCAATCCAAACAAGAAAAATATTTCCATTCAGGAATTTGAGAAATGTGAATTTGATAATTTACTCACAGAAGAATAGATAAAAATACAGATATGAGGAGAAATGTATTTATGAATCGAAGTTTAAAAGGAATCTGCTTCACAGTTGCAGGAGGATGCTGCTGGGGCATGTCTGGTGTGATGGGGAAATATTTATTTGATGCAAAAGATCTGACGGCTACGTGGCTTGTGACAGTCAGATTATTAGGGGCAGGAATCTGCCTGCTGTTGCTTATGTATCAGAGAAAAGGGAATTCAATTTTTCGTGTATGGAAAAGAAAAGATTCAGCGGTCAATCAGCTGATTTTCGGGATGATTGGAATGGCTATGTGTCAGATGACGTACTTCCTTGCCATTCAGGAGTCAAATCCGGGAACTGCGACAGTTATTCAGTATTCTGCACCCATCTTAATTATGGTGTTCTTTGTATTAGTGGAAAAAAGATTTCCAAAGAAAGAAGAAGTGCTTGTTCTGGCAGCTGTGATCGTAGGTATCTTTTTGCTTGCAACACATGGAAGTATAAAAAACTTAGTGATCACCAATGCAGCATTATTCTGGGGATTGTTATCCGCTTTTGCTTTTGCAGTTTATAACGTGCAGCCAAAGAAATTATTAGACGAATTTGGTACTTTAGAGACAACAGGATGGGGAATGTTTGTCGGTGGAGTTTTGGTAACTCCATTTACAAAAGTATGGAGTATCCCAGGACATTGGGATATCATGACGGTTGCAATGACAATTGGAGTTGTATTCTTAGGAACGATCGTGGCGTTTTCCTGTTATCTCCATGGGATTTCCATGTTAGGACCAGTTCAGGGAAGTATGCTTGGATGCGTGGAACCGCTGGTTGCAACGATTCTTTCCGCAACTGTGCTTGGACAGGCCTTTGGAATGATCGATGTTGTGGGAATCTTATGTATTGTTGGAGCGGTGACGGCATTGACGGTCGTGGATGCGTAATCAGACATTATGGATTTGCCTTTGAAGGTAAGAAGGTTTTGATCGGAGAATAGTAGATAAATCGCTGAGTTCATATGAATTATATGGATTCAGTGATTTTTTTCATTTCATAGGAAATTTCGATGAAATCCCCTATGAAATAAAAAGCCCTCCGGGCAGGATCGCACTGCGGCGGAAGGGAAATTTGTCGCTGAAGCGACCCGCCGCAGGCGGAGAATCCTGTAAAGCAGGATTCTTTCTTGTAGAATGATTATTTTATTGAAAAAATAACCTGTAAATATATTGTGTTAAATACAAAACAATGTTAAAATAGAAGTAACCTAAAAATAGAACATAAAAGAAAGGAGGAATACGAAAATGGAAGAATTAACCAGACTAGAAGAACGAATCATGCAATGCATTTGGGATTATCAAGGAGAAGTTCCTTTTCTTGATCTGATAGAGACAGTCAAAGAAAAGCTCAATAAAGATTATAAAAGAACAAGTATCCGCGGATATCTGTTCCGGCTAGAAGAGAAGGGATATATCAAAGTTACCAAGAAAGGAAGAAAAGCATATGTGCAGCCATTGATCGATGAAGAAACATATGGCAAATATCAAGCTGAGGAAGTTTTAGATCGTTGGTTTGACGGATCTGCAAAACGATTAGTAAGTGCATTAGGAGAGAAACTGACAAAAGAAGACGGGGAAGAGTTAAGAGGGATCTTAGATGACTTTGATTTTGATGATAATCATAATAAAAATATTTAGCGGAATATTCTTATGTACACTGCTTGGAACGATCTTATATCTTTTTTGGAAGGCTGTAGGACGGTTGATAGAACACAAGGGATATATTGATATCAATTATCTGATATGGAAGATGGTATTATTGATGTTTGCCATACCAATCACGTTGATCTATGCAAATGGATTTGAGAAGAGTACTTATGTATTTGAAGTTACAGGTCCGATCAAGTGGGTCATTGGAATTTTGATGATCATCTGGCTGGTTGGAACGATCATTTTTACGATCAGATTTTTAAAGAAATACAGAGCAATAAGGAAGGATATTTTAAATGCAGATCCATGTGGCGATGAAATTCAAAGTATGGTAAAAAGCATATCAAAAAAGTTAGGGGTTCATAAAGAAATTCAAGTAGTGATCTTAGAAAAAGCAGGCGGACCAATGTTATATGGGGGTTTGAAACCAAGAATCATTCTGCCAAGAATTTATGAACCACAACAGTTAAATATGATATTTACACATGAATTGATTCATTATAAACATCATGATCTCATTTGGAAACACTTGGCGAACATTATCTGTTGTATATACTGGTTTCAACCTGCGTTAAAGGATGTTTTTTATCAATTAGATCAATGGGGAGAAACATACTGTGACAGGACAGTATGTGAATATCTGCCAGATGTAAAAGGATATTTTTCTACGATCATAGATATTTCTATGGAAGAGATCAGATACGGAAGATATACAACAGCGGGGTTATATGAGAGTAAGGAAGTATTAAAGCTACGAATGGAACGAATGAAATCTTATCGACAACAAAGAAGGTTGCGAAGAGGAATTTCTGTAAGTGTCTTATTTGGAATGATCATACTTAGTGCAACTACGGTATTTGCTTCAGGGATAGGATTTGTAAAGACATACGATAAGATTGCAGATGAAACAAGAGAGGAGATCAATGTTGGAACGGAAGGGGATATAAAGGATCAGAAAGCAAAGTATAGAATGTATGATAAAACCAGAATCAAAAAGTGCATGATAAAAAATGAAAGATTAAAAGAGAATGATGGAAAACCATTTACATGGAAGATCAAGCCGAAAGAGAGAATAGAGACAAAAGAAGGACACTTAAAAAAGGGAACTTGTGTTCAAGTGGCTGCCTGTATGGGGTTTGAAGAAGAACACCCTGAAACACATATAGCAATTGGAATTATTGATGAGGATGGAGAGGAAACTTATATAGAGAATGGGGTAAATCTGGTAAGCCACTTAAAGGTAAAAAAAGATGGACGGTATCGGGTATTTTTAGAAAATCTAGGGGCGAAAAAAGCGATAGCGGGTGGACATTATATGGTGATAACGGAAGAAGAGTAGAGGAGAGAAAAGATGTTTGTAAAAAAGGTATTAATGATAGTGCTTGTTAGTGTAATATATTTAATTAATTTAAATATTCCAGTAGCTGCAGAAGAAAATGAACAAGATATTATTTTTTCACCTAATTGGATGTTAGAAAATGGATATAAGGAAGAAGTAGAGGAAAATCAAGAAATATTACCATTTGCTACAAGAGTTAATGTAAACTGGAAAGTTGGACTAAAAACAGAAAAGAAAACGAAAACATTTCATAAAAATGCAGGAAGTAAAATTACTGTAGAGGCAAGTGTGTTTCCAACAAAGAAAATACGTATAGGAATTGTAGCAAAAAGTATAGGAAGAATGTATGTAGAGACAACAGATATGGCAAAAAAGACATTTAATATAAAAAAAACAGGGGAATACAGTGTTTTTGTTACAAATAAATCCGATAGTACAATACATGTAGTCGGAAATTATACAAAATAATAAAGGAAAGGAGGAGAAAAATAATAGCAAGAGTTCATGTAATATATTGGGTGGAGCCAGTGTTCATAAAAGAGCATCGTATCATATGAATTCTTATATTATTGCAAATGGTAACTAGAAATGGTAACAGATGAGTTGTATGATATAGGAGGTATAAATCTAAGTAATTCTAATGATATCAGCAGTACCTGGATGTGGATGGGGGCTTTCAGCAGTTTCCTTGGCATCATCCTATGGAGGATATTCAGCTTTAGAGAAGGCGGTTCATAAAGCTTATTATAAAAAGAAAGGAATAAAAGTATATTATAAAATTCATAAATCAGTAATGAGTATGAATAAAGTAAGATATGTTGTTGGTTAAGAGAAAGGAGCAAAAGGATGAAAAAAAAATTGCGATTAAAAACATTTCGTAAAAATATAATTCAATTGGTAATATTTCTAGGAATTGTTACCTTTTTAAGTAGCTCACAAAAATATATTCCGTATACAAGACAAGAAATTATAGTGCAGGATATAGTTCTATTTTTATTGTATTTGGTTTTGAGTATTGTAATTGATATAATCAATGAGAAAAAACAAGGCTAGTTGATTTAAGAATATGAAAAATAGGAGCAATTTGATATGAAGAAAAAACGAAGCATAATTCTAATAAGTATTCTAATCATTGTATCGGCTGTCATATATTTTTACAAACCACAACAAAATAATTCCTATCAACTTGGAGTCATTATCTCAATAGGGAATAAAGATAAAAGCAATATTTTATATCAAAAACACAATAAAAATCTGATTATCCACTAAAACACAGTATCTATCAGCATTTTCAAGGAAACAAATACATCAATTTACTACTTATTTACTACCATTGAATGAGCCTTGATACGCAAGTTTTCCTAGATATGCAAAGATATAGTACAGCACATCAGTATTAAAACAACAAAAAATTGAATATTTCATAGACTATGGAACGCATAACATGACGTTCCTTTTCTATTTCTAGCCGTTCTTATTGGACGGCTATTTTATTACTCAAAATGAAAGGAGCATTAGATTTATGAAAAAGATGTTAAAACGATTGTGTACGG
>OGYS01001713.1_pt1 | contig 12220 bp, 7 predicted proteins | sample 1576611 | NCBI WGS metagenome assembly OGYS01 (sample SAMEA3541571, study PRJEB24748) | human gut metagenome | biome: human gut; feature: human-associated habitat; material: faeces | place: China | collected 2012
CACAAGCGGGGGCTCAAGATCGTGATGGATCTGGTGGTCAACCATACTTCGGACGAGCATGCGTGGTTCGAGGCGTCCAAAGACAAGTCCGATCCTCATGCGGATTGGTACTGGTGGCGTCCGGCCCGCCCGGGAACCACCCCGGGTGAGCCGGGGGCCGAGCCGAACCGGTGGGGTTCCTATTTCGGCGGTTCGGCGTGGGAGTATTGCCCGGAACGCGGCAAGTACTATCTGCATCAGTTCTCGAAGAAGCAGCCGGATTTGAATTGGGAGAATCCTGCGGTGCGTCGTGCGGTGTACGACATGATGAACTGGTGGCTCGACCGGGGCGTGGACGGCTTCCGCATGGACGTCATCACCCTCATTTCCAAGCGTATCGATTCGGCCGGCCGTCTGCCCGGCGAATACGGTTCCGAACTTGAGGACCTGCCCGTGGGGGAGGAGGGCTACTCCAACCCGAACCCGTTCTGTGCGGACGGCCCTCGTCAGGATGAATTCCTGGCCGAAATGCGTCGCGAGGTGTTCGCCGGGCGCGAGGGCTTCCTGACCGTGGGCGAGGCCCCCGGCATCACCGCCCAGCGCAACGAGCACATCACCAATCCCGCCAACGGCGAACTGGACATGCTCTTCCTGTTCGAACACGTGGACTTCGACTGCGAAGACAACGTCAAATGGAAGCCGCTGCCGCTCGACCTGCCCCAGCTCAAGCGTATTTTCGCCAAGCAGCAGTCGGCCGTCAAGAATGCCGGCTGGGCGAGCCTGTTCACCGGCAACCATGATCAGCCGCGCGTGGTCTCCCGTTGGGGAGACGACTCCACCGAGGGCAGCCGCGTACGTTCCGCCAAGGCGTTGGGTCTGATGCTGCACATGCATCGCGGCACCCCCTACGTCTATCAGGGCGAGGAGCTGGGCATGACCGACGTCCACTTCACCCGGCTGGACCAGTACCGCGATCTGGAATCCCTCAATGCCTACCGTCAGCGGGTCGAGGAAGCCAAAGTGCAGTCCGCGGAATCGATGATGGCCGGCATCGCCGCCCGCGGCCGTGACAACGCGCGTACGCCAATGCAGTGGGATGGTTCCGCCTATGCGGGGTTCACCGCGCCGGACGCCGCCGTGGAGCCGTGGATTTCGGTGAACCGGAATCATACCCAGATCAATGCGGCGGGCGAATTCGACGATCCAGACTCCGTGTACACGTTCTACAAGCGGCTGATCGCCATTCGCCACGAGAATGCGTTGGTGGCCGCCGGCGACTGGCAACTGATCGATGCGGACGACCAGTACGTCTACGCATTCACTCGCACGCTCGGCGGCGAGAAGCTGCTGGTGGCGGTCAACCTGTCCGGACGAACGGTCGATCTGCCGCGCGACGCCGCCGAACTGGTGCAGCACGGGGTGACCGAACCGGATATCGTGATTTCCACCTACGACGCCTCGCACGCCGTGGTCTCCCTCGCCAACCGTGAGCTTGGCCCCTGGGAGGGCGCGGCCGTCCGCGTGTGAGCTAGCGTATGTTGTTCCAGACTTTTTTCGTCCTTGTCTGGGGAAACGTACGCTTACTTCAGCTCGGTGTATGTTGTTCCGGACTGTTTTCGTTCTTGTCTGAGGTGCCGTACGTTTGCTTCGTCTCGGCGTACGTTGTTCCAGATGATGGGGAAATTGGTCTGGGGAAACGTACGCCAAGAGGCTGGTGCCTGCTTGGTGCCTGCCCGGTGTTTGTTAATGTCCAACGTGGAAAGCCCGCGCGGCTGGCGGGAAGCCACGCCGCAGGGCCGTCACGCCCCAAACTGGGCGGCCTTGCTGCCAAATTTGCGGCGCACAGCGTCCAGTGCGGCCTCGGCATCATGCAAACGCGCCTGTGAGGTCTGGCCGCGGGCATTGTCGGCCTCTTCGAGCATGTCATCCAGTGAAGGCTGCACGGCCGTAGCCGCCGCCTTACTGAGCGAAGACGTGCTCATACCGGCCAAGCGAATAGTTTTGGGCAGGGGAGTGGCAGACTCCGCCGAGGCCGGTAGCCCCAGCATGACTTTCAGCTGCCGCACGCATTCCGGGTACAGCACGCCGGCCGTATCGGTCGGCCGCTCCATCGTAAAAGACCGGGTCTGATAGCTCAGGTCGGCGAACCGCAACTTCACCGTCAGCGTGCGCGCCACCAGCCCCTTGCGCCGCAGCGTGCTGGTTACTTCGTCGCAGGCCGAACGCAGTAGCCCACACACCACGCGCATATCGCGTGTATCCTCGGCCAAGGTTTCCTCGGACCCAATGGATTTCTCCTCGCGTACCGTGGTAATTTCGCGGGAATCCAACCCGTGCGAGGCCGCCCATAATCCACGTGCCGCAGCCGGGGAGCCAGTGGCACGAGTCAATGCAGCCTCATCCAGCTGAGCCAATTCAGCCACCGAATGCACGCCCCAAGCATTAAGCCGCTTCTCCAAAGACGGCCCGATTCCCGGAATACCACGCAATGGCATCATCTGCACGAATTCGGCCGAGCGGGCCGCGGGAATCAGCAGCATGCCGTCCGGCTTGGCATTGGTCGAGGCCATTTTGGACACCAGTTTGTTACAGGCGATACCCACTGAACACGTCACGTGGAAGCGCTCGGCCACCTGAGCGCGAATCCACGCGCCGATCGCGCTCGGCCGCCCCCACTCCAGCAGTGCGGCGGACACATCCATATAGCCCTCGTCCACCGAAACCTGCTCGAACCGGTCGGTGACGGTCAAAAACACCTCATGCATGATTCGGTGCGACATCATGCGGTAATACGCCATATCCACTGGCAGAAAAATGCCGTTCGGGCACAACCGATGGGCGCACGCGGCCGGCATCGCCGAATTGATGCCGTATTTCCGGGCTTCGTAGCTCGCGGCGGACACCACCGCGCGCGGCCCGGTGCCGATGATTACCGGCTTGCCTTTGAGCCCGGGGTTGCGCGCCACCTCCAATGAGGCATAGAAGGCATCCATGTCGATATGCAGCACGGTGCATCCGGTCTCGTCGTGGCCCCAATCGCGTTTGGCGGCCTCAAGTCTCGGTGCGGTGCTCATGCCACCATTGTAGGAATGCCGAACGAGGTCATGCTCACTATGTGGCGCGCATGACGCGGCGCTCATTGTCATAATGCCGAATATCGCCGGAATTCCAAGGGTTTACGCACTGTGCGGCTGTTTCGCATGGTGGGTGCGATTCCACGGAATCGTCCACATTGCGTCACTGTCCGTAACGCCTTCCAAGTCAATGCGCGCTGTCCCGGCTCTCCGAGTAGCGTAAACCTCATGAAGAAGGCAGTGGTCGGTATCCTCAACCGTGTTCCCGTGGTTCTTATCGTGATTGGTGAGGCACTGGTGATTTATTTGGCTACGGCCGTCGCCAAACTTGCGTTCACCCAGCTCGATCCGCTGTACTCGGTGTGGTATCGCGTGGGATTCATGGCGGTGCTGTTGCTGCTGTGGCGCAGGCCCTGGAACAAGGCGAAGCGAGCGCAACTGTTTCACCGCGACGCCCGCAGCTGGGGGCTGGTCGTACTGCTCGGCTGCTCGCTGGTGCTGATGAATACCCTGTTTTATGTGGCCATCAGCAATATGGATATGGGCATTGCCGTGTCTATCGAATTTTTGGGACCGCTTTCGGTGGCGGTGATTACCGGCAAAAGCTGGCGCGAGCGGGTCGGTATCGGTATCGCGGCGGTCGGTGTGGTGCTGTTAGCTGGCATATCATTGGCCAATCCGTCCGGCAATGGCACGTTTTTGTATGGTCTGATTGCGATTTTGATCGGCGGGTCGATGTGGGGCATGTATATCATCACCGGCCGGCGCGTGGCGGCTGGCGGCAATTCGCTGGATAATCTGTGCATCGCCGTGACCATCGGCTGGCTGGTCCAGTCCCTGTTCCTTGGCGTGCCGGCTGTGGCTCATGTGGTTCACCCCAAGGCCGATGCCACGTGGGCGCTTGAGCCCGGCGGCTCGCTGAAGCTGCTGGCTCTGCTGTTTGTGATTTCCCTGATGGCCTCGTTCATTCCCTATGTGGTGGAGCAGATCACGCTGCGACGCACCACATCCGGCGCATTTTCGGTAATGCAATCCATCAATCCCGCCATGGCGGTGGCCGTGGGACTGGCGTTCGGCGAGATTCCCAGCGTTGGTGAAATCGTCGGTGTGGCGTTGGTGATTTGCGCGGTTATCGTTACGTTCTCCGGCGACGCCGCACCCGCGGACGTTCAATAATGTGTCGTTCGGCACGCCGTATCCGCAGGACGTGGTACAGTAATTTGCTGTTGCGCATTATTGCGTAACGTGGAGTCATGCCTGAGTGGCCGATAGGGGCACCCTGCTAAGGTGTTAGTCGTGTAAACGGCTCGAGGGTTCGAATCCCTCTGACTCCGCCGATTAAGGTTCCGGGTGAAAGCTCGGAACTTTTTTGTTTTCCGGAAACTCCGGGTTAAGTAACTCCTGAAATAACCGAGGACGGGCGGTCTCCGCTTGTGGTAAGCGGAGTCGGAGGTACGCCATTGTCCGTCCGCCTCCAAACCGCCATTTTAGTGGGCGAACGAGTGCGGCACGTCGGGAAAAGTCCGAGCGACGAAAGAAAAATGTCCACTAAGTGAGACTTTTGCGTGGTGTTCGTGAATGGTGATTGAAGATTAACCGGTTTATATATTGCTTGTCCAATCGCTTGCTCATCGCCTCCCTCCCCGCAGTACTTGACCGAGATGGGCGGTACCCTAGAGAGAGAAGAAGAGTTCCGAAGGGCGGGCAAAGATGAGCCATATCGCTGGGCAGGGGCAACATCGCTCCAACTCGACACGAACCAACCGTGCGGCGCTGATTATCGTGTTCGTGATCGTGCTCGCCGTTGCGCTGGGCATCGGCGCATGGTTCGCAACCCATCGCACGGACGGCAATGGCCCCGCACACGCCGGAGTGTCGGACGTCGCGTTGAATAAAGCGAAGAACACGCCCAAACCGGTGACCGAACATCACGGCAATTCACCGGATTGCCCGGATACGGACTGCATCGCCATGCTGGTCAACGGCGATTTGTTGTTCCATGAGGGATTGTGGAGCCATTTCCAAGGCCCGAACCCCAACGCCACGGATGGCACCGCCTTCAACTTCGACCCGCTGTTCGCGCCGATGAAGCAGTACATTCAGGCTTCGGACATCGCCGTGTGCGAATTCGAAACCCCGATCGCCCAGCGCGGCGGCCCATATGCCGCGTACCCGATCTTCAACATTCCGCCGGAAGTGGCGGATGCCGCCCGCAACGTGGGATACAACGCCTGCACACACGCCACCAACCATTCCTGGGATCAGGGGGCGGATGGCATCGCCCGTCTGTGGGACACGCTTGAGGCCAATGGCATCGCCCAGACCGGCTCGTACAAAACCGAAGCCGACTCCACCAAACCGTTGGTCATCGATTCCCCGACCGGCGGCGGCAAGCTGGGTCTGGTCACCGGCACGGTCTCCCTCAACGGCATGACCGCCGACGAGGACTGGCAGGTGGATCGTCTGCGCGAAGACGGCGACCCGAATCACGACAGCGACATCCAGCGCGCGGTAGACAAGGCCAACAAGGCCCGCGAGCAAGGTGCCGATGTGGTGGCCATCGCCATGCACTCGGTGCAGGAATACCTTGATTACGCCGATTCCTGGCAGATTTCGGAAGCCCATGAGCTTGCCGACACTGGTGCCTTCGACGTTATTTACGGTGCCGGTTGCCATTGTGCGCAGCCCATCGAGAACTATAACGGCACGTGGATTATCTACGGTCTGGGCAACGCCGTCACCGAGTCGGCGAACACGCCGGAAACCTTGGTCAACAATCAGGGTGTGACCGCACGCATCCAGTTCGCCGGCAAGAAGGGCGTCAAGGGGTCGTGGCGCGTCAACCGCATCGATTGGGTGCCCACCGCCAACGTGCATCAAGGCAACTACCAATGGTGCCCGATATCCAGCGACCATCCCATAGGCACATGTCGGGACGAAGCCTACGACGCTCAGATACGCCAACGCATCTGGGATGTCATCTATTCGATGGGCGCGGACCAGAACGTCGTCAAGGAATGGAACATCACGCAGGAGCAGGCGGCAAAGCAATAGTTGCTCGGCTTGGTCTCAAGGAGGGGAAGCCGCAAGGTGACGCTTTTCCCGCCGGCCTCCTAATGTGGAGCCCATGACCGAGATTTACGAAACCCAAAGCGAACGCACCGATCTGCCCCTCGTCGTGATGCCGTCCGTGCTTGACTCGATGATCGAGCCCATCAAGGCCCAGTTCCCCGCGCTCCACGACGTTGCCCGCGTGCGTATGTTCGAGGAATTCACGTCCGACGAGGCGACCATAGCCGAGCGTCTGAAGGATGCCGACGCCCTGCTGGTGGGCGGCTACCACATTTCGGACGATCTGCTGCGCACCATCAGCGGGCAGGGGCGCGTCAAGTGCATCGTGTTCTGCGGTACCGGCGTCGCCAGCTACCTCAATCTCGATAAGGCGCGCGAGCTGAAGATCCGCGTCTGCAACGCCGAACATTATGGCGATCACGCCGTGGCCGAGCACACCTTCGCCCTTCTGTTCGAGCTCATCCGCCGCGTTGGCCAACTCGATAAGGACGTCAAGGCCGGCAACTGGGCGTGGGCCAGCGGCGATGGACTGCAACTCGCCGGCCGTCGCATGGGCATCATCGGACTGGGCGGCATCGGCTCCACCGTGGCCGGCATCGCCCGCGCCCTCGGCATGGAGGTCGCCGCATGGAATTCGCATGTGCCGCCCGAGCATTTCGAACGCTCCGGTGCCACTCCGGTCGACGATCTCAACAAGCTCATCGAAACCAGCGACGTCATCTCCGTCCATCTGCCGCTGAACAACGCCACGCGCGGCATCGTCACCGCCGAGAACCTTGCGCATGTGAAGCCCGGCACCCTGTTCATCAACACCGCCCGCTCCGAAGTCATCGAATCCGGTGCGCTGCTTGCCCGACTGCAAAAGGGCGATGTTCCCGCCGCACTCGACGTGTTCGACCATGAGCCGCTGACCGCCGACGACGCCATCTGCCATGTGCCCGGCATCGTCCTGACCCCGCACGTCGGCTGGCGTGCCGACGGCGCGTTCAAGGAGCTCACCCGCCAGATGATCGCCTGCCTGACCGCCTACTTCGCCGGCGAAGACTATAACGTCGTCGTCTCCGAACGCTGATAGCCCTGCCTAGCCTCGCGCTCAATCGAACACCCAGCCAGTCGACCACCGGAACACGCTCATGCAGACGATTCTCAACACGCCCGACGATCCCGCCCACGATTCGCTCGTCGAAAAAAAGTCCGAATTTATCGGCGACGCCGCCCATGTCGATACGCTCGACGAGGCGCTCGCGTTCGTGGCTGCGATCCGTGAGCAGCATCCGAAAGCCCGACACGTGGCGTATGCCGCCGTGTGCGGAGGCGCGGATGGGCGACTGTCCGAACGCATGAGCGATGACGGCGAGCCGTCCGGTACCGCCGGCAAGCCGATTCTCGACGTACTCAAGCAGTCGGGCACCACCGATTGCGTGGTTGCCGTCACCAGATATTTCGGTGGTATTCTGCTGGGCTCCGGTGGGCTGGTCCGCGCGTACTCATCCGCCGCATCATTGGCGATGAAAGCCGCCCGCGCCGCCCGCATCATGACCGCCAAGCGATACCGGGTTCGCCTCGAATACCCGCAGTTGGCCCGATTCCAGCAGATCCTGGCGCAGCTTGGTGGCAGTCAGGAGGATGAATCGTATGCGGTGAACGTCGAGTTGACCGCGGTGGTGCCGCAGGATGATTGCGCGCGATTCGAGGAGCGTGTGCGGGAAGCGTTCAATGCCGCTGTGGTGCCGGCTCCGATTGACATGGTCAACATTCCGGTTCCGCTCGCGTGACGCCTGTATGACTAAGCTGGGCATCATGACCGACGAGAACACCACCAGCCAGCAGACCCAGCCCACCGAGGCCGCAACCGAGGCCGCGGCCGAGACTGCAACCGACACGGACGCCCAGCAGCAGGACCAAGGCGCGCAGTCCGCAGCCGAGTCCGCCGCTCCGGTGGATTTCGAACCGCTGACCGCTACATACGAGCGTCTGCGCCATTCCACCGACCCGGCCGAACTGTCCGAATTCGCCCGTCGGCCGTTGCCTGACCGTGCCGATCAGGCGGCGTTCTCCCGCGCCACCGCACTTTTGGAGGCTGTGGCCGGCAACCCGCACACCCCGGTGGCCGATCGTGTGTTCCTCGCCGACACCATGCCGTTCCCGAACGTATTGGTCAAACTCTCCGAAGACCCCGAACCGTCCGTGCGTCAAGCCGTGGCCGCCAACGGGGACGACAAGAATTGGCTGGTCGGCCGTCTGACCAAGGACCCGGTGCCTGCGGTCCGGGATACGGCGTTGAAAAACAAGCGCACCAGCTGGAAGATGCGGCTTGAGGGTGCGCAGGACCCCACTGCGGATGCGGAGACATTGGATTTCTTGGGCGTACTTGGCACCGAATCCGAAGAGGGAGCACCGGCGGTGCTTTCTTCGATGGTCCGCCGTGCCGTGGCACTGAACCCCAATACGTCCGAAGCGATGCTTGCCAAATTGGCCAACGACCCCTCGGCCGAGGTGCGGCACGCCGTGGAAAGCCGCCGCTAAGCACACTATTGCTGTGTTTTGCCGCGCAAATTTGGCCGGCAATCACCCCCTGTCCACCATTGTGAGCGCTCACATCTCACTATGTGAGGGTAAAAAGTACATAATTTGGCGGAATCATGGCATTTTTCTTACGGTGTGGCGCAATCAAACGGCGTTAGACTGGGGCTATGAGTGAGATTACCGAGAGTGAAGAGCGTCTGGCCCGTCCGTTGATTCGACTGGCCAAGTTGGTCGGTGTCGGCACGAGTTATTTGGGCATGAGCCATGACTACCACGAGATAGACGATGACGTCCTGATCGAGGTGCTGGCAGCGCTGGGCATCGACGCCTCCAGCGAGAGCGCCCAACTCATCGCCATCCGACGCATTCTGAACGAGCGTTACGCCCGATTGGTGGCACCCACCGTGCTGCATATCGCCGGTAGCGAGGACCGGGTGCTGGTGAACACCGGTATTCTGGACGTGCCTTCGGCGAGCATCACGCTGGAGAATGGCGAGCCATATCAAGGCACCATTGAAGTTGGTCCTGGAGATGGATCCCAGGCCTACGACTTGGATGGTACGTTCATTTCGAATGCGGCTGTGGTCATTCCCGCCGATCTGCCGATTGGTTACCATACGCTGCACGTCAAGGTCGCCGACCGTGTGCAAGACGCCACTTTGATCAGTGCACCTGATCGCGTCGATCTGCTTGACCCGATGAAGGGCGGCAGTCTGTGGGGCTGGATGGCCCAGCTGTACTCGATTCGCTCCTCCAACTCCTGGGGCGTGGGCGATTACGAGGATCTGAAGACCATGCTGGTGGACGCCAAGCAGAAGACCGGTGCCGACTTCGTGCTCATTAATCCGGTGCATGCCGCCGAGCCGGTGTCCCCGCTCACCCCGTCGCCGTATCTGCCGGTAAGCCGTCGCCTGATCAACTTCACGTACATCCGTCCTGAGGCGATCGCCGAATATGCCACGCTCAGCGAGGGCGACAAGAATGCCGTCGACGGACTGCATGCCGACACCGAACCGCTGAACGGTGATTCCCAGCTCATCGACCGTGACGCCATGTGGCGCAGCAAGATGCACGCCCTGTGGATTATCTTTAAGGCCGGCCGTACCGCCGAACGCCAAAGCGTATTCGACCAATTCAAGGCGGACTGTGGTTCCGACTTGGAGGCGTATGCCACGTGGTGCCTGTGCTACGACAAGTGGGGAGCACCCAACGGCGAGGAGAGCAACTGGGAGCGCAAGTTCAATCGCAACTCCCCGGAAATCGCCAATCTGCGCAAGCAGTACCCGGACACTTTGGACTTCTACCGCTGGCTGGAATGGATTGCCGCCGAGCAGCTGTCCTCCGCCCAACAGGCAGCCAAGGACGCCGGCATGCATATCGGCATCATGTCCGATATGGCCGTCGGCGTGCACCCCTCCGGCGCTGACGTGTGGTGGAATCCCGAGCGCTTCGCCAAGGGAGCCACGGTCGGCGCACCGCCGGACATGTTCAACCAGCAAGGCCAGAACTGGAGCCAGCCGCCGCTGAGCCCGATCAATCTGGAGACCACCGGCTACGAGGCCTACCGCAATATGGTGCATGGCATGTTCGCCCGTGCCGGTGCGGTGCGCATCGATCACATCCTTGGTCTGTTCCGCCTGTGGTGGATTCCCGAGAACCGTTCGGCTATGGATGGCGCTTACGTGTACTACGACTCAGACATCATGCTGGGCGTTCTGGCCATCGAGGCCTCTCGTGCCGGCGGCGTGGTCGTAGGTGAGGACCTCGGCGTGGTGCCGGACCATGTGGCCGATTCCCTGTCGAGCCACGGTATTCTCGGTTGCGCCGTTGAATGGTTCGAGCAGTGCGACGGCGTGTTCCGCGCCCCCTCCCAGTGGCGTCCGTATGCATTGGCCTCCGTGAATACGCACGATTTGCCGCCGGCCGCCGGTTACCTGGAATACGAGCACGTCAAGATTCGTGAGCGTCTGGGCTTGCTGACCGGCCCGGCCGAGGAATTCGAAGCCTCCGCCAAGGCCGAGCAGGATGCGATGCTGGCCATGCTGGTCGAGCAGGGTTATCTTGATGCCGACTTTGCCGAACATCGTGAGGATCACGAGGCGGATATCGTCGACGCGCTGTACCGCGCACTGAAGGGTTCGCCGTGCAAGCTGCTCGCCGCCTCGATCACCGACGCGGTGGGGGAGAAGCGTGCGCAGAACCAGCCGGGCACCAACAACGAATACCCGAACTGGCGCATCCCACTGGCCGACGCCAAGGGCAACGTGGTACCGCTCGAAACCCTCTTCGACACCCCCGGTGCCCAACGCTTCGCCCAAATCTTCAATTCCTGACCCGCTTTACCTCCCTCTGACGAGCCGAGTCGTTAAGCGGACAGTCCAGTGGACTGTCCGTAGACGAGGCCTGAAAGAAGCGATAGCTGAGAGAAGGCAGGGAATTGCCTCACCGTAGGTGAGTCGGTTAGCCGAAGTGGGTGGGAGAGAAACCATAAATAGGGGAAGAGAAGCCATAAACCCAATGGAGTGTCCCCAGTTGCCCTATGTCAAGCCCGGCGATATACTAGTGGATTGTTGTGTTTCCCTAAGGGGTCCTTCAAAGCGCTATCCCACTCGCCATCGAGGACTTTCAGGGAGCCCACGGATAATGAGGTTCGACGCCTCTTGGATGCGGCCCTGACCAAGCCACACCAAGCAGCTGAGACCCGGAACACAATATAGAAAAGGTAATCCAGTGAAAACTTTCACTCCGAAGCCAGCTGATCTGACTCATGACTGGTACGTCATCGACGCCACCGACGTGGTGCTCGGCCGTCTCGCCACCCAGGCTGCAATCCTGCTGCGCGGCAAGAACAAGCCGACCTACGCTCCGCACGCCGATTCCGGCAACCACGTGATCATCATCAATGCCGACAAGATTGCTCTGACTGGCAACAAGATGGGCAAGGAGCTCTACTCGCACTCCGGCCGTCCCGGTGGTCTGCGTCGTGACTCCTACGCCGAGCTGCTCGAGAAGAACCCCGAGCGCATCATCAAGAACGCTGTCAAGGGCATGCTGCCGAAGAATCGTCTGGCCAAGGTGCAGCTCGACCGCCTGCGTATCTTCCGTGGCGCCGAGCACCCGCACACCCCGCAGAAGCCCCAGGTCTTCGAGATCGCCCAGGTCTCGCAGCAGGCCAAGTGAAACCTGAGAGGAGATAAGAATCATGGCTGAAAACACCAACGACTCCCAGGTTGTCGAGACCGAAGAGGAGCTCACCAACTACACCACCGAGACCAACGCTGGCGCTGGCACCGGCACCTCCGCGATTGAGCCGGGCTACGGCACCGGTCGCCGCAAGGAGGCTGTCGCCCGTGTCCGTCTGGTTCCGGGTGACGGCAAGTGGACCATCAACGGCCGCACTCTGGAGGAGTACTTCCCCTCCAAGCTGCTGCAGCGTGAGGTCAACTCCCCGATCGTTCTGCTCAAGCTCGAAGGCAAGTTCGACGCTATCGTCCTCGTTGACGGCGGCGGCACCACCGGCCAGGCCGGCGCCATCCGCCTCGGCGTTGCCCGCGCTCTGAACGCCATCG
>OGYS01001715.1_pt1 | contig 12211 bp, 13 predicted proteins | sample 1576611 | NCBI WGS metagenome assembly OGYS01 (sample SAMEA3541571, study PRJEB24748) | human gut metagenome | biome: human gut; feature: human-associated habitat; material: faeces | place: China | collected 2012
GCGTGGTTTCGATCGAGAGGCTGCTCGAAAAACGATAGTTTTTCGACAGCCTCAACCCCCCGTCAAAGACGGGGGGTTGTTATACCTGAATCGCAAAAAGAAAGAGTGGAAAGCGCTTCACTCTCCACTCTTAACTCTATTAAAATTACTTGCTCTCCAGCAGACGAGTCGTCTCGGAAGAATCGATCAGATTGGTCATGCTGCGCAGGCTGATGCCCAGCGTAGACAGGTTGTGCATCATCGCAGATGTTGCGGGAGCCAGCACGCCGGCAACGCCCAGACCGATCAGCGAACCGTTAAAGCCGATTACGAAGCGGTAATTGGAGTTGATACGGCTCATCAGACCCCGTGCGATACGGCGCAGCGCAACCAGCTCAAACAGATTCTCGGCTGCGATGGTGATGTCCGCAATCTCACGGGCGATGGCAGCGCCGTCGCTGATGGCTACGCCAACGTTAGCCGCCGACAGCGCCGGAGAATCGTTGATACCGTCGCCGAGCATGATGACCGTATGGCCTGCCGCGCGTTCCTGCTCGACAAAGTTTGCCTTGTCCTCCGGCAGAACCTCAGCGCGGTAGTCGTCCACGCCGACCTCAGCCGCGATAGCCGCTGCCGTGCGCTCACTGTCGCCGGTCAGCATGACTGTACGCTTGATGCCGAGGGCGCGCAGCGCCTTCATCACATCGTGGGCCTCCGGACGAAGCGGGTCTGCGATGCAGATAACGGCCGCCAGCTCACCGCCGATGGCCAGATACAGGTGCGAGAACTCGGGCGGGAGTGCATCATACTTCTCCTGCTCACCGGCCGGAACCGTACACTTTTCATCCTCGAAGATAAAGTGTGCACTGCCGATAACGACCTTCTTGTTTTCAACCATGCTGGAAATGCCGTGCGCTACGATATACTCAACCTGCGAGTGCATTTCCTCGTGCGCCAGATTGCGCTCACGCGCAGCGCGGACAACGGCGTTCGCCATAGAGTGTGGGAAATGCTCCTCCAGGCAGGCTGCAACGCGCAGCATGTCGTCTTCGGAACGACCACCGAACGGAATAACCTTGGCAACCACCGGGCAGGCGTGCGTCAGCGTGCCGGTCTTGTCGAATACAATGGTATCCGCCTGCGCGACAGCCTCGAGGAACTTGCCGCCCTTGACCGTGATATGATACATGCTTGCCTCACGCATGGCGGACAGAACCGCCAGCGGCATAGCCAGCTTGAGCGCGCAGGAGAAGTCAACCATCAGCACGGACAGTGCACGGGTGACATTGCGGGTCAGTGCGTAGCTGAGCGCACTGCCGACCAGCGTGTACGGCACCAGCTTGTCCGCCAGATTGGCGGCATGGCTCTCAGCAGCACTCTTCAGCTGCTCGGACTGCTCGATCATGGAAACGATCTTGTCGTAGCGGCTCTCGCCGGAGGACTGTGTGACCTCGATCACGCAGTCGCCTTCCTCGATGACCGTGCCGGCGTAAACCTGCGTACCCGGACGCTTTGCAACCGGCATGGATTCTCCGGTAAGCGATGCCTGATTAACCATGACTTCGCCTTCAATAACCTCACCGTCCAGCGGGATGACGCTGCCCATGCGAACCAGAATGTGGTCACCGACAGCGATGTTGGACAGCGGTACAAGTACCTCTGCGTCATCGGTCTTGAGCCATACGCGTTTTACGTTGAGCGACATGCAGCGTGCCAGATCGTCAACCGACTTTTTATGCGTCCACTCCTCGAGCAGCTCGCCAATATCCAGCAGGAACATAACCGAGCCTGCCGTGGAGAAGTCCCGGCGTACCATCGAAACACCGATGGACAGCGCGTCGAGCAGCTCAACCTTCAGCTCTCTGTGAATCAGGCGCTTGAGACCGCGGCCGAGGAACGGCAGCGACAGCCAGATCGTGCGTGCAATCTGCAGCGGCGTTGGCAGGAACAGCGTGCAGGCAAACTTCGTAATAACCTTGCCAACCAGCTTTTCCTGATACTCACGGTTGAGCGCACGGCCGCTGTGGGTCGGCGTCAGCGCCGTGACAGACGGTGCAGTATAGTTAAACTGAGCGATCGCGCGGATGATATTCTCGCGGTCACCGATGTAGCGGATGACAGCACAGCAGGTGCGCTCGTGCACGGTTGCGCTGAGTACACCCGGCTGATTCTGCAGATACGCCTCCAGCAGATCAGCCTGCTCCAGCGTCATGCGGTACTGCTTCATGCGCACGCGAAGCCGTCCGCGGCTTTCGTGTTCAATGAATGCTTTCATAGTAAAATTACCTCCAGCTTACTTCCGGTAGATAGGAAAAGAGGGGCTCTGCCCCTCTTTGATATTCGTCCCATGAAAACCGGGAACATGTGCCTCGGTTTTCATTCCCTAAGAGGGAGAAAGCTTCCGAACGGGAACTTTCGGGCGACTTTGGAACGGCTCACAGTCCGTTCTTCCTGTCCGCCAAACCACGGTTTGGCAACAGGTTCTTATGCCTCAACCGGAGCAGCAGTCGGGTCCTCATCGGTCAGCTCAACCTCAATGTCTGCATCCTCAACAGCAGCAGCCTCTGCCTCAGCAGCGCGCTTCTCGTTGATCTCCTCTGCGGAAGCGAGGATGTCGCCGACGTTCTCCTTAACGCAGTCAACGGTATTCATAACAGTATCCTTCATGCGAAGAACCGCTGCGGTAGCATGGGTATATACGTTCTTAGCATCCTTGCTGCTCAGCAGCTTGATACCTGCGGAACCGAACAGAGTGCCACCAACAAATACGGCGATGTCCTTGTAAATCTTCTTCATAATATGTTCCTCCTATCAATCTCACTTGCGCTTACAGCCGGTAATCATCGTCATTACCATGCAGAACAACGCGGCCCATGCCCAAAAACGATGCTGCTTCATACAGTACACCTCCAAACATGGTGTGTTTTTTGTTTGCGATTATCATATCACAATTTTCCCTGCTTGTCGCACAGCTTTAGACATGAAACGCACGGAATCGGACATTTTCGCAGTTTGTTGCCGCTAATTTTTAGTTTTATCGTCAAAATAGTTGCATTTTGCTAACTTTTTCGAGCTTGTCGGCGGTACTGCGAGGGCGTCAGCTGATAGCGGCGCTTGAACGCCACACCGAACTGACTGGCGCTGTTATAGCCGACCGCCGCTGCAATATCCACGATGGAGAGCGGACTCCGATGCAGCAGTTCGGCAGCATGCTGCACCCGCTTTTCAAGCAGATACTGGTGGATCGGACGACCATAGGTCTGCCGAAATATATCCTTCAGGGCGGTTGGCGAAATGCGGAACCGTGCAGACAGCTGGTCGATCGTAAGCGGGTCGGACAGGTGCGATACCATATACTCTTGTACCTGCCTCACTGTATCGGTCAGATAGTGATCGCGGGAGACGGATTCCGGCGGTATCGTCAGCAGCGGACTGTCTGTACTGATGAGGTACAGCAGCTCAATGGCCTTGATTGCACTGTAGGCGGCTCTGTCCTGCTCCGGAACGGACTGCAGTGCCGCAGCCAGACTATCAATCCACACCGCGCTGCGCAGCACTACGCAGCCCATATGCGGAGTGACTCGTGCTTTGATTCGTGCTGCGTTGACCGTCAGACGGCACGGTGCCGCTGCGCTCTGCTCGATGAGCACCAGCTCACCGCTGAACAATCCGTCCGCGACCGAAAGGCTCTGCACACTTGCGCCGAGCAGCAGCAGTACCTCGTGCTCATGCAGAAACACTTGCCGCCCATTGGTCATGGTCAGCCGCAGACCGCCCTGCCGGCAGAATAGCACCTCGCACGGCACCTCGGATGGCTCCGCAGGCATGGCCGGCGGCACGCTCAGCGCGCAGTCAAAATCGCACACGCGCACGCCATCCATCGGCTGGGTCCAGCGTACGCAGCCGGACAGCGATGCGCCGGTATTCGGTTTGAGCAGAGTTTCCAGCACTGCGATTTCCTCCGTTGGTATATATCGGTTTATTAGGTTAGATTTTGCTAACCTATGTTGAAAAGCAAAGCCGCTGCAAAGCGGCCTTACTCTGCTCATTTATGCAGAAAGGAAAACAGTCCCTTTTTCTCATATCGCTCCTTGGAAAAGGACGTAACGGTGTAGCCGGTAGCGTTTACCGCATCGCGGACAGCCTGCTCATCGAGATCCTGCTCAGTGAGGATAACCGTCTGCCCCTTGCCGTGAGAGGAAGTGACCTTCTTCACAGGAAATGCCTTGCGAACCGCATCGTTGACATGGCTTTCGCACATGCCGCACATCATGCCGTCAACGCCGAGAGTAATTTTCAACATGGGTGTAATGCTCCTTTTGTACCCGAGCTGGTTAGCTTTTACTAACTAACAATATATCACGAAATATCGCAGATTGCAAGGGGGAATCCTTAGTTTTGCGTAGGAGTTTGCTCATGCAGGATTCGCCGCACCCGCGGCAGGGGCAAGAGGGTAGACACCTGCGGTTTCTACCCTCTTAACTCCCGTTTCCCTTTATTTCTTAGTCTGGCGCAGATTGCCGACATGTGACCGCTTCGAAATGGGGGAACGGCAGTCGGGTTACTCTTGCGTTTGTTTCGCAAAATATTCGCAGTTCACAGACAGCGTACTGCTACACAGGCGGTTTAGTCAACGCAGGCGCGGCATAACAGTGCCGCACAATTCGTAAGTCTGGAGATTACAGACAGCACCTACGAATTAAGCGTTTGGTGCAAGTTATCCTGCGCAGGCCCTGTCTATCATAACGCGCTCACGAATTGCGCGACACGGGTATGTCGCGCCTGCGTAGAGTAGCTGGTCTGTGTAGCAGAACGGTATCCGACACTGCGAATATGCGGATACATGAGCGCACGCAGTGCGTCTCTGCGGAAGAAAAACTCCTCTGCCGCTCCCCTGCTTCGCAGCGGTCACATGTCGGCAATCTGCGCCGTGCCCTCTAAGGAAATGGGTGATTCTCAAGAGGGTAGAAACCTTGGTGTCTACCCTCTTGTGCGCCTGCCGCGCAGGCAAGAACCGTTCGCCTCGAAGGCGAAAAACCATCGTTTATCAAAAGATTATATCATGATAAAGGAGTCCTAACCTTGACCATCGAAGAAATCCTCAAGCTGCGGCAGGAAGCCGGCGGCTTAAACAAACTGATGCACATGCACGTTGTGACGCTCGACAAGGACGGCGGCGCAACCGTAGAACTCGACCTGACCCCCGAGCTGCTCAATCCGCTCGGCATGGCGCACGGCGGCACGATCTTCACGCTGTGCGATATTGCGGCAGGCTCTGCGGCAGCGTCTCAGGGCACGGTGGCCGTCACGCTCGACAGCACCATCCACTACTACCGTCCGGGTCGCTGCGGCAAAAAGCTGACCGCTGTGGCGTACGAGCGCAAGCGCGGCCGCAAGGTGTCGGTCTACATGGTCGAGGTGCACGACGACGAGGGCAAGCACATTGCCGACGCAACCTTCACCATGTTCTACACCGGCGCTACGCTGGATGACATGAAATATTGAGCGGGGTAAGCAAGGCCATCGTGCAGCCGCTGCTGAGCTGGTATGACGCCGGGCACCGCGACCTGCCGTGGCGGTCTGAGCCTGCTCCCTATCGCGTCTGGGTGAGCGAGATCATGCTGCAGCAGACGCGCGTGGAGGCCGTGCGCGGCTATTTTTCCCGCTGGATGAACGCGCTGCCCGATATTCCCGCTCTCGCGGCGGCGGACGAGGCTGTTTACACCAAGCTCTGGGAGGGGCTCGGCTACTACAGCCGCGTGCGCAACCTGCACCGAGCAGCGGTCCTGCTGTGCGAAGAATACGGCGGCGAACTGCCTGCTGATTACGACAGGCTGCTTGCTCTGCCCGGCGTTGGCGAGTACACGGCAGGCGCGGTGGCGTCTATCGCGTTCGGACTGCCCGTTCCGGCGGTGGACGGCAATGTTCTGCGTGTGGCGGTGCGGCTGGATAACGATTTCACGCCGATCACGGACGCAAAATTCAAAAAGCAGACGCGCGAACGGTTCGCCGCACTCATGCCGTCCGACCGTCCCGGCGACCTCAACCAGTCGCTGATGGAGCTCGGTGCAACCGTCTGTCTGCCGAACGGCGCACCGCGCTGTGACGACTGCCCGATTCAGCATCTCTGCGAGGGCTTTCACCGCGGGAACGCGGCTGTGCTGCCGCTCCGAGCCGCAAAAAAGGCGCGGAGAGTGGAAAACCGCACCGTGCTTGTTGTGCGCTGCGGCGAACTGGTCGGTCTGCGGCAGCGACCGAAAAAGGGTCTGCTTGCCGGTCTGTGGGAGCTGCCCTCGCTGGACGGTCATCTCTCGCCGGACGAGCTGCGCGCGGCGCTCACCGAAATGGGATGGAGCGTGCGAAAGCTGCTCTCTCTGCGGCCTGCCAAGCATATTTTCACCCATGTGGAGTGGCACATGAACGGCGTGTATGTCGAACTGGACGCACCTGCACCCGCTCTCACCTTTGTCACACCTGCCGAGCTGCGCGACGCTTATGCGCTGCCGAGCGCGTTCCGCAGCTTTGTTTCCGTACTGGAGGACTGATCCATGCAACTGCAAACCATCGTTCACACCATTCCGCCGCTGTACGACAGCGAGTCGCGCGTGCTGCTGCTCGGCTCGATTCCAAGCCCGAAATCCCGCGAGGTCGGGTTCTTTTACGGCCACCCGCAGAACCGGTTCTGGCGCGTGCTGGCGGCTGTGCTTGGCGAGGAGGTGCCGGTCTCCATCGAGGACAAGCGCGCGATGTGCCTGCGGCATCATGTGGCGCTGTGGGACACCATCGCCAAATGCGATATTGCGGGCGCGTCCGACACGTCTATCCGCAACGCCGAGCCGAACGACATAGGCCGCCTGCTCCGCGAGAGCAAAATTACGCGCATTTTTGCCACCGGCGGCAAGTCGGCGCAGCTGTACCGCAGGCTGATCGAGCCGAAAACCGGCGTTCCCATCACGCAGCTGCCCTCCACCAGTCCGGCGAACGCCGCATGGTCGCTCGAACGGCTGATAGAAGCGTACCGCGTTATTCTTTGATTCGAGGTGTATTTTTTACGAGTAAAGAGTTATTTCCCAATGCCGCACTCAAAAAGCTGATTTTGCCGCTCGTTATCGAGCAGGTGCTCGCCATCACGGTCGGTCTGGCCGACACGATGATGGTCTCCTCGGTCGGTGAAGCGGCGGTCTCCGGCGTATCGCTGGTCGATATGCTCAACGTGCTCATCATCAACATCTTTTCCGCACTGGCGACTGGCGGCGCTGTCGTGGTCGCGCAGCTGCTCGGCGCGAGAAAGAACGACCGTGCATGCGACGCCTCCAAGCAGCTGTACTTAGTTGTGACGGTCATTGCGCTGATCATCTCGGCACTCGTCATGCTGTTCCGCGCACCACTGCTGCGGCTGCTGTTCGGCACCATCGAGGACAGCGTGATGGACAGTGCGCTCACCTATCTGACGGTCAGCGTGTTCTCCTACCCCGTTCTGGCGATTTACAACGCAGGTGCGGCGCTGTTCCGCGCACAGGGCAACTCGCGTATCTCCATGCTGATTGCGGGACTGATCAACATCGTCAACCTCATCGGCAACTCGCTGTTCATTTTCGTGTTCAAGTGGGGCGTCGGAGGCGCAGCGCTTTCGTCCGTGCTGTCGCGCGGCACGGCGGCTGTCGCTATCACGATTCTGCTGCTGAACCCCGAGCACACGGTCTCCCTGCGGCGCGGACAGCGGTTTCGACCGGATAAGGAGCTTATCCGCCGCATTCTGCAGATCGGTGTGCCGAACGGTCTGGAAAACAGCCTGTTTCAGCTTGGCCGCGTGCTCGTCGTGAGCATGATCTCGCTGTTCGGCACGACGCAGATTACCGCAAATGCGCTTGCGAACAATCTGGACGCCGTAGCCGTCATTCCGGGTCAGGCGATGAGCCTGTCGATGATCACGGTTATCGGGCAGTGCATCGGCTCGGGCGACGAGCCGCAGACGCGCCGCATGGCGAAAAAGCTGATGGTCATCACCTACGCCGTTACCGCGAGCACCTGCCTTGTCACGATTGCGTGCACGCCGCTTATCCTCAAGATTTACAGCGTGTCTGCGGAGGCGCTTGCGCTTGGCATGACGCTGATTATGATCCACAACGGCTGCGCGATCTTCCTGTGGCCGACCTCGTTCGCCATGCCGAATATCCTGCGTGCGGCGAATGACGTAAGGTATCCGATGGTGTGCTCGATTATCTCCATGCTGGGATTGCGGCTTGTCGCGGGATATATTCTCGCGGTGCACTTCGGCATGGGCGCGATCGGCATCTGGATTGCCATGATCGGTGACTGGCTGTGCCGGTCGATCTGCTTCTTCCTGCGGCTCAAGAGCGGGAAATGGCTGAGGTATGCGCCGGGATTACGGGTAGCCGCCGGACAAAAATAATGCACCGGCTTCTGTGCAAAATCCCTTTACAAGCCGTGAATATCTGTTAATATATAGATATAAGCCGTAAACTCCCCGAGGTGAAAATTACCGTTATAACTGAGGAGGGAAATCATATGACACCTAAACAGAGATGGTATTGTTTCTGGGTGATAATCGTAGTGACTGTCCTTTTAACGGCGGGCTTTGTATGGATTGCCATTCACAATCCGCAGGCGTCATTCGAGGACTTGCTTTACGCTCTTTGGAAAGGTATTGTAACCCTTGTTAACGGATAACTGAATAACAGTGCCCCGGCTCTGTCGCTTGACAAAACCGGGGCACTGCGTTATAATGGTATCAACAACGATGGCTCTCTGCGAAAGAGCGGTCGTTCCTAAAAAACTTGGTTAATTGAGGAAACGCCGCTCCTTTTCAGGGGCGGTTATCTTCTATGTTTCAGACATAGACTGATGATAGCAACGATCAGAAGACCGAACTGGAACAGATCGGAATAAGTGACCATGTCATCACCTCCCTTATGTTGGGAGGAACAACCTGTTTCACATCGTTGTTGACATTCTGAGTATAGCATATATTGCAATAGCTTGTCAATCAACCGCCTTTTATGGCGGTTTTTGTTTTATCTGCATACAAAAGGCGAACCTTACGGTTCGCCTTTTTGTCTTACGTTTTTTCGGTAATCAGGAGAAAATCCACTCCTGCTCCTGCTCCTCGCCGCAGTACTTCTGCAGCGTCTCGCGGACAGCGTGCGGGCCGCGGTTCATCTCACCAAACATGCGGACAACGGTCTCGCCTACGCCGATCTCAAACAGGTTGACACCGAAGTAGTAGCGGTTTGCCAGCAGCGGATACAGCTGAGCCTCGCTTACGTCATCGCCCAGCTTCGGGTTGCCCATCAGCGCGCGGACATGCTCGATATTCGCGTCGGGGCTGAGGGTGAACTCGCTGCCGTTATCGTCCACACCTTCCAGATAGCGCAGCCAGCCGGCCAGTACCAGCGGAATGTAAATCAGCCTGGTGGCACGGTGTGCGGGCAGCATGGAGTTATAGTAAGCGTACAGCGTGGTGCCGAAGCGCGGCGCAATCTTACGCGAGGTATCGGTTGCGGTACGCTGCGGGGAATCCTGCAGGAACGGGTTCGGATAACGTTCGCCGAGAACCTCGTGCAGGAATGCCTCCGGGTCGATAACGCCCGGGTCGGCTACCATCGGCATTGCCTCCTGCTCGCTCAGGCGCGTGATGAGGTTGACCAGCTCGGTGTCCTTCATCTCGTCGCTGATGCGGGTGTAGCCGAGCATGCAGCCGAATACGCCGAGGGCGGTATCCATCGGGTTCATGCAGGTGCTTACCTTCATCATCGCAGACTTCTCAACGATGTCGCGGCGGGTGATGATAACGCCGCACTGCTCGAGAGCCGGATGACCGTTCGGGAATGCGTTCTCGATGAGCAGGTAGTGCGGGCTTTCGGAGTTGACGTAAACAGCCGCGTGCGTGCCCTTTTCGGTTACGAACGGCTTTGCGTTCTCCAGACCGTCAGCCGCCAGCTTGTCTGCGATGCGGTTATCCGGATGCGGGGTAATCTTATCAATCATGGACAGCGGGAAGGTATTCTTTTTGAGCAGGAAGTAATACTCATCCTCGGTGATGAAGCCGTTTCTCTGCCATGCGCGTGCCATGTGACGGACAGCACGCTCCAGACGGGTGCCGTTATCCGAGCAGTTATCCAGCGAAACAAGTGCCAGCGGAGGCAGACCGGCGCGGCAGCGATCGAGGCACAGTGCGGTCAGCTTGCCGAAAAAGGACTGGCAGCCTTCCGGACCGTTCTCGCGGTCATGCTTGTAGTCCGGCAGGAACTCACGGGTGTCGTCCTGGATGATATAGCCCTTCTCGGTCAGCGTAAAGCTGATCATCTGCAGGCTCGGCGCCAGGAAAATGTCCTTCAGGCGCAGCATGTCCTCGCTCAGCTTGAGGCTTTCGGTAACGGACGCAACCACTTCCTTGTTGATCGTGCCGTTGGAATACAGGGTGACAACCAGCGACAGATGATCGCAGGCGCGGTAGCAGCGGTCGATCAGCTCCTCATCGTAGCCGTCGCAGCAGATAATGCCGGTGTCGGACAGACCGGCGGTCAGCAGGCGCTGCGCCAGTACAGCCGGGAAGGCGCGGAACAGGTTGCCGGCGCCGAAATGCAGCCAAGTCGGTGCCTTGTGGGTGTTTTCGCGCACAGCGTCAATGTCGTACTGCGGCAGACGATAACCCTTCCATGCCACGTTATGTTTAATACTCTCTTTTGTAAGTTTCATAAAGAGGTCACTCCCTTTCAGCGAACGGACTGTACCGTTCTTCTCCAATCATATATAGTATAACAAAAAATCAGCCGTTTGCATAGGGAAAAACAGAATTATTCACAAAAAGCTGAAAGCATGCTGCCAATGTTTTCAAATAAAACAAAAACCGCCCGAAAAGGCGGCTGATTGACTTTATTCGGTGTTATATGCTATAATCATTGCGGACACTGTTACATAAGGCGGTCAGACCCTCTTTTCCTTTCCCGCAGTCCGCGGCAGGAAGGAGGTGGCGCAAGTGCAGAAGAAAGCATTTCAGCTTTTTGTATGTGCGGTCATTGTACTGTACATTTTCTGTATAAAAGCGCGATGACCGTCCGGCTGGTACCCGAAACGGTCATCAAAATTTAACTGATGAAAGTACAAGGGCCTGACTGCTGTAACAGTGTCCCTTTGGCTTTATTATAGCATATCCCCCGGTTTTGTCAAGCGACAGGCCGAGGGACTGTTTTTATCTTACGGATCATTCTCCATTTTCAATTCTCGATTTCCGTCGCCGCTTTTCCATTCGGCAGCGCGCCATAGATACGGTTGACCAGCTTCATGCCGAAGTAGACCAGCACGATCTCGATCGGCAGCAGAATAAGGTTCTTCGGCACGCGCGTAACGAGCAGCACGCTCATCGCCTTGCCGCCGGTGACGGTCAGCCACAGGGTGTTCAGGCAGATATTGCAGAACAGGTTGATGCAGGTCTTTGCGCCGATGGCACGCCATACGGTGATCTTGCGCGGATACAGCCACAGACCCCAGATCAGACCGCCGACAACGGCTGTCAGCGTATAGCCCGGGAAATACGCGCCCATGGACAGGTTGCCCGCAAAGTAGCCGAGCACGTCGGTGCACACGCCGGCCATCATGCCGACGACCGGGCCGAACAGCATGCCGATCGACGCATTGCACAGGAAGCCGAAGCCGATACGCAGGTTGGGCGGCAGCTTGATCGACAGACCGAGCAGATCCAGCGTGACGTTGATCGCAATGAGCAGCGCCGTGACCGCCAGACAGCGGGTGGACTTCAGCTCACGCAGCGAGCGGACAAAGATATTCGGAGTTTTAGACATAGAAAAAGACACCTCCTAATCAAATTCATCTGTTGCCACAGCGATTTAGGAAAGTGCCTAAACAGTTGCAGCAGCGGGATGCGACCACAATACCGCAAGGAAAAGGCTCCCTTTCGTCCGCCGAACAACTCCCCGTTTCAGCGGCACTTAACGCATTGTGCTCTACTCTGCTTTTTCTGTTATAATTGTACCACGGTTTGAGCAGGTGTCAATACAGAAAATCTGTGTTCTGTCGGCTTGGTTTTGGTGCATTCTGTGGAATTGGGTGAAATGGCAGACAATCTGTTAGACAAGGGGATTGGACAGCCTCCTCCCTGCTCCGGCGGGTTTTCCGGAAAGTACAGAAAAAGAGCTCCAAACATAAGTTTGAAGCTCTTTAACTTGGTGCGGATGGGGGGACTTGAACCCCC
>OGYS01001721.1_pt1 | contig 12186 bp, 8 predicted proteins | sample 1576611 | NCBI WGS metagenome assembly OGYS01 (sample SAMEA3541571, study PRJEB24748) | human gut metagenome | biome: human gut; feature: human-associated habitat; material: faeces | place: China | collected 2012
TCCATTTTGTCGCCGGTGAAATGAACCTGCCATCCATCGGCTCCCTGATAGTCTTTTGCAAATGCAGTTGTGTGTACCCCTGCTGCCATTATCACTGTCATGGCGAGGCACAAAATTTTCTTTTTCATACTCTGTACCTCCCTACTGTAAGCTCATTGTTGTTTCGTCGTCTGATACATTCACGTCCACGCCCCAGGCACTCTTGATTGCGTCCTTTGCGTTGTGTGTCTGAACTGCATCCACCTCTGCGTCAATGTGGAAGGTGTAACCATTGTACTTGTAAGTATAAGTGATGGTTTTGTCCTTTACTGTTTTCTCTACCTCTGTTGCAATCTTCGGATCAATGCGGAGTGTGTCAGATAATGCCGGTGTGGTATCTCCGGCTTTTACTGCCTTTGTGTAATAAAGAACGGTTCTTTCGTCGGTGGTCTGCTGATCTGCAACTACCCAGCCGTTAGCGGTAAGGAAATTCAGTTCGATCAGATCCGGTGAAAGAGTGGTGTTCTTCTCGCCCTCTTTGTTCTGCCAGCTCTTGGTAAGGATCACACGGACGAAGGTTTCGATGTTACCGCTGTTCTGAACACTGAGCTCTTCTTTGTATTTCTTTCCGGGTGCGAATTTCTCCTTTTCTCCGAGAAGGCCTGTCAGGAGTTCCCCGTCTTTTACTTCTTGCTGGTTCTTAGATGTAAAATCCTGGCTGCTGACGACATCGCCATTCTCTAAAAGAGATACGCCGATATTCTGCATCTCGATCTGTGCGGAATAATTCTCACTGTAGTAGGTGAGTGCGGCACGTGTACTGCCGACAGTACTGCCAATCAACAGGAGCGCTGATGCTGTCAGAAGCAGGGCCGATTTTTTTGGAAATGATTTCTTTTTCTTTTTCATCTTCGTTCCCTCCTATTCTGTGGTTTTACTGTCTTCTGTTGTCTCAGTTGTGATTACATGATTCCAGTCTGGATATGGCTTTCCATTTTCATCGTAAAGAACCGGTGTGCATTCCTGGATAACCACGATATTGAATTCTTCCGGTTTATCCTTCCCTTCCGGGAATTTGTAAGAGATATTGAGTTCCTTGAGTTCCGGTGTGGTTTCGCCTGCCGGAAGAACACCTTCATAGTGCCAATAACCATCATCTTCGGCTTGCCATCCGCCATTCGGAGCAGTATAGGTAAGTTCCATTGGAGCAAATGCTGTTACTCTTACGAAGCAATCATAATCACCGGTATTTGTAATGGTGACGTGCTTGCCATCTTTATCGACTGTTTCGTTAGGGATGGTTTCGGTAAATCCCATATTCATCGTCACACCGCCACCGGCTGTTGTATAAGTTGTGAAGTATGCCATTGCACTTCCAACTGCCAGGGTTCCGGTAAGAGCAAGTGCTGCCGTTGCCATGATAAGTGGTTTTTTATGTAACTTTCTCATTCCGACTCCCCCTTCCTAGTTCTTTTCTGCCGGTTCGGTGTACTGATACTGACCATTTTCGTTCAGCTTGAAATTATTTTTTACACCGTAGCCGCCATTCATATTGTCATCGACATCATTTGTGAAGGAAACGGATACCGGAGCACCCTTTTCATCGGTTGCTATAATCTTGGTCATTTGATCATTTGCTGAGGTAAGCTTGTAGCTTGCACCGCTGTACTCTTCTTTAACAGTTACTGTAGCTCCTGCAGGAATCCTTGTAATTGTTACGGAAGAGTCACCTGCGGCCTCAAAGTCAAGTGATTCGATGCGGGTTTCTGTTTTACCCTTAAGAGGTGTAATCTCAATCTTGAATACGAAGGTTGCTTTCTTACCGGTTGTTGCATTATGATGTGCAAGTGTTTTATTGATCTTCAGATCACCATATCTTGCATGTTCTTCCGGTTTCAGACCAACTGCACTGTTGTATTCTTTGGTCAGATCGTAGATCCAGGTATCGTTACCATTGCTGTAATAATTGTTGGTCGGAAGTGATACCAGGTAAGGGGTAAAGGTATAGGTATAATTCGTGGTAACTACTTCCGGTGTATCTACAAGGTAAAGTCCTGTAGCAAGATCAGCCAGACTTCCGGTTCCAGCTGCTAAAGTAACTGTAGCGGTTGGGTTTACGGAATCTTTCAGCAGCTTCTGTGCCTCTTTGGCACGTGCAGCCCAAGTGTTTGCGGCTGCGTTATTATCGGCACTTACTGAAGATACATCCAGTCCGGTGAAATCTTTGGTTGCGGTATAGTTACCGGATACGTCTACATCTGCCACCTTATAAAGATTCACTTGAATGTCGGTAGTTGTCAGTTCGTTGCCTTCCCCGCTTACATTAAATGCAACCGAACACTTCCGGTCCGTATCGATCGCATTCGCAGCTCTGGCACCAGGCAGAGTGAGAAGCGGAAATGCAAGAGCGAGAGCTAACAAAAACGTTGTTCCCTGTTTTAATCGTTTATTCATCATCGCCTCATGTCCTCCTTAAAAATCTTGGTTATTCTTTGTGAGCTTTTCTCTTGGAAAGGAATCGCAAGAGAATGATCACAAGAATCGTGATTGAAAGTCCTAAAATTAAATAAAGCATATAATAATTCTGAATGGCTTTTACCATAGAATCTGTAACTGATTCGGTAGCATCCTCTTCACCGTTATATGGAACTCTGGTTCCTCTTACGAGAAGACGATGGGAGTTGACTCCATATGGTGTACAGGTAAATAAAGTTACCTGGTCTTTTCCTTCTTCAATCTGGAGTGCTTTCTCCAGTGTTTCATGATCGTCTTTGTCTACCATCGGAAGAATCTGGTCTACCTTGTAGGCAAGGACTTCATCCAGTACATGGATGTAAAATTTATCGCCAACTTTGAGCTGATCGATATCGGTAAAAAGCTTTGCGCTTGGAAGTCCACGGTGAGCTGCGAAAACACTGTGGGTACTCTCCCCTCCGATCGGAAGCTTTGTGCCGTTCAGATGTCCGACACCGGTCTGAAGTTCATCATCACCGGTACCATGGTAAATGGCAAGCTTGATGTTGATCTTCGGAATGGAAAGATATCCCATTACTCCGTCATCTGCAACGTTCAGGATCTTCCAGTATTCGGTGTCTTTGATGTCATTTTCATCTTCACCAAATACATCTCCGTAGAGGTTGTTCTGCTGAATGGTATCATTGAAAGCTTTTGCCTTTTCCCACTCAGAGGTGAAGTCCTCCGGTTCCATGTCCTGTATTGTATTGTCATAGCTGCTGATCAGCTGATTCTGTCTGTAGGTGTTCCACTGGTTGGATACCGTCGGGTAGATCAGAATCCCAAATCCTATCAAGAATAACAGACCGAAAAGGAAGGTTGAGATTTTTCTTTTCATAGGCATATTCCCTTTCTCGTTCTTATTCTCTTTTTAAGAGGTCTCATTTTTCTTCTTTTGAAGCTTCTTCTCCTTTAAGTATAACACAAGGATGAAGATTGTGGTAATTACAAGACCAATAATTACCCATAAAAGATAATTTGTATGAAGACTAATTCCGCTGAGCGGTGTCTTCTCATCGGCAACTTCCTGTTCCACATAAGGTACTCTGTGACCACGGACCAGAAGCCGCTCGGTATTGACTCCGTATGGAGTACAGGTTAAAAGTGTTACAAGATCTTTTCCTTCTTCTACTGAAAGAGAGGAAGTTTCTTCCGGTTTTACTACGGAAATCTTGTCGACTTCATAACATAATGTTTCGTTTAATACATGGATCAGAAAATGATCGCCTTCTTCCAGCTGATCCAGATCGGTAAAAAGAGACGCACTCGGAAGTCCACGGTGTGCGGAGATAACGGCGTGTGTACTTTTACCGCCGATTGGAAGAGAGCTTCCTTCCAGATGTCCGGCTGCCTGTTTGAGAACATCTTCATCGGTAGTGTGGTAGATCGGAAGCTTGATGTCAATCTTCGGGATCTCCACGATTCCCATCATCTCGTCACCGGCAATATTCAGAGCATCCATGTAGGACTGGTCTTCTTTGTCACTGGCTGCGGCTACTGCAAATGAATCAGGAAGGATACTTGGAAGTAAGGCTTCATTGTAAGCTTCTGCTTTCTGCAGTTCTGCATCATAATCAATCTCATGTGCTGCATCCTTTTCGGATACAGTCTGTTCATAACTGCTGATCAATTGCTTTTGCCTGTAGTTATTCCACTGGTTTGCAACGAATGGATACAGCAGTAAGGACAACCCGGCTAAAAATATGATGCCAATAATAAGTTTGTTTGCTTTGCGTTTCATCCGAATTCTCCTTGCTGTTGTATTATTTTTTAGGAATCCGGGGCGACCTGCCCCGGATTCAATATCTGGTTATAAATAATTATTGCAATTATTTGTTGTCTGATTTCTTGCGGCTTGCGAAGAACAGACCAGCTGCTGCGATCATGATAACGCATCCAGCGATTGTGAAGATTGTTGTACCGATACCACCGGTTGATGGTAATGCGGAAAGTTTGGTGTTTGCTAAATCATCCCCAACTTCGATAATCTTACTAGCAACACCTGTCTGGCTAATGGTAATAGTTTTGGTAACATTTGCTTTACTATATCCTGTAGGAGCTTTTGTTTCTGTAAATACATAATCGCCAACATCTAAACCTTCGATGATAACATTACCATCTGTACCAGTTTTAATTGTTGTTGATGCACTAGCATCATTAGGAGCGTATGTATATTTTCCTGTTTCAGAGTTATAGACAAATTTTAAATCATGACCATCTTTAGAAACTGTAAATTCAGCATTAGCTAAACCTTTAGTTGTGTTTGTTGAATCATGTTTAAATAATGTAATCTGTCCAGTATAAAGATCTACAGGATCACTATCTGTTTCGCTTCCAGGAAAATGTCCTTTTGCAGTGTTGTTTGTGTGTACAGCAGTAATTTTAGCCTTATATGTTACGAAAATTTTCTTTCCGTAATTAGGATTAGAAATATCTGATACGAGGCTACTTAAATCAATTTCAAATTTATCACCATTAAATGCGATACTAGCATCAGCAACTGGAGTAGCGGTAGCTTTAGTTGTACCCATTTTAATAGTGTAAGAAGATGAATCTGTTATATAATCAGCGCCAGAAATTTTATCAGTAATTTTGAAGGTTCGATTATCTGGATGATTAGCTGGAATAAATGGTACTTCTGTTTCAATAGAGTACTCTACAGTATCACCAATAGCTACTACATGATTTTCATCAGTGGTAGTTTTTGTTACAGTGTTAGAAGAACGTTTTGCAGAAACTGAAGTATCTTCGAGAGAAGGATAAGTACCATCCTGAGCCACTCCGAATCCAACATATGCAGACATTACTCTATAAACATAACCTGTTTTTGCAGCACTAAATGCATATACACCAGCAGTAGAAACTGTTACGCTAGTTTCATCAGTTAAGTCTCTAGCATTAGCAAAGTCAATGTTTTCTAATGCTTTATCAATATCAGAAGAAGTAATAGTTGCAATATCAGTTACACCGGCTGGAGCTTCAAAAGTGCCACCATTCTGAGTAATCTGATATTTTACTAATCCCCAAAGAATAGACTGAGCATTCTTTCCAGGTATAGCTGTAGTAAAAGCAGCTTCAGCACCATTGATAAATTCCCATCCTGAAGAGGTTGAAGGATTAGGCTTAATGATTTGAATCATTTTAAGTGACTCAGCATCATCTAAATTATTAAGGGTAATTGTTGCGCTACTTCCAGCTGCAAATGTTGTCATACTCATTCCGAGTACCATAGCCAGTGTTAATAACACTGCAAAGATTTTTCTCATCTTCTTCATATTGTTGTCTCCTTTTCTTTTAAGGGCTTTGCCCATTTTTTATTGTCCCCTCATATGGGATAATAACGTTTTTGTGTGGCAAGAAGCCACTGAAAAATTAATCCTTACAATTATTTTCCCAGCACCTCCTTGCATTTGTTTTTATATAAAATCCATACGGCCGCAAACATAAGTAACATGCCGCCGATCATATACAAGTAAATTCCGGTGCCTCCGGTTGATGGGAGGGAATAGAGCTTCTTGTTTCCAAGTTCGATTACAACACCTTTTTCTGCGGTACCGTTAACATTATTAGCATTCAGTTTGGTTAAAAGACCATTTTCAAATGTTACAGTCCAATCCTCTGCATTTAATACATATCCTGCAGGTGCTTTGGTTTCATGAATTGTATACTCTCCGTTTAAGGTAAACAAATTGTAGCTGTTGTTTGGGGTCCATGTAATATTACCATTTGTTTCAGAAACACCGGTAGCAATTACTGTAGTACCTGATTTCAGTTCAAATTCGGCTCCGCTTAATCCAACACCAGCAGTTGTAGTGTCATCTTCGCCCCATTTTTCACTTACTTTCTTTGCAGACCATTTCAGAGTATTTGTAATGGTAAAGGTATCACCACTATTAGTAACAGCACTTACATAATTATTTTGGTTACTACAACCAGTTTCAGTAACTCTGTATTCATACCCGGTCGGAAGATTCTCAATTACACGTGTCCATTCAGCATTACCGGTGGTATCTACAATGATATTGTACGTACCAAATTCTTTCCAAGTAGAACCATTGTCTTTTGTGCCTTCCAGTTTAAACTCTACATAATCATTAGAATGATCTATTATATTATCATGCCATACTTTTTGAACAGTTATATTTTTGGATATAAGTTGGTTATGGAATACTACTTGTGTTGCAGAACCTTCACGAGTAATTTCTTTGCCGGTATTTGTGTAATTAGCTATGTTATCTTCCATTACCTTTTCGTCTGCTATTGCTTTTTTCTTTAAAACAGTTGTCGATGTTTCCCATTTCTGGTTTGCGTTTAACGTGAAATCCATACCATCTACTGTTACTTTTAAAGAATCAGGTCTAAGATCAGCTACATTGTTATTATCATCCCACTCTTTTCTGATATTGAGCTGTTCTGTTTGAAGTACATTTGCAATGTAATAGTTTTCATCTGCACAGTTCTTATCATAAGTATTGGTGATTGTTACGTTAGTAGCGTTGTCTGTGAAATTATATTCGATGTTGCTCTGATATCCTGCAGGAATATTCTTTTCAACGACACCGTATACATAATATTTTGTACTTGTTGCATCTGAACTTTCGGTTACAAGATTCGTCCATTCGCATGACCATTTATTAGATTCTGTTAAGTCGGCTGTATAAAGTTCTTTTGCCTCACCTATAATACCGTTTGAAGTTAATTCACTCTGCATAAGAGCAACTGTAACAGTTTCTTTTGGACCATCGTTCTTCCAAATCTTATTTACTTTTACTGTATTCGTTGTTACTTTGCTGTAGTTATTAGTAACAACCGCTTCGGTAGAAGACGGATAAGAATAGGAAGCAGTGTAGTCTGCAACAGGCGTTTTTTCAGTAACGCTTTCAATAGTTTTAGTGATTGGAACATCTTCCGTTGTAGTCCAGTTATTTGTTTTATTCAAAGTTACAGTTCCAGATGTACCATCTGAATAATTTACATTCAAATCGATGGAATTTACTGAGAGATTAACATTAGAAGGTTGCTTCCAAACTTTCTTATAAGTAAGAGTATGCTGTAATACTTGTATAACTGGTTTCTGATAATTTACGGTTTTTTTAGGATCATTAGTACCATCAACTTTGTAACTCAATGTTGCTGTTTCATTTGAGAAGAATCCTTCTTTTCCGGCACTGCTAGATCCCGTTCCAGGATCACCTATATCTGTATAACCGGTAGATGAAAATTTATCGTTTGCTTTTTGCGTAGGTTTTACATGGAAGCTTACTGTATAAGTTGCACCTTTTACCAATGGATTGTTAAATGTTACTTTAACAGAATTATTAGTATTGGTAACAGTATAATCACTAGAACTTAAAGCAGTTTCGTTTCCATTTGCGTCAACCATTTTTACAGTTATTTCAGGATTAGCACCAGTAAACTCTACATAATCACTTAATGTATCAGTAATTTCTACATCTTTATAAGTCGGAATCACTTGGTTAATAATACTAGATAATGCGTTGCCAAGTTTATCACCACTACCATCAACAATTGCAGCACCTTTCACTGTTGGATTGATGCCATTGTGGAATTTTTTCATGCCTGATTCTGTACCTGTTGTCAAATATACAGAATAAAACTGATCAACAGTCTTTAAGTTTGATGAGTTTTTAACTGCGTCGATGGCTTCGGTATAATAAGAAGCCGATGTTTCATTACCATGACCATATTCATCTCCATCGTTGTTGATTGAATAAGTAGGCTTACCATCTGAAAGGAAGATGACAACTTTTTTATTATTATTAGTTCGCTTCTTTAATACAGAATCAGCTTTCTGCATTGCATAGGTCCAGTTTGTACCGCCTTCTGCTTTTAAGTTATTAACTTTGTTTTTAAAAGTTGTACTATTTTTGGCTGTATACCAATCCGTTGTTTTTGTTTCATCAACTCCTGCAAAAGATACATATGCGACTGCGTTTTTGGCATTGGCATTCAATATCTGATCAACGATTCCAGTTGTACCATTTGTACCATTTAATAATTTTTTCACTTCAGGAAGGAGATTGGTATAAGTGCTGCCTCTTCCACTCCCCATACTTCCGGATGTGTCAATTACAAATAATACATCAACACCATCTGCAACACCTTCTGCTCCGGTTACGTCCAAATTCAAAGTGTAGTCATTCGTATTTTTATTGTATGTAATATATTTCCGATGAACTGGTTCACCAAGTTTGCTTGTTGTATTGGTAGAATCAGAAACAACAGTTGTTGTTTCATCATCAAACAGGCTGGCAACTTTTGCTTTTACTTTTGATAATGATAAGGTACTCTTTTTAGAACTTGATTCGGTAGAGTTTGTAGAAGCCGTTGAACTAGGTGTTGTGATCTCATTTGCATTCCATGTTTTCTTTGTGTAGTCGCTATCGTTTCCGGAAATAGCTTTTCCATTAGAAGGTGATGTATATACATAATCACTGTCAACACTTCCTTCTTCTACCGTATAATCAATTTTTACTTTTAATCCAGTCTCCTGGTTTAAAATCTTATATACTGGAACTTCCCACTTACATGTCCATTCGTTATCAGCTGTCAAAGTTTGGTCTAAAGAAGTTAATCCCAAATCTGTGGCTGTAAGCTCTTTTGTGACATATTGACCGTTTTCCTCTACGTCATATGTTGCCTTCAAGGTTACAGTTAAACTTTCAGGTCTGGTGTTCCAAGCATTATTATTGTCATCCCATACTTTAGTGAAGTTTACTTTTTTCTTGTTTGCTGCTTCATATGCATTTGTGAATGAAACGGTAGCAATCGTTTTACCTGTTAATGTAAAGCTGGTTGTATTTGGTGTTGTTTGTTCAGCTGCATCACCAACTTTAACTTTTGTCTCTGTTGTTGTTGTGAGCTGATAACCAGATAAATCTGCATTTTTCTCTGTAAGAGTTACGGTATAAGATTTTCCGTAAGTTATTTTTTTGTTGGCTAAAGTATATTTCAAATTTCCATTTGGCTGCGAAGTCATGTTACTTCCGGAAATCTCCATAGGTGCATTTTCAGTTAATCCAAATAAGTTTCTTACAGTAGTATCATCAACCGTTTGATTAGTTTCATTATCTGTCACAGAAATTTCAAATTTCAGGTTGTTTTTTATGTTGTTAATCTGTGTGCTAGATAATCCTGAAAAGTTTTTGTTAATTTCTATAGAATACTCATCATCTGCTACCGGTGGTAATTCCTGAGAGAAACCTACATTATCTAAGAAGTTACCTACAGTAGGATCACCTGATGCTGTTTTACCTGCCATAAAGAAAAATCTTGTCAGACTCGATGTTGGAATATAATCATTAGTTGCAAGGATGGAGTGCCATTTCTGATTACTACTTGTAATTCGTAATATTTTAATTCCATCGTTATCATAAACTACTTCATTTTCTTCCTCAGTTGCAGTTCGAGAGTAGTTAACATCTAACTCGTGTAAATAATTTTTTAAATTAGTTTGAGTGGTCAAATTCTTGTCTATTGCTGTTTGGGTTGGCATCATTACCAAGAACATCGTATCATACTGTTTTACATTTGCTCCTGGATAATATGTTGTTTGATCCCATGGATTCCAATCGTTCCCTTGGTGTAATACATGCTCGGAAGTACTATTTCCTCTTGCACGATGTGAAAGCCAATAGTTTAATGCCGTTCCGTCTTTTGTGAGAACATCCTGATATAATGCGCCTGATGCTTCACAGTTTAATTCAGCAAACTGATTACCTTCATATGCTGCATTCTTCCAATCATGACCGTCCTCATAAGTTCCATTAGTATTGGTAGATGTGCCATCAGAGGAAAAAAGCTTGCCGGCCACTTTATTCCAAGCATATGAGCTACTATTACCTATAGCTTCTTTAACAATTTCTATATCGCAATCTTTCTTATTGCCAGTCCCGGTTCCTGTTGTTTGCCATACACCCTCTTTTTCTTTATAATATGCATTAGAATATTGGGTACTAAAGTTAGTTGCCGTAGGGGTTTCAAATCCACCATTTTGTAACTCTTTGAAATAAGTTACTTGAATTGCCTTTGAAGTTATTTTTTCTCCATTCGTAAGTTCGACTTCAACTTTATACCATTGGCGTGCACCAGTAGCTTCTCCGTTATCATATGCTGGAAATAATTGCGTTTGATCCTGAGAAATATTTGTTTTGATTTCAGAACCGGTGTTGTAATTAACAACATCAACTTTTGTATAAGTACCTGTTTCTTTTGAACTTCGATACCAAGTATAGTTTTTTACAGAGTCAGAAGTACAATTAGCTTTTAATGCACCACTATTTATAATATCATCTGTGATTGTTACAGTTGTCGTTGTACCACGTGTTTCAAGTGAAGACAAACTGTTCTGCCAAGTTAGTGCAAACACAGAAAAACTGTTTGTAACAAATTCTGCTTTCTTAACTTTTTTCGTTTCCGTTGTTTCTACTGTTGCTTCTTTTGTCTCATCTGCAACCATGTCGACAACTTCTTTAACTTCACCCTGTTCATCTTCTTCCAGATGCATAACCGTTACATCAAGTTTCTGTTTGTCTTTCTTTTCTTCAAGGGCTTTTTTTGCTTCTTCCGGGATTTCTGCCTTTTTATAATCCATGGAAATTTTAATATTTCCATTCGGCTCCATCTTGTTTCCGTCTGCATCTACGAAAGTAATATCGTAAGCAAGGAAACCTGCGATATTGTAAGTTTCGTTTTCAGCTTTTTCATTCAGCTTTTTCTCTGTGTGATCATACTGATCATTGAGTTCTTCAGCTTTTGCTTTTTCTTCATCACTCATGGAATCAGTGATTTCCTGTTTGATGATAGGAGTAACAGAAAGTGTTGCACCTTCCGGAATGTTACCGGATTCAACAGCATCGACTGTTATCTTCACATTATCATCTTCATAAGTAAGCTGCTGGATCGGCTGTGCCTCTTCAGCTGCCGGCTGTTCAGCTGGTGCCTCAACTGTAGGAGCTTCTGCCTCAGGCTGCTGTTGTTCCGGTTGCTGCTGTTCTTGTTGTTGTTGTTGTTGTTGTTCCGGTTGCTGCTGTTGTTGTTGTTCCGGTTGCTGCTCCTCTTGTTGCTGTTGTTCTGAGGAGTTCACCGCTGCCTCATCTCCTGTAGCCTCATCTGCCGCCGGCTCTGCTACTGCTTCGGTCTGGCTCTGGCTGTCTGTGTTCTGTGGCTCATCAGCAAAAGCTGATATCGTACTGCTAAGCACAAGTACCATGCAAAGCATGAATGCTATTAAACGTTTCTTTGTATTACTTTTCATGGCGTCCTCCTTCTATTCCTCAATTCTGACTTCATAATTGTTATCAAGTGCTCCGTCTATCAGCTTCAATAATTCAAGGGCACTGCGGAAATGCTGCTCTCGCTGCTCTTCCACCCAGGTAACGCTGCCCTGCCAGGTACCGTTCTGCTGATCCATGATTTTTATTAAAAAAGTTCTTGTATTTTTTTGCTTTTTATTCATGTCAGTTTTCATCTGCCCTTCCTAATTATTTAGACTTTTTTATCTTATATAGGTATTGTATCTGACAAAGCATTACGTGAATCATTACCAATAACGGAAAATATTAACTTTTTTAAGTTATAACAAGAAATAGTAATGTTTTTGTAATAATATAATGATTTGATACCAGGGTCAAAAGGTCAGAAAGCCGATGCAAGCTTGCTTGCAAGAGGATT
>OGYS01001724.1_pt1 | contig 12176 bp, 7 predicted proteins | sample 1576611 | NCBI WGS metagenome assembly OGYS01 (sample SAMEA3541571, study PRJEB24748) | human gut metagenome | biome: human gut; feature: human-associated habitat; material: faeces | place: China | collected 2012
TTTTAATAAATTAAAGGAGGTATTATTATGGCTAATGTGATTACCCCGGTGACGACCAGAAAGCCTTGGACTTTGCGGTAGCGGCTTCCTGCCTGAAACACACGATCTACGGAGACTTCAATCAAGTAACCGTAGAGGAAGTAGAAAAACTCATGTCCGGCGACACCTCCGGCCGTGTCTCCCGCTAATTTTCAATTCTCAACTTTCAATTTTTAATTCCCAATATGGCTCGATTCAATAAAATACAAACATTACAGGCTATCATCCAAACCGGAATGGTGCCCGTCTATTATAATAAAGAGGTAGAGATCGCAAAACAAGTTGTAAAAGCCTGTTACGAGGGAGGCGTCAGAGCCTTCGAGTTTACTAACCGGGGAGATTTCGCCCACGAGGTATTTGGCGAGCTGGTAAAATACGCCGCCAAGGAATGTCCGGAATTAGTATTGGGCGTATGTCTAAAAGATATTTCTGGATCAATTCTTCATAATATCCGGTCCCAATCTGCTTTTTCAGGAATTCGAACGTATCCAGCGCCTCGATATGGATGAACGGCTTCTCATCATCATAGAGCCAGCTGTCCATCATCTGAAGGCCATACATCAGCCCCTTCGGATAATTTCCAAAATCCGCTTCCCGGTAACGGAATTCATGGTAATTAATTCCTGCCTCCAGCGCTTTTTTATCGATCCCCCTATCCACACACTCTCTGAGTACATCTTCAATCATCTGGATAAAAGCGTTTTTCTGCTCTTGATTCGCGTTCTTAGATACGATGGAAAAAATAGGCTGGTAGATCCCATTGTCATAGGATCCCATAATGTCCTTTCCGATCCCCGCATCTGTAAGCGCTTTCTTAAGCGGCGCTCCCGGTGCGGACAGTAATGCATAATCCAGGATCTGGAATGCCAGATACAATTCTTTATCCAGACTGGTGCCGATTACCTTATTGTAGGAAAGATAGGTATTATCCTCCTCATGTTTCTGAAACGAAAACCTGTACATTTCCATTTTCCGGAGTATATTTCAGTGCGTTCGAAATGATGTTCTTAAAGATAGATTCCATCTTTTCTTTATCAAACCATACGTTCATATACCTGAAATTACTTTCATAAGTGAAGTTGATATGTTTGATGTTGGCGTACTGCTGGAACGCGTTGAATATTTCATTCATAAACGTGTTTAGCTCATGCTCTGAAATATATAATTCGGAAGAATATACGTCCGCTCTTTCAAAGTTGATAAGATTGGTGGTAAGACGTAATAGGGCATTTACGTTTCGTAATGCCGTATTCATGTTCGAAATACCTTCTTTACTCAACTCCTCTTTCTCGCGTAGTTCTTCCAAAGGTGCTTTGATAAGCGTCAATGGGGTACGGATATCATGTGCCGTATTGATAAAGAAGTGTATTTTCTCATCGGAGACTTTACGCTGCTTTCTTAAAATCAAGATACGTAATAGAATGATGGCAATGAGACAAAGGAAAGCCGCATAAAGCAGCATAGCCCAGATTGTCAGCCAAAAAGGTTGGGCGATAACAATGTCCATACTTCTTTCTTCAAGTACGATGCGTTTGTCTTCGTTGGAGATGGCGCGTACTCTTAACGTATATTTGCCCGGCGCAAGATTGGTGTAACGAATCGTATTTTCGGTTCCGGGTTTGCTCCATTCATCATAAAAACCTTCTAGCCTCCAAGAATAAATGATGTTGGAAGGATAGTCATAATTGATGGAAGAAACCTGCAAAGAGAAAATATTCTGATTGTATTTTAACTTCAGTTCCTTTGTTTCATTGATGCTTGTTCTTAACGGAGAATCTTCATCATCCGGATAGATTGTCTGATAGAAAAGCTTGAAATCGCTGAAAATCATTTTAGAGGAATAACCTCTGGGTAATTTCATGTCCTTGTCAAACTCTACGGCTCCGTCCGAACTACCAAAAATGAATTTTTTATTTTTTCGTAACACACCCGACAGCGCATTGAAATGGGTGGTCATTAGTCCCATATCTTTGGTCCAGTTATGGAATTTCTTTTCTTCGGGATAGAAACTTGTCAGTCCGCTTTCTGTACTCATTATGATGTCTTTGTCCGCATCCGATAATATAGTGTAGATATTATTGGATATTAAAGCACAGTTTTCAGAGTGGTAATGAGTGAACAGTTTTTTGTTGACATCGTAAATCAATAGTCCCGACCCGCTGGTACCTATATACAATGAACCATTTTTTGCTTGATATAAAGAGTAAATATAGCTCGATTCTACCGGAAGTTTGATACGTTCAAATTTCCCGGATTCTTTATCTAAAAGGCACAGGCCGGCAGCACTACCGATCCACATGCTTTTTTCATCCTTCTCAACAATGGCGGTAATGGAATTTAATCCGTCATAAAACCGTACGTCCTGCGTTTTTAGATTGATGCGCTTGAGGTTATAGAACCCTCCGGACCAGATATAGCCCTGCATATCTGTACGGATATCACGTATATATTTATCCGGCCGCTTGTTACTGTGAGTGTACAAGGGCGGCATGAAATAGCTGACACTGAACGTCTTTTTATCTATCTGGTAAGCACCGGAAGAGTACCCACCTGCCCAGATTATTCCGGGAGCTACTTCGCATACGGTAAGAAAGATATGGCTTTTATTACCTTGCGATTCTTCAAAAGAGCTAAGCACCGAACGCCATTGTCCGGTCTTTGAATTGAGGAAACTGATACCATTGTTCGTTGCGAACCATAAATCTCCGTCTCTGTCTTCGATAATGGCGTTCACCTGATCGTTGATTAAATACTGTTTATTGCCAATGGAGTGTTTGATCCATTTGTAGCCGGTATAACGGTTGTTTTGTATGGTGATTCCGATGGGATAATTAGCCAGCCATACCCGTTCTTCATCATCTACAAAGATGTCATTGATACTGTTACCGTTCATGCCATTGTTACTGTTGTAATCAGCCACAATTTCAGGTGTTATCTGATAAGTGTCTACATCTATTTTGTGTACTCCTCCACCGTCGGTTGCTATCAGTAATTCCTTATCATTTAATGGTCTGAATCGTGTGATACTAATATCTTTCAAATTCTGTTCCGGACGTATAACAGATTTGGTATTCATATCGTAAATCATGATTCCCCGTAGACAAGTTCCGATGAATAGTTTACGAATCTTTTTGTCGAAATATAAATCGATAATCTGGGCTTTCAGGCTCTCCAGCTTATCGCAATTGATAAGTTCCAATGCGTTATTTTCCAACTTGGCGTAATGAATACCCATTTCTGTGCCGATGAAGAAATGCGACTCGTCTATCTGTTCAATATCTGTGATCTCTTCACTGATATCGTTCTTTATATGGGTAACCAGTTGGGTCTCCGTGTTGTAGAGGAAGATTGTATCCTTATTACATAGCCAGATATGTTTGTTTTCGTCAAGCCAGGCATAGGTGATCGGATCCGGTTGTTCACTGAAGCTTTCCATCGGTAACTTATATACAAGATTGAAACAGTCGTGAATCTGGTCATACCGGAATACTTTACCTTTCTTTCCGATTTCCCATAAAACTCCTTCTTGGTCGATATAAAGCCAATTCAGATTTAACAGAGAGTTCACTTCTACGTCACCATCCATTAACTTATATCGTTTAAAGTCTTTTCCGTTGTATCGATCAATACCTTCGTGTGTAAGGAACCACATGTAGCCGGTTTTATCTTTTTGAATGCAGTAAACCCGCCGGTTACTTAACCCATCCTCCACTCCAATATATCGATACGTCTGTGCGACACAAGTTAGAGGAAACAATAAGATTAGAAAAAGCCATTTTTTCATACAAATAGGACTTTTAAGGGTTATTGAATCTTTAATGAGGGGGAAAGTTTGACAAAATTAAGAAGATTTTCCGATATTACAAAATTTTGAAGAAAGATAACAGCGTTCTTAAAATGAAAGAAAACAGACTATTTTATAGGTATTTATACATATTGTTTGTTTTCGGAATTTTGGTATCTGTAAAGGGGCTTTCAGTAGAGCGAAAAGTTGTGTGAAACAAGAGGCTGGCACTTTAAAATGTACCAGCCTCTGTAAATATAGAAATGATTTATTTCATTTTTGCTTCCACCCATTTGCGAGCGTTGACAAACGCTTCTATCCATGGAGTAACCTGATCGTTGTTCTTGCGGTCTGCCGGATAACAACCGTTTTGCCATGGGAAGATAGAACGTTCCAAGTGAGGCATGATAGCCAGATGGCGTCCGTCTGCACTAGCCAATGCTGCGATAGAATAATCGGAACCGTTCGGGTTGCCCGGATATTCATCATAGCTATACTTCGCTACTACATTGTATTTGTCTTCGTCATACGGCAAAGAGAATTTTCCTTCTCCGTGAGCTACCCAGATACCCAGTTTGCTTCCGCTCAAAGAGCCGAACATCACACTGCGGTTGGTCGGGATAGTAAGGCCGAGGAAGCGTGATTCGAACTTGTGCGAATTGTTATGCAACATCTTGCCTTTCTTCTTCAGTTCCGGGTTGATAAGGTCGAGTTCCATCATCAACTGGCAACCGTTGCAGACACCTAATGACAATGTATCTTCGCGTGCATAATATTTATCCAATGCTTCCTTAGCTTTCGGGTTGAACAAGAATGCGCCTGCCCATCCTTTAGCAGAACCCAAAACATCGGAATTAGAGAAACCACCGCAGTAAACAATCATGTTTACGTCTTCCAGTGTTTCGCGTCCGCTGATGAGGTCGGTCATTGTAACGTCTTTTACGTCGAAACCTGCCAAATAGAGTGAGTAAGCCATTTCGCGCTCACCGTTTGTACCCTTCTCGCGGATGATAGCTGCACGGATGCCGCTTGGGGTACGACGATCCGGAGTGATACCATATTGAGAAAGCTTACCTTTGAATTCCGGCATGAAAGCGAATTCAATAGGTTGCATCTTATAGTTTTCGAAACGTGCTTTTGCGCAACCGTTCATAGATTGTTTGCGGTCGAGCAGGTAAGAAGAAGAATACCAGACATCACGCATATAATCGATACCGAATTGGTAAGTAGCACCGTCTTTAGATACCAAAATGTGGCGTTCGTCAGTCGGTTTACCCAGCTTTATATAGCCTACGCCGGCGTCTTCCAGAATCTTCTTCACTTCATCCTTATGCTTGTCGCTGATCTGGATAACGATACCTGGGTTTTCCGCGAACAGAATTTTAACGATATCTTCTTCCTTCATCTTGTCGAGGCTGATTTCCAAACCGCCTTCTACATTAGAGAAGCACATTTCGAGCAATGTAGTGATTAAACCACCGGCAGATATATCGTGTCCTGCAAGGATCAATCCTTTGTTTACAAGTTCCTGTACGGCAAGGAAAGCGTCACGGAAATATTCGGCATCCTGTACGCAAGGTACTTCGTCACCCACTTTACCCAAAGATTGTGCGAAAGCCGAACCACCTAATTTCAGTTCGTCGAAGCTGAAGTCAATATGATAAAGTGTAGTCTTTTCATTGTTAACCAATACCGGAGATACTACTTTCTTCACGTCGGAAACTTCACCGCCGGCAGAAACAATCACAGTTCCCGGAGAAATCACTTTCTCACCGTTCGGATACTTTTGTGTCATTGACAAAGAGTCTTTTCCGGTAGGCACATTGATTTGCAGTGCGCAGCAGAAGTCGCTCAATGCTTTTACAGCCGTGTACAGACGGGCATCTTCACCTTCTTGAGAACGGCAAGGCCACATCCAGTTGGCAGATAGAGAAATACTGTCCATACCTTCCGCCATCGGAGCCCAAACAAGATTGGTCAGTGCTTCAGATACGGAAAGGATAGAACCGGCAGCCGGATCAGCCAATGCTGCTTGCGGAGCATGTCCGATAGAAGTCGCGATTCCTTTTTCGCCACGGTAGTCAAGTGCAACGACACCGCAGTCACTCAACGGCAACTGAAGTTCGCCCTGACATTGCTGACGTGCCACTTTACCTGTTACCGAGCGGTCTACCTTATTCGTCAACCAGTCTTTGCAGGCAACAGCTTCTAGCTGCAATACATTCGTCAGATATTCATGTAATTTAGACAATTCGTATTTCGGCATTTCGTAATGACGTTCCACGGTTTTGTCTACCATATATGTCTTGGGAGAAGAACCGAACATCTGCTCTACAGCAAGATCAAACGGACGTACACCGTCAGCCTGTTGGAAGGCGAAACGATGATCGCCGGTTGTTTCACCGACTACATACATTGGAGCGCGTTCGCGTTCGGCAATCTTACGTACATGTTCGATGGCTTCTTCTTTAATCAATAGCCCCATACGTTCCTGGCTCTCGTTGGCGATGATTTCTTTTGCCGACAAAGTCTTATCGCCGATAGGCAATTTGCTCATATCGATCAAACCACCACATTCTTCCACGAGCTCGGACAGACAGTTTACGTGTCCGGCAGAACCATGGTCATGAATAGAAACCACCGGATTCACCTCTTCTTCGCAAAGAGCGCGTACTACGTTGTTGGCACGTTTCTGCATTTCTGCGTTGGCACGTTGCACAGCGTTCAACTCGATACCGCTGCTGTAACGGCCGGTGTCAACAGAAGATACGGAACCGCCACCCAGTCCGATACGATAGTTGTCACCACCGATTACTACCACTTTATTTCCTGCTTCCGGTGTACCTTTGAGGCAGTCACGTTGTGTACCGTAACCAACACCACCGGCGAGCATGATGACTTTGTCGTAACCATAAACTTCTTTGTTTTCTGTATGTTCGAAAGTCAGTACTGAACCGCAGATCAGCGGCTGACCGAACTTGTTACCGAAGTCGGAAGCACCATTGGATGCTTTGATAAGAATTTGTTCCGGAGTTTGGTACAACCATTTACGTACCGGAAGAATCTCTTCCCACTCGCGTCCTTCTTCTGTGCGCGGGTAAGAAGTCATGTAAACAGCAGTACCTGCAATCGGCCATGAACCTTTACCACCACCCATACGGTCGCGGATTTCACCACCCGTACCGGTAGAAGCACCGTTGAATGGTTCTACAGTAGTAGGGAAGTTATGAGTTTCCGCTTTCAGTGAGATAACACTCTTGATGTCCTTTACCTGGAAGAAATCAGGTTTTGAATGATCTGCCGGAGCAAACTGTTCCACAACCGGACCTTCAGCGAAGGCTACGTTATCTTTATAAGCAGAGATTATTTTATTCGGATTTTCCTGTGTCGTCTTTTTAATCATTTGGAACAGAGAAGATTCCTGTTCTACGCCGTCGATAATAAACGTTCCGCCGAAAATTTTGTGGCGGCAGTGTTCGGAGTTGATTTGTGCGAAACCAAATACTTCAGAGTCTGTCAGCTTCCGTCCGAGGTCCTTTTCTACTTTCTTCAGGTAGTCCATTTCTTCTTTAGAAAGAGCCAAACCTTCTTTTTCGTTGTACACTTCGAGATCTTCGATATAGATGATCGGCTCCGGTTGACGGTTTGTTGTGAATACGTTTTGGTCGAGTCCTTTGTACATGCGTTGCAGCATCGGGTCGTGGTCGGCGTTTTCATCCTTTACGGGAAAATACTCCTCGATGCGGGTGATACCTTCGAGTCCCATGTTTTGGGTGATTTCTACTGCATTCGTACTCCAGGGAGTAATCATTTCACGGCGTGGACCGACGAAACAGCCTTTCAGGTTTTCTTCACTTTCCGTCACGGCTTCTCCAAAAAGCCAGCAGAGTTTATTACTTTCGTCCGGGGTGAGCTGATGATTGCTCTCTACGGCAATCACGCTCTTGGAAGGGGTTCTGAAAAAAAGAATCATGTTGTATATTTACGATTTTACGATTTTACGATTTACGATTGAAGTTTCTACGGGAGAAACTCTTCTCTTTTTCTGTGGTGCAAAGATAAGCAAATTCGTTGGTGGTGAGAAATAAAACGGAAATAAATATCTTGTCGGCTTTCCTTTTTATGGGCCGACTTATTTTTGCGTTGCGATGAATTAATATCGGTTTCTTATGGATTTATTTGTTGTATACCTAAAAACTGTTCCTGATGTTGCAACCATTTATTCGTCAGACAGCTGTCAGACGAATAAATTAATACCTACGGGCTGCTAGTTCTCTGTGTACAAAGATTTAGCTTTTAGGGATAAAGGGAATAATTTGCGCTGTCCGCGTTTTCGAAGTCTTATTTTAAATTTCTCCTGCTTCATGAATTAGGGATGATTCGTTGGAAAAAACGTTAATATCCTATTCTCATATCACAAAAAAGTGCGATATTTGCGGAATGATTCAGATAGAGACAATATTCGATATATTAGTTAAAGGCTTTATTATTGGCGTTGTTGTGTCCGCACCCCTCGGTCCGGTGGGCGTATTATGCATCCAGAGGACTCTGAATAAAGGGCGTTGGTACGGATTCGTAACGGGGCTGGGAGCCTCGTTGAGCGATATAGCATACGCTTTGCTCACCGGTTATGGGATGAGTTTTGTGTTCGATTATATCAATAAGAATATTTTCTATCTGCAGTTATTGGGGAGTGTCATGCTACTCCTTTTTGGTATATATACCTTTCGTAGCAATCCGGTGCAATCCATTCGTCCGGCTTCATCCAGCAAAGGTTCTTATTTCCATAATTTTATTACCGCCTTTTTCGTCACTCTATCCAACCCCTTGATAATCTTCCTGTTTATCGGACTTTTTGCCCGCTTTGCCTTTGTGCAGCCGGGAGTCCTGGTGTTTGAAGAGATCACGGGATATCTTGCAATTGCTATAGGAGCATTGACTTGGTGGTTGGGTATCACTTATTTTGTGAATAAGGTGCGCACTAAATTCAATTTACGTGGTATCTGGATACTGAATCGTGTTGTAGGAAGTATCGTAATGCTGGTATCTGTTGCCGGATTGATTTATACTTTGTTGGGAGAGTCACTTTATTAAGAGATAACATAATGAATCAGATAGCACAACAACTGAAAGAGAAGAATATTGCCGAATACCTTATATATATGTGGCAAGAGGAAGACTTGATCCGTGCCAATCATTGTGAACCGGAAGAGATGGAGGCAAATGTAATTGCCCGCTATCCGGAAGAACAGCGGCCTGCCATGCGAGAATGGTATACCAACCTGATTACGATGATGGGCGAGGAAGGAGTACGGGAAAAGGGGCATCTGCAGATTAATAAAAACGTGATTATCAATCTGACAGAGTTGCACAACGCATTGTCCTCTTCTCCTAAATTTCCTTTTTACAGTGCTGCTTATTTCAAGGCATTACCGTTTATCGTAGAATTACGGAATAAAAACGGCAAGAAAGATGAACCCGAACTGGAAACCTGTTTTGAAGCGTTGTATGGAGTACTCCTGCTTCGTCTTCAAAAGAAGTCTATCAGCGAAGGAACTGCCAAGGCAGTGGAAGCTATCACTAGTTTCCTTTCTATGTTGGCAAATTATTATGATAAAGACCGTAAAGGTGAATTAAAACTGGATGAATAAATGAGAATTTTAGTAACGGGTGCCAACGGTCAACTTGGCAATGAGATGCAGGTGCTTGCGAAAGAGAACCCGCAACATACGTATTATTTCACAGATGTGCAGGAACTCGATATCTGTGACAAGCAAGCTGTGTGGACTTATATGGCAGAGAAGCAGATTGAGCTTGTTGTTAATTGTGCTGCTTATACAGCTGTAGATAAAGCTGAAGATAATCAAGAATTAGCATACAAATTGAATTGTGAAGCACCGAAACAACTGGCAAGTGCAGCACAAGCCAATGGTGCTGCCATGATACAAGTATCTACTGACTATGTATTTGACGGTACTGCGCATACTCCATACACGGAAGACTGCAATCCTTGCCCGGATTCTGTATACGGCACCACTAAACTGGAAGGAGAAAAGGAGGTAATGAATCACTGCGAGCAAGCAGTCGTTATCCGTACCGCATGGCTCTATTCTATTTTTGGCAATAATTTCGTAAAGACGATGCTTCGTCTTGGAAAAGAACGTGACAGCCTGGGAGTTGTTTTCGACCAGATCGGGACTCCTACGTATGCCAATGACCTGGCACGGGCCATCTATGCTATTATTAATAAAGGTATTGTTCGCGGTGTCTACCATTTCAGCAATGAGGGAGTTTGTTCCTGGTATGATTTCACAGTAGCTATTCATCGTCTGGCAGGAATAATTACCTGCAAAGTGAAACCTTTGCATACAGCCGAATATCCTGCGAAAGCAAACCGCCCGGCATATTCCGTGCTTGATAAAACAAAAATAAAAACAACGTTCGATATAGAGATTCCTCATTGGGAGGAGAGCCTCAAACAATGCTTGATAAAATTAGGAATGAAAAATGAAGAATGAAGAATTTCGATGCGGCTTTATAGATAGCGTAACAATTCTTCTTTCATCATTCATCATTCATCATTCTTCATTCATATTAATATATGGCAGATAATACAGAAATTTTGAGACGGCGGACGTTCGCCATTATTGCGCATCCGGATGCTGGTAAGACATCTTTGACGGAAAAGCTATTGCTTTTCGGAGGTCAGATACAGGTAGCTGGCGCAGTAAAGAGTAATAAGATTAAAAAGACGGCTACGTCCGACTGGATGGAAATCGAGAAACAACGTGGTATTTCGGTAACGACTTCCGTGATGGAATTCGACTATCGGGACTATAAGATTAACATTCTCGATACTCCCGGTCACCAGGACTTTGCCGAAGATACATACCGTACACTGACAGCTGTAGACAGTGTTATCATCGTTGTAGACGGTGCGAAGGGTGTGGAAACACAGACGCGTAAACTGATGGAGGTGTGCCGTATGAGAAAGACTCCGGTAATTATCTTCGTCAACAAAATGGACCGTGAAGGAAAAGACCCGTTCGATTTGCTCGATGAGCTCGAAGAAGAACTGATGATTCAGGTTCGTCCCTTGTCTTGGCCGATAGAGCAGGGAGCACGTTTCAAAGGGGTATATAATATCTACGAACAGAAACTGGACTTGTATCAGCCATCCAAACAGATGGTAACAGAGAAAGTAGCAGTCGATATTCATACGGAAGAACTGGATCAGCAGATTGGTAAGTCGCTGGCAGACAAACTGCGTGGCGATTTGGAACTGATTGAGGGTGTTTATCCGGAATTTGATTCGGAATCCTATTTGGCAGGAGACTGTGCGCCTGTATTCTTTGGATCAGCGCTGAACAACTTCGGTGTGCAAGAGTTGCTGAACTGTTTCGTAGAGATAGCTCCCAGCCCTCGTCCTGTACAGGCAGAAGAGCGTGAAGTGAAACCTGACGAACCGAAATTTACCGGATTCATCTTTAAGATAACCGCCAACATTGATCCCAACCATCGTTCTTGTGTGGCATTCTGTAAGATTTGTTCCGGTAAGTTTGTTCGCAATGCTCCATATACACACGTCCGTCATGGAAAGACCATGCGTTTTTCGTCGCCTACCCAGTTTATGGCACAGCGTAAAACAACGATTGATGAAGCTTATGCAGGAGATATTATTGGTTTACCGGATAATGGTACTTTTAAGATTGGCGATACGCTGACAGAAGGTGAAATGCTCCATTTCCGTGGATTGCCGAGTTTCTCACCGGAGATGTTCAAGTATATTGAGAATGCCGACCCGATGAAACAGAAACAGTTGGCAAAAGGCATTGACCAGTTGATGGATGAAGGTGTGGCACAGTTGTTTGTCAATCAGTTCAATGGCCGTAAGATTATCGGTACGGTGGGACAGTTGCAGTTTGAGGTCATTCAGTACCGTTTGTTGAATGAATACAATGCGTCCTGTCGCTGGGAACCGGTAAGTCTTTATAAAGCCTGTTGGGTAGAAAGCGATGATCCCGCAGAACTGGAAGCCTTCAAGAAACGTAAATACCAGTATATGGCAAAGGATAGAGAAGGGCGCGATGTGTTCCTGGCAGACTCCGGTTATGTACTTCAGATGGCGCAGATGGACTTTAAACACATCAAATTCCACTTTACAAGTGAGTTTTAAAACATATTCCGTTGATTTTAACTAAAAAATCAGGTAAAAAAAGGAAAAACATATCTCATATAAATGAGTGAAGAGAAATGAAGACACTATCCTGGGATAAAATTCAGCAAGGGGATGAAGAGGCATTCCGGCAGCTTTATGAGCAATATGCAGATTTACTGTATGGATATGGCATGA
>OGYS01001748.1_pt1 | contig 12068 bp, 10 predicted proteins | sample 1576611 | NCBI WGS metagenome assembly OGYS01 (sample SAMEA3541571, study PRJEB24748) | human gut metagenome | biome: human gut; feature: human-associated habitat; material: faeces | place: China | collected 2012
GACTTACAGCCGATTTCACCGGTGAAATCGGCTGTAAGTCCGTTAAGAGAAATGGGGTGGTTCAAAGGGAAGGGCGAGGACGAGGGCGCGAGGGAAGGGCGGCAATGAGAAAGGACTACTTCTGCGAGGCCCAGGCGCAGAGGTTGTCGCCGATGACGGAGAACGTCATCTCGACCTTGCGGTCGTCCTTGTCGCGCGGCAGCCTGTCGAATGCGCCGTGGTACTCCACCCCGTCGAGCGTGATGGTCATGTCGCCGGTGCCGTCGGACTTGTCGAGCTTCCACGTGCCGGTCTTGTCGCCGGTCACCTTGCCGTCCTCGGTCAGCGTGATGTTCACCGGCTTGTTGACGCCGCGGTAGTCGGTGCTGTGCTTGTCGGTGACCTTCTTCTGGCCCTTGAACGAGGTCCTCTGGTCGTGGATCACGAACTCGTAGTCGCCGGCCACGTTCTTCGCGTCGTACTTGGTGTCGGCGGCCTTGGTGCCGGTGTATTCGTACGGCGCGGCGACCAGCCAGCCGTCGTCGGTCGGCAGCAGCTCGCGCACGCGTACCTGGTGCATCTCGCCGGTGTCGGAGAAGCGGCTGTGGTACACGATGTACGTGGTGCCGTCGTCGTCCACGAACGCCGAGTTGTGGCCCTGCGCGACTTCGATGTGCGAGTTGTCGTTGCCGCTCCACTGGATCGAGCTCATGAGACGCACGCCGACCTCGCTCTGCCAGTTGTTGCCGATGGCGCGCTCGCTGACTGCGGCGTTGCCGTTTTCATCGATGTACGGACCGGTGATCTTGTCGGCGCGGAACATGCGCACCTGGTAGCCGCCGGTCTGCTGCAGGTTGCCGTAGGATGCGAACAGATACCAGTGGCCGTTGGTATGCAGCAGGTACGAGCCTTCGCCGGAGTTGCCGAAGCCGCCGCCGAGCTTGATGCCGTAGTAGGCGTCGGACTGGTTCTTGACCGTCTGGTACGTGGTGCTGTAGTCGCGCAGGCCGGTCTTCGGATCGAGCTTGAACATCCACATGCCGCCGAACCATGAGCCGAACGTCATCCACAGGTCGCCGTTGTCGCCCTGCTTGACGCACGGGTCGATCGCGTTGATGCCGGTGTCGGTCTGCGACGTGTACCGCGTCAGGTCGGCGCCTTCGCCGAGCACCTTCCAGACGTCGGTCTTGGAAGCGTTGACCTTTTCGAAGCCGGAGTAGGTCACCGGGCCGACGTAAGTCCAGTCGCCCTCGATGTCGTCGGCGGTGAGCAGCACGATTGCCGATCGGTAGTTAGCGCCGTTGATCGACATGTACATGCACCACTTTTTCATCGTTGCATTCCAGATGACGTCAGGGGCCCACATGTTGCCCTTGACGTCCGGGTTGGCGGACTGCTTCGACCAGTTGGTCCAGATGTCGGCGAAGATCTTCTCGTAGTCGGTGCTCAGGTTGTTTTTGAAGCTGGTCCAGTTGACGAGGTCGTCGCTTTTCAGCCAGGCGAGATGCGACCCGAAGATGTAGTACTTGCCGTTGGCCTTGACGATGGATGGATCGTGCGATTCGCCGCGCTTGATCTCGGTGGTGCTGGTCTGGCTGGAGTCGCTGGAGTTCTTGGCGTTCGACGATGCGTTCGAGTTGGCGTTCGACGAGCAGCCGGCCAGCGTGCCGATGAGCATGGCGGCCGCCAGTGTGGTGGCGAACGCCTTGCGTAGGGTGCCGGTGAGAGTCATGTGTTCCTCCTGTGTGTGACAGTGGTGTTGTGCAGCGCTGCGTTTGTACAACGATGTAAACTGAGGTATACTATACATCGACGTAAATGAACTGTCGAACCGAAAGGGACAAGGAATGTCCGACTCCTACTCACTGCTGTGCTATACGCGTGTCCCCACGTCGCGCGAAGAGGCGAACAACGAGGACATCGCCTTCAGCGTGCACCTGGCGCTGCGGTCGCATCTCGACGGCTCGTGGACGCCGCTTAACGAAAACTACGGCATCTTCTTCGCTGCCGGCGTGCCGATCGCCGCGGCGACGCCCGAATCCCGACGTGCGTGCACCGCGGCGGCACGATTCAAGACCGATCCGTACACGACGGTGCGAGCCGCCAGCGACGCCGTCGCGCACGGCGCGGCGATGCCCGGCGTGGACATCGAACTCAAAAGCCTCAAGGATCCTCACCTGTTCCGGCTGGCGTCCGGCCGGTTCGCCGTGGCGGCGACCCGCACCGCGCGCGGCGGCAGCGCGGACGGATCCGAACGGTCGGCGTTCCTGCTGGCGACCAGCCGCGACCTGACGTCGTACGATCAGCGCGGACTGGTGCTGCTTGGCCCCACGTCCGGCGTACACCGTCCCACGGTCATATACAACGATGCAGAACGTCGGTACGTCATCCGGTGGCATGACGACGACGGCCACGCGATGCGCGCGGTCTGCGCCGACATCATCGCCGCGGTCGGCACCACGCTGCCGGCCGAACCGGACGATACCGCCGAACCGATTGCCGCAAGCAATGCCAACGATGTCAACGCAACGTCCGTCCGTCGCGACTACGGCATCGCGGACGCCGTCCCCGGCAACGAAATCGACATCACCGAACAGGAAGCCGCGACGCTCATCGCACGCTTCGGCCGCGTTTACAACACCGGCGTCACCGTGCCGTCCATGACCGTCTCGGCCGATCTGTACGACGGCGAAGCCCGTGACCTCATCGGCTCGCTCGGCCGCACCACGGCCAAACTGCAGTACTCCGACGGATCCACCGCCATGCGCGCCGTCGACTGGGACGCCGCACAGCTCGCCGCCCTCGCCGACGACGCCGCAGCTGGCAGGCTCAAGCCGGGCGAACGCCGTACGGTCCGCGGTCGCATCCGCCAGACCGACTATCCCGTGCCGTTCGCCGTCGAACGCGCCGATCCGTCCGTGTTCGCATGGAATTACAACGGTGAACAACTCTTCATGTTCATTGCCACCGACGATACCGACGGCAACTGCGTCGATCCAAACGGCGGCCGCACGCACATGCCGCTGCGCGTGGCGACGTCCATCGCCGACCTGTCGGATGCCGCCGGCGGCCGCGACCGCGAAATCGACCTGCTCACCCGCGGCGACCGCAACAGCGAAGGCCGCGCGATGACCGGCTGCTTCTGGGCGCCCGAGCTGCACGTGATCGGCGGCAAGCTGTCCGTGCTGTTCATGCCGTGCTTCGACGGCCCCGCCGCCGATCCGGACGGCACCGCGAACGACCGCGCCGGCAAACCCGACATGTGGACCGGTCGCTGCCATATCATGCAGCTCAGGCAGGATGCCGACGGCCGTGACCTCGACCCGCGCGACCCCGCCAACTGGACCGTTCCCGAGCCGATCCTCGGCCCCGGCGAACGGATCCTCAACCCGGTGCAGCGCATCTCGCTCGACATGACCGTGATCGTCGACTCCGGCCGCTGGTACTACGCGTGGCAGCAGGTCGGCAGCGTATGGATCGCGCCGTTCGACCCGGACCGGCCGACGCGGCTGACCGGCGAGCCGACGCAGATCGTCGTGCCGGAATTCGCGTGGGACAACATGATCGCCGAAGGGCCAAACGCATTCGTGCACGAGGGAAAGATCTTCCTGATCTACTCCGGATCGCTCGTCGGCATCGACTACACGACCGGACTGGTCACCGCGCCGGCCGGCGTGCGCGCCGACCTGACCGACCCGGCCACGTGGACGAAACTCGACTACCCGCTGCAGAAATCCGGCATGTACAACGGTGAATGGCAGCTGGGCACCGGCCACGGCATGTGGTCGCACGACGAGGGCGGCAACCTGATCTACGTATTCCACAACGCGGAGTACGACAACGGGCGATACGGCGGGCGTGACGCGCAGGTACGGCGCGTCCACTGGTCGGGCGAGGGCATGCCGATCCTCGACATGCAGCGCGACGAGGAACTCAATCCTGCTTATGCTGGGGTAACGATGGAAATCGCCGTGCGGTAAAGCCGCCATACGGCGGCGAACGGGGTGGGGTTCGGCTCTCCGGCCCCGCCAACGTGCAGTGCAGTACGTGGCGTAAGCCGCTATTTACCGAGAACAGAATACTGAGGATTACCCATGGTCAAGAAAACAACCGCGAAGGACGGCGATCACGTCGTCACCATGCGCGAGGTCGCCAAGGCGGCCGGTGTCTCCATCAAAACCGTGTCGAATGTGGTCAACGACTACGAATTCGTCTCCGATGCCACCCGTGCGAAGGTGCACAAGGCCATCGACGAGCTCGGCTATGTCATCAACGTGTCCGCGCGCAACCTGCGTCGCGGCAGCACCGGCATCATCGCGCTCGCCATCCCAGACCTGCAGCTGTCGTACTTTGCGCAGCTTTCATCGTTGATCATCACCGAGGCGAAAAAGCTCGGCCTGCGTGTGATCGTGGAACCAACGTTGTACTCGCGCGAAGGCGAGCTGGACGCGCTGCACGGTTCGCAGACCGCGATGGTGGACGGCCTGATCTACAGCCCGCTCGAACTCGGTCCGGACGATGCGGCCGAAGTCGAGGTGGACTACCCGCTGGTGCTCATCGGCGAACGCATCTTCACCGACAAGGTCGACCACATCGCCACCGAGAATGTCGAAGGCGCCAAGCGCGCCACCTCGTACCTGCTGCAGACCGGATGCAAGCGCGTCGCCGTGGTCGGCGTGCACCCGGGCGAGGAGGTCGGCTCGGCCGCGTTGCGATTCCGCGGATACCGCGAGGCACTGGAGGAGGCCGGCGTGCCGTTCGACCCGGCGCTCGTGGTGCCGTCGATCATGTGGCACCGCAACGACGGCGTGGCGGCGATGAACACGCTGCTCGACTCCGGCGTACGGCCGGACGGCGTGGTGGCGCTCAACGACATGCTCGCCTCCGGCGTGATGCACTCGATCCAGATGCACGACCTGCGGATTCCCGAGGACATTTCGGTGATCGGCTTCGACAACTCGGACGATTCGCAGTACCTGTCGCCGGCGCTGACGTCGATCGCACCGGGGCTCGAGGCCGTGGCGCGGCTGTCGGTGCGCGCGCTGAAGAACCGCATCGACGGGCAGCCGCCGCTGGAAGGCGACTCGACGGATCCCATCTTCCGCAAGGTGTCGTCCACGCTGGTCGTGCGCAGCTCCACCCGCACGCTCTGAGCCGAGCCGGTCGGGGCGGCGGCACCGGTTGGACGACACCGCACTGCCGCCGTCGTCTCGTCGTCGTACGTTCGTACGGGAATGTCCGCGCAGCCGTACGGCAGCTGAGCGTCAACGCGCGCAGTTGGAGCGCATGAAGTCCGTGGCAACGCGGCACATGCCGTCCGTCCAGAATTCCGCGCCGCCATGATCGGCGCCTTCGAGCAGATACAGTTCGGCCGACTTGCCGACGTCCCGCAGTCGCCGATACAGGCTCGCGCTCTGCCGCGCGTTGACCAGCCGATCCTTGGTGCCGTGGAAGATCAGCACCGGCGGCAGCGCCAGTTCCGGCGTCAGATAGGATTCCACGGTCATCGCCGCGCGCAGATCCGGCCGATCGCGCAGGTCGACGTGCCCCATCATCATGCCTTCCGGACTGGTGGCCAGATGATGGTCGACGGTGGAGGGGAAGCCGTCGTCCATCTGACCGTTGACCGCGCCGAAATAGTCGATCACGCCCCGCGTCGCATCCGACACGTCGGCGGCGTTCGGCGCCAGCGACAGCGACGTGTCGTCCATGTCGGTACGGTCGGCGGCATGCGCGACCGCCGCGAGCAGCGCGACCTGACCGCCCGACGAACAGCCCGAGAGGAACAGATTGTCGGCGTCGGCATGGTATTACGCGGCGTTGGCGCGCATGAACCGCACGGCATTGCGCGCGTCCTGGATCTGCGCGGGGAACGATGCGATGCCCGAATGCCGGTATTCCACGATCGCGACGACGAAGCCGCGCTTCGCGATGCGGCTGAGCGTGGGGACGAGTGCCGTTCGGTCCTGCTTCATCCAGGCGGATCCCTGCACGTGCACCATGCACGGGTAGGTGGTGGCGTCGGTCTGGTTGCGGGTCTGCGGGACGAGGATCTGCAGGTGCAGGGTCGTGGTTCCGGCGGTTGCGTAGGGTACGTCGGGATGGTATGTCACGCCGATCTCGTCGCCGGTGGTGGGGACACGCGTCGCTCCGGGGACCGGCTCGTTGAAGGCTGGAAAATCGGCGTATTCCCACGGTTTGATGTCCATGATGCTCCTTCGCTTCTAATGATGAACGCTGATCGTTGCGCACCATCATTATAACGTTGTAATTCGGTGTGGGTGGTGCGGGTGATGTGGGCGGTGTGGGTGGAATCGGCTGTATGTCCGTTGGGGGGGGATGAGAGGGATGGTTGGGTTGGGTGGAGTGTGCGTTGGCGGGGGCAGGAAACGCCGAGTTGTTACATCGTTGTACATCTGCTATATTGCATCGATGTAAATACTGAGCCACTTGGATTGGAGAAGGAAAAAAACAATGACTGTTTACAACAATCCGATCGTGCTCCAGCGTGCGGATCCGTGGGTGCTTAAGGTCGACGGCGAATACTGGTTCACCGCATCCGATCCCGAGTACGACAAGATTGCCATCCGTCACGCCTCGACGATCAACGACCTGCAGAAGGCCCCGGAGACCGTGGTCTGGCGCAAGCATGAGTCCGGCGTATGCGGCAAGTACATCTGGGCTCCTGAGCTGCACCGCGTGAACGGCGCGTGGTACATCTACTTCGCCGGCGCGGAACACGAGTTCGAGCCGAACGGCATGCCCACCCACCGCATGTTCGTGCTGGAGAACACCGATGCCGACCCGACCACCGACAACTGGGTCGAGAAGGGCCAGATCGTCACGCCGATGGACTCGTTCTCGCTCGACGCGACCACCGAGGTGATCGACGGCGTGCAGTACCTCGTCTGGGCGCAGAAGGACTACGACATCCCCGGCAACTCCAACCTGTACATCGCCCCGATGGCGAACCCGTGGACGCTGGCTGCTGATCCGGTGATGCTCACCAAGCCCGAGTATGACTGGGAGTGCATCGACTTCCTCGTCAACGAAGGTCCGGCGTTCCTGTTCCACGACGACAAGATCTTCATCACGTACTCCGCGTCCGGCACCGGCGTGCCGTATGCGGTGGGCCTGCTGACCGCCGACCGTGGCAGCGACCTCATGGATCCGAAGAGCTGGACCAAGAGCCCGGTGCCGGTGTTCAAGACCTGCTCCGAGAACGGCCAGTACGGCCCCGGCCACAACTCGTTCACCAAGTCCGAGGATGACTCCGAGGATCTGATGATCTACCACGCGCGCAACTACACCGAAATCAAAGGCGATCCGCTGTTCGACCCGAACCGTCACGCCCGTGTCGGCGTGGTGCGCTGGAACGAGGACGGCACTCCCGACTTCGGCGTGCCTGAGCCGGACAACCTGTGGACGCCCGTCACGACCGACGTGCTGCCGCCCGACGGCGGTCCGAAAGCCGGCACCCCGGCGGTCGAGCTGGCCGCAGAGGCATAGTCGTACGCGGCGGCGGTCGTGGTGCGGCATGTCGCGCAGGTCACGCGTACCGCGTGCGTAACGTGCGCGACGTTCGCGCGACGGCCGTCGTCCATCAATCCCATAACAGAACATTCGACGTGTGCGAAGCGTCGGTTTCGTCGATGTGAAGTCCGGCGGTTCGTACGGAAAACAGCAGTTTTCTAGGCGTGTCGAACGGGGTACGCATCCGATTTGTACAACGATGGAAAACGTGTTATAGTGAATTCCAACGTTGTAAACGAGCGCTGAGGCTCCACGAACCAAGGTTTATCAACCACGCAAGTTGCACAACGATGTTGTCGTCAACCGAACACCGTCACCAGACGGCGGGCCACAGGATCGCCCGCATGCAACGACCAAGATTTCTGGGAAACCGGAGCACCAAGGAGGAAACCAATGAAGATCAAGAAGAACCTCGTCGCGGCCACGGCGGCCGTGCTTGCGGCCGGCATGGCGCTGGCCGGCTGCGGTTCCAGCAACGGAGGCAGCGGTGACGTCCAGAAGACCGCCGACGGCAAGGTGAAGATCACCATGTGGCACGGCTTCTCCGAAGCCGACGGCAAGACGCTGGAATCCATCGTCGACGACTTCAACAAGTCCCAGGATAAGTACGAGATCGACGCCCAGCTGCAGCCGTGGAGCACCATCGGCGAGACGATGGTCACCAAGGTCACCACCGGCGACGGCCCGGACTTCGTCACCACCGGTGCCGACAACGGCCAGGGCTGGTCCATCGATGGCACCTTCCAGTGCGTCTCCGATTTCTACGCCGACAAGAACAACGGCACCGGCGACTACCTCGACAACGTCGTCAAGCAGATCACCTTCAACATCGACGGCGAGGAAGAGAAGTGCGCCGTTCCGATGGGCTACGCGCCGACCTCCGTGTGGTACAACACCGACATGTGGAAGGCCGCCGGCCTGACCGACAAGGACATTCCGACCACCTGGGACCAGCTCCTCGAGGTCGCCAAGAAGCTCACCAAGTCCGACGGTTCGCAGTACGGCCTCGCGATGGCCGACTCCGGCTGGGCCGCCTACATGAAGGGCAACGGCACCGGCCTGTACACCACCGACGGCAAGGTCTCCATCAACTCCAAGGAGAACAAGGCCTTCCTGCAGAAGATGCGTGACTTCTACAACGGCGGCTACGCCGTCCCGGGTCTGGACGACACCGCGGCCCGCGAATCCTTCGAGTCCGGCCAGTCCGCAATGGTGATCGTCGGCCCGTGGGAGGACCAGGCGGCCACCGACAAGGGCATCAACCACGACACCTTCGCCGTTCCGGACGGCGACGGCACCTACAAGTACGCCGACGGCAAGACCGGCTCCAACACCGGCTCCACCGGCCTGTACTGGTGGGTCACCTCGCAGGTCGGCGACTCCGAGAAGCTGCCCGGCATCTACGAGTTCTTCAAGTTCTACAACAACCACGACAACCAGGTGAAGTGGTCCCTCGGCTCCGCCTACCCGCCGAACAACAAGACCGTCACCGCCGATGAGCTGTCCGACCGTCCGCTGATCGCCAAGATCTCGCAGTACACCGACAACTCCTACATCGGCATCGCCGGCCTCAAGGGCGGCTTCGGCGACATCGCCGCCTCCCTCGACACCCTGACCCAGAACACCGTCCGCACCGGCGACGACATCCAGGGTCTGCTCGACCAGGCCGAGAGCTCCATCTCGGGCTACCTCGACGAGTACGCCGAGTAGTGAGCGGCAACCCGCAACCCAATCCCACGCATAGCTGACAGCAGCTGACCGACGTTCCCCCTCCCAGCCAATTCCCGAAAGGGAAGGGGAACGTTTCCATTCCCGACAACCAATCATGTGTCCTTTTGGAGGAGCAAAATGACCACAGCAACGTCGCAAGGCGAAGCGCACGAGGTCGCCAAGGAGAACAAGAAGGCCATTCAGGCGCGCAACCTGCGCACCGGCGTCCTGTTCACCGCGCCCGCGCTCATCGTCCTCGCCATCTTCGTCTTCTACCCGGCCATCCAGACGTTCATCACGTCCCTGACCAACGGCCGCATCAATTCCAACGCACGCCGACCCGCCAAATTCATTGGCTTCCAGAACTACATCTCGCTGTTCCAGAGCCAGGACTTCTGGACCGACGTCAAGAACACCCTCGTCTACGCGGTGCTGTACGCCCCGATCGTCGTGATCATCGCGCTCGCGTTCGCACTGCTGCTCAACCGCAAGGACCTCAAGTTCGTCGGCTTCTTCCGCACCTGCATGTTCCTGCCGTTCGTCATCTCGCTGACCGTCGCCGCGATCGCATGGCAGTTCATCCTCTCCCCGTCCCTCGGTCTCATCCCGTACTGGGTCTCGCTGCTCGGCGGTCCGTCGCACCTCGACCTGCTCGGTACACGCGAAACGTCGATGGCCACCATCGTCTTCATCACCGTGTGGAAGAACTTCGGCTACTTCATGGTCATCTTCCTCGCCGGCCTGCAGGGCATCTCCGCCGAACTGTACGAAGCCGCCTCGCTCGACGGCGCCAGCGCATGGCAGAAGTTCCGCTACATCACGCTGCCGGCCCTCCGCCCGACCTTCAACTACGTGGTCATCTTCGGCCTCATCGGCTCCTTCCAGGTCTTCGATCAGGTCTTCATCCTGACCTCCGGCGGCCCGGCCCGCTCCACTGAAACCATCGTGTACCGCATCTACACCGAGGCGTTCGGCAACGGCAAGCTCGGCTACGCGTCCGCGCTGTCGTACGTGCTGCTCATCATGACGCTCATCGTCGGCCTCATCCAGCTGTACACCAACAACAAGCATGAGAAGGAGGAGATCGCATGAGCACCGCAACCGCAACCTCCATGAAACTGACCGCGGAACAGGAATCCGAAAACGCTCGCATCAACGCCGAAAACGAACGTCTGCGCAAGCAGGCGCGCGCCAAGCGCACCATCAGCCTGACGCTGAGCTACGTCGCGCTGGCACTGGTGACGTTCCTCATGATCTTCCCGCTGATCATCGTCGTGATCGTCTCGTTCACGCCGAACGCCGTCACGCAGACCTGGCCGCCGAAGATCATTCCGAGCGCGTGGACGCTCGACAACTACACGAGCCTGTTCCAGCGCCTGCCGATCGGGCGCGAGCTGCTCAACACCATCGTGTTCGCCGGCGCGGTCACGATCATCTCCGTGTTCTTCGACTCGCTCGCCGCCTACGGCCTGTCCCGCGTGGACTTCAAGGGCCGCGGCATCCTGCTCGCCGTGCTCATCGCCACCATGATGATCCCGGCCATGGCGCTGCTCATCCCGGTCTACAAGCTCCTCGGCTCCATGGGCCTCGTCAACAGCTACCTCGGCATTATCATCCCGCGTATGGCCGATGTCGGCGGCATCTTCCTGCTGCGTCAGTTCTTCATCTCCATCCCGAAGGACCTCGACAACGCGGCCCGCATCGACGGCGCGGGCGAGTTCCGCATCTTCGCGCAGATCATCCTGCCGAACGCGGTGCCGGCGATCCTGACCGTGGGCATGTTCAACTTCATGGGCAACTGGAACGACCTGCTCTGGCCGTTGATCATGACCTCCAAGCCGGAGACCCGCACCATCACCGCCGGTCTGGCCATGCTGACCGGTCACGGTTCGTCCGTCACGCCGTACGGCGTGGTGATGGCCGGCGCGCTGATCTCCGCCCTGCCGTTGCTCATCGTGTTCTTCTTCGTGCAGAAGCGCTTCGTCGAAGGCATCGCGATGACCGGCATGAAGTAAACGGCGCGCGCGGGCCGGGTGGGCTGGCTTGTGTCTGGCTGGGCCGGCTGAACTGGCTGGACTGGCTGAGTCTGTTTGTCTCCTGTCCGCACCGGTCCGCGCGATCGTTCGCTTCACTTACTACACGTACCCTCCTTCCTTTCATCACCGTCTCCGGCGCCGCTTGTACAGGGCGCCGGGGCAGGCCGTCACCGTGGCTCCTCCCGCGGTGGCGGCCTTTTGTGGGTATGTGAAATATGTGGTTGAAGTTTGGTGATTCTCCGGTTGAGGCAACGAGGCTCCCCGCAAAGGTCTTTTGGTAAGTCTTAGGTTGAAATACTGTATTGGTGCAGGTCTCGGTGGACATATTCGGCCAGACCTTCGTGTTCTTCGTGGTGTACGACTGGAATCATACGGCTGCGTTCGCCTCACTGTTGCTGGGTTGCGCGGCGATTTCGCTGCCGCTGAAGCCGCTGTTCGGCATCGGCATGACCAAACTCGGTCCGCGGTGGAATGGCGACGCATTCCCGGGATTGTGTCGCAGATTGGGCCTGTGTGGGTGGATTCGTAACACTTTCCCGGGAATGTTGCGCACGATGGTGCGTTTAGCGGCGTTTCACATAGCGGGTGCTGCGGCCAGCACCGATTTTGATGATCGTACCGGAGTCCAACAGTGATTTCAGCGTGCGCTCAATGGTGGTGATGCTGGTATCGGGCATGCGAGCGAGAATATCGGCCTTGGAGAGTGGAACTAGGGATTGATCAAGCAGTGCTTCAATCCGCGTTCCCTTGGTGGCTACTCGCGGTGCTCCCTGCGCTCTGCCGCCTGCCGTGAGATTGATGCGTTCGTCG
>OGYS01001749.1_pt1 | contig 12054 bp, 10 predicted proteins | sample 1576611 | NCBI WGS metagenome assembly OGYS01 (sample SAMEA3541571, study PRJEB24748) | human gut metagenome | biome: human gut; feature: human-associated habitat; material: faeces | place: China | collected 2012
AGTTCAAAGAGGAAGGAAAACCGCAGGTTGTCCTTCCTTTTTGCCCCCGCCGCGGAGCGCGGCACGCTCCCGCCGTCCGCAGACGGCGAATCCCCCCGCTGAGGTTCAGCGGAAAACTCTCCGCCCGTTAGGGGCGAACACGCTAACGCAGTTCGCGTCCCCCGCTCAGCCGGTGCAGAGAAACAGGCTGCCGCCCGGAAAGGGCGAACACGCCTGCGCAGTTCACGTCCCCCGCTCAGTCGGTGCAGAGAAACAGGCTGCCGCCCGGATTGGGCGAACTGCCTGCGCGGTTTGTGCGCCCCGTGTAAAATTTACCGCAGAATAGTTAGCGACTCTCGATTTGCCGAACGGTCAGCAAGTCACCTTCCACGGTGAATTTGACCTCAAATCCCGCAAACGGGAAGCCGTACACGCGACCCGGCTCGTGCTGATAGCCCGGTCGGGGGTCTTGTGCGAGCACGTTCAGCAGGGTTTGACGGCGTTCCTGCGGCAGCTTTTCGAGCAGCTGCGCCGGACACTTAACCCGCACCGCATCGGTCGTCAGCGCAAAACCGCCGCGTGCCTCCGGATGCGAATCCGTGTACGCAAGGTACGGCTTGATGTCGAAAATCGGCGTGCCGTCCATCAGATCCGCGCCCGAAATGTGCAGCACCGGACCGTCCGGCGTGTTGGGCTCCACGCGGTCAAGGCGCACCGAGGACAGCCCGATCTCGTTCGGCCGGAACGGCGAGCGCGTCGCAAACACGCCGATGCGCTTGTTGCCGCCCAGCTTGGGCGGGCGCACAGTCGGGGACCAGCCGTCACGCACGGCTGCCGAAAACTGCCAGATGAGCCACAGGTGAGAGAAACCCTCGATGCCGCGCAGCGCATCCGCGTTGCGGTATTCCGGCTCGAATACAATGCGCGCCGGTACGTCCGCCAGTCCGCTCTGCCGCGGAATGCCGAATTTGGTGGGAAAATCGCTGTGTATCCGCGCAATAATATGCATTTCTACCGTCTGTGACATAAAAATTCTCCTTTTGGGTGATATATTCAGTATAGCACAGGAACTGTCGGGTGCAAAGCAGTGTTTTACAAAATGTTAATGCAATATCTTGCTTTGATGATGGATTCATGTGCTGAAAACAGTAATTTTATCAAAAATATGTAATATAGAGCGCGAAAAAGTTTGGTGTTATTTATCGTTGCACCGATTTTGCACCGAATATCTGAAAAGCCCCGAAATGACACCGAAAACCCAATCACCCAACGGAAAAACAAAGGAGAAAAAACATGGAATTTGAAAGACTAACATTCCCGACACTGGAAAGCCTGCTGGTTCATTTGAACAGAGGGTATTTCACCAGTATGCAGATGAACTTTCCCTCGAAAGATGCGGCCAGTCGAGTAGATATATCTCTTGTAGTAGGGCCTTTTGAAATTATCGAGGACGGCGTTGCTTTTATCATTGACCCGTTCTGGGAGAGTAAGATTGTGGTAAAAGGCGAATTTGCATGGGCAAGCGGGCGTTTCTTTCCCGAGGAACGGATTGAGTATATCACCGTAAAATTCGCAGATCAGAAACCTTTTCAGCTGACCATTTTTCTGGCTGATGATGATGATGAAGATTTTTAAATAAAAAATAACTGCGGCTGATGTGCGATTTTTTACGCATATCAGCCGCTTTTGCTGTTTATATAATGATTTTAGTTATGAACTGCAATAATGCACAATAAAAGAGAAAGGAATTTGTGCATAGTGCCGAGACCCAATTTCCGATTTTTTGTATAGTAGTATATGTCAAGCAAAATCACCGCGCGGCAAGTTGCATAAGCCTGCGAGGATACGCCACAATCGTTCCTGCCCTAACTGCGCCTATCTCTTGGTGAACAACCACCAGAAACGATTCTGAGGCATTCTGAGCCGATTTATAGAAAGAGGTGAATCCATGACTTAGCAAGCCAGCCGCATGGCCACTCAATAACATTTTGTTATCGAGTTAAGCCAGCGATTCACAATGACCAACTACGACCAACGACCAGAAAGAGAGCGATTACAATTTGATAGACAGTGCGAAATGCCATAATCCTGCGAGAATGCGCTGTAATCGCTTTTGGTGCATCTGGTGTATCCATTGACGAATGACCGCCAGAAACGATTCTAGGGCATTCTGAGCCAATTATAAAAGGAGTGAGAAAATTGCGATTCAACTATTCAAAGCAAGGATACCATCAAGTGCGGGAGAAGTCAAGTATTTTGGCTCATTCCTACGTTCGAGTTTGATTCGTGCGCTCGAGAAAATTCAAGGAAATATAAATTTTCTGTCTGGGAGAACTTTTACCGAAAACTCGGAGAGCCGTGAACGCTGTTTCCCGAAAAATCGGAACGAGCCAGAAGGGGTAATAGAGGCTTAATATTCAACAAATAATCAAATTGGGAGGATAATCAATGAGTAATTCCATTACCACACTGAACGAAACGTTCGGCCAGAGCGAAAGCACACAAGCGTTCGCCAAACTGCCGAAAATTTTCTTCAACGGAAAAGCGCCGCAATACAAACACCTGACAGCGCAACATATTCTGGCGTACGCCTTGATGCGTGACCGTCTGCAACTGTCTATCTCCAACCAGATGAAAGATGAGCATGGCATTCCGTTCATCTGTTATGACCTTGGAAACGTGGCGGCAGATGTTCGCTGCGGTGAAAAGAAAGCTGGCCAGTTAGTGAATGACCTCGACAACATGGGATTGATTCGCAAGGTTCGGCGGGGATTAGGCAAACCCAACCGAATCTATGTGCATGATGTGCTTGAAACTGAACCGTCAAAACGACTGGACAGAACACGTTCAAAGGACGGACAAGAGCCGTTGGAAGAACAGCTAAAGAGCTGTCGGGGGAACAGCACTGAACCGTCTGACGGACAGACAAGACCTGTCAAGGGGACAGTTCCAGAGCAGTCCAACGGACAGAGTAATAAGACTGAAATTAGTAAGACTGATAACAGTAACACTGATAGTAGCAATACTGAAATTAGTAATACTGACAATAGTAATTACTCCGTCAATGGTAACGAGCGGGCTTTTAATAACGGTTTAATGACCTCAGATGCGAAAATTTATTTTCTGGCCAGAAATGAAGAATCTTTAGTGGATGAAGTATGTCAGTTGATGTTTAAGATAGTGAGGGCAACACCCCAAACTATTCGTGTTGATGATCGAGAAATGAAAGGTAATGCAGTTAGTAAGCAATTAGAGAATATCAGCATAGCACAAGTCGAAACTGCAATGGATCGCATTAAGGGAAATCAGTATTCGGAGGAAGAACGGCGTGAACACTTGACGGCAGAATTATACCATGTCACGCAAGAAACCAGCAATCAAACTGTGCAAGCGGGTATTGCTGATAGTTCATATCAGACCACCAGCCAAACAAGCAACACTGATGCTCTGGCTGGAATAAGCCAAGAAACGCAAGAGCAGAACAAGAAAAAATTAGAACGAATGTACGCAGAATTTGGTGATTTGTGGAATTGAGCTGTGTTCTGTCACTGACTGTAACTAAGGATGTGTCACAATCAGCTATCCTCTCGCTGGCTGGACTAAGGGGAGTACGGAAACTGCGACCTTTGAACAACAGCGCACCAGCCGCAATACTGTCGCGTTTCGCTACGGTATTGCGGGTGAAAACTAACGCGAATACAGGGCGTTCCAGCGCGAAAGAGAGGGCGTTAACCCTCTCCCTGCTCCTTAATCAGCTTATCCAGTGTCGGACGGCTGATTTTGAGCACTCGTGCCAACTCAGCTTTAGACGGTATCTCGCGGCGCTGGTATCTCGCATACTGGGCGGCAAAGTCGGCAGGTGTAACAGGTGTGCGCCCCTTGTACTTGCCCTCCCGCTTGGCGATGGCGATACCCTCTCTCTGGCGCTCTAACAGGTTCGCGCGTTCAAACTCTGCGATAGCTCCTATCATAGTCAGCATGAGCTTTCCCGTTGGTGTACTGCTGTCTACGGCTTCTTTGCGGCTGACAAGATGCACACCCTTGGCGGCCAGAGTGTCAACGATGTTCAGCAGGTCAGCGGTAGAGCGTGCCAGGCGGCTGAAATCGTGAACATACACGGTATCACCCTCGCGCACAAACTCCAGCATGGCTTGAAGCTGCGGCCTGTTCGTGTCTTTGCCGGACACTTTCTCGCAGAACCACTTGTCGATCTGGTAAGCGGCTAACGCTTCACGCTGCCGTTCATCGTTCTGCTCTACTGTAGATACTCTCACATACGCGATATTTGCCATATTCTCAACCTCCTGTGAGATTAGAATAGCATAACGTAAAGTATAAGTCAATGACTATCTTTACAGTTGGTAAAATAAATATCAATTTAAACTCTAAATTTACCGAACAACAGACTCCTGAGAGAGTCAAGTTAGATTATACCCTAATTTTATAATTGCCTGTACGGGCACAATTTACACTTTTCACGTCTGCCGCCTGCACACGAGCGGGCGAGTAGATATATCTCACTCAAAGAAAAAGAAAGGAAAACATATGACCACTGATTACATGAATAACACCTATGTTCCCCTCTGGGAGAAAGAACTGCTGAACGTGCCAGAGGCTACGGCGTTCTCTGGTATTGGTCAAAACTCGATTCGTGCTCTTATTGAAGAACACCCTGAACTGGTGTTCCGTGTCGGCACAAAACATCTTATCAAACGCAAATCTCTCCAGAAGTTCATTCGTGATAATTATTCCATGTAAAAGTTCGTGCAATCCAGCCCCAACTATGCTATACTGTTGCTGTCATATTTGGGGCTTTTCAGCAGGAAAGGAGATCTAATTATTGGCTGGAAAGCGAAAAGACAACAAAGGGCGTGTATTAAAAGAGGGAGAGTGCCAGAAAAAGAATGGTATCTATCAGTTCAAGAAACTTGACCCGAACACCCACCAATACGCCTATGTAACAGACCCGACTTTAGAGGGCATGAGAAAGAAAAAGGCGGAACTGATTCGTTCGATTGAGAGCGGTATCAGCTATTCTAGCGGGAAAATCACAGTGAATGAACTGCTGGAAATGTATATCGAGATGAAAGACGATAAAACCGAAAATACGCAGATCAACTACACTTCATGGGCGGAGATGGTAAAACGGGAACAGTTCGGAAATCGTCGTATCTGTGACGTAAAAGAGATAGATGCGCGGCGGTGGTTCAAAGCGATGCGTAAAAACGGCAAAGCGTACAGCACTATCTCAGCTATGAGTAAAATATTAAAACCAGCGTTCAAAATGGCATTGAAAAACCATCTGATTCGTGAAAATCCGTTTGATTTTCGGCTCAATGACATACTCACAAATGACACGGCGAAACGTGATGCGCTGACCAATGAACAAGTAAATGCCTTATTGGACTTCATTACCAATGACAGCACATATTCACGGCATCTGGATTGGTTCATTGTATTACTGGGAACGGGCGTTCGTATCAGCGAATTTTGTGGTTTGACCAAGGCTGATTTGGACTTTGAGAATCGGCTGATTACCATTAACAAACAACTGCTGCGGCGTAAAGATGGGAGCAAGTACATGAAAAACCCTAAATCTGCTGCGGGCAATCGCGTTATCGCTATGAGTGATGCGGTGTGCAACAGTCTGCACAACATCATTGAACACCGTAACTGCGGAACAGTTGAACCTATGATAGATGGACACTGTGGTTTTCTCATGCTGACAAAGGGAGATAAACCTGTTATTGCTGCTGATTTAGAATCAATCATGCGGAGAGCGGTAAATAAATACAACAGGAAACACCCTGATAACCCATTACCGCGCATCACACCGCATACTTTTAGGCATACACTGTGCAGTAATTTACTGAACAGGGGAATGTCTGCGGCCAATGTAGCCGCGATGATGGGGCATGATAACCCGACTACGACCATGAAATATTACGCGCACGCGAATAACGAGCAGGCTATCAACCAGATGCGGCAGATTCTTGAATTTAATAGTTCTGCAACACTGGCGGTAAACGGGTAAGGACGTTGCACCGATTTTGCACCGATTTTGCACCAAGATGCGTGAAATTGCGTGAAGCTATGTAAAATGCTGGTTCGGGAGATTCAAGAAAAAGTTCTGAAAATGCGATATTTAGCACAAATAAATCACATATAATGCTGTGAAAGTTGAAATATGTTTTCTGGAACTTGTTACAAAATGTTAATGCATTCCACCTCAAAACGCGCTATAATAGAATCAGATTAAACTGGGAAAGCAGGGGAGAACTATGCCCAAGAAGATATTGATCGTAGAGGACGAGGCCAACATCCGTGAGCTGCTGCGCCTGTATCTGGAGCGCGAAGGCTACACGGTGCTTGAGGCGGAAAACGGCGTGGAGGGCATCAAAAAGTGGAAGTCCGACAAGCCGGACATGCTGCTGCTCGATGTGATGATGCCGGTGATGGACGGCTGGGCGGTCTGCAGGGAGATCCGCGCGGAGAGCGATGTGCCGATTATCATGCTGACGGCCAAAGGCGAGACCGCAGACCGCGTTTCCGGTCTGGAGATGGGCGCGGACGACTACATCGTCAAGCCGCTCGAAATGCCGGAGGTCATTGCGCGCGTGCGTGCGGTATTCCGCCGCATGGCGCCGGATGATGCGCCCGAGAAGCTGTCGTTTGACAATCTCGTCATCGACAAGCAGGCGTACGATCTGGTCATCAAGGGCAAGCGCGTGGATGCGCCGCCGAAGGAGATCGAGCTGCTGTACTTCCTCGCCTCCAGCCCGAACCGCGTGTTCACCCGCGCACAGCTGCTCGACGATGTATGGGGCTTTGACTATTTCGGTGATACGAGAACGGTTGACGTACACGTCAAGCGTCTGCGCGAAAAGCTGGAGGGCGTCTCGGACAAGTGGGAGCTGAAAACCGTATGGGGTGTCGGCTACAAGTTTGAGACCAAGGAGTAAGCCATGGGCAGACGCAGTTTTTTCTTCAAGGACTATGTGGCCCACCTGATTTTGATCGTGTGCGCGTTTGCACTGGCCGGCGTGGTATTCTGCTACCAGATGAGCAGCTACGCGCTGCACGCCAAGCAGACCGAGCTGCGCACGACCGTGCAGAGCCTTGCCGAGCAGAGCAAGCTGCTTGAGGGTACGGACTCTGACGTGATCCGTCAGATTTACGTGCTGTCTATCGCGCGCGTGGCGAAGGAGGATGAGCTGACCGTGCTCATCACGGACGCGGACGGCAACATTGAAATGGGCGCCAAGCCGGACGGCACGACCTACACGCTGCCCGGCTATCATATCTCAAACGAAGTGGTTGCGGAGATGCACAAAAACGGCAGTTATGCGTCTGTCGGGTCACTTGGCGTGCTGAGTGAGTCCTCGTTTTACACGGTGGGCACCTGTGTCAAGGATGATAACGGCGATGCGGATTTGATGATCTTCGTCTCCACGCAGGATCCGAATTCGGCAGGCGTGGTGCGTCACTCGACGCAGACGCTCGTGCTCATCCTGCTGGTGACACTGGCGGTCATGCTGGTGATTTCGTTCATAATCTCTCAGCACGTCACGCGTCCGCTCAAGACGATTGCCGCCGCCGCCAAGGAATTTGCGGGCGGCAACTTCGACGTGCGCGTGCCCGAGGACAACCGCTGCTACGAGATTGACGAACTGGCGGTCTCGTTCAACAACATGGCGCGCGACCTTGACCAGCTCGAGGAGCTGACCCGCGGCTTTATTTCCAACGTCAGCCACGAGTTCAAGACCCCGATGACGACCATCGGCGGCTTTGTGGACGGCATGATCGACGGCACGATTCCGCTTGACCAGCGCGACAAGTACCTGAAGATCATCGCGGAGGAGACCAAACGCCTGTCCCGCATGGTAAACCGCATGCTGGATGCCGCAAAAATTCAGTCCGGCGAGCTGATCCTCAGTCCGGCGCCGTTCGACTTTACCGAAATGACGGCGCAGATCCTGCTCTCGTTCGAGCAGAAGATTGAGAAAAAGAAGCTGGATGTGCAGTGCGATCTCGAGGAACGGCTGACCGTCATGGGTGACCGCGACCACCTGTACCGAGCGGTGTACAACCTGACCGATAACGCGGTAAAGTTCATCGAGGACGGCGGTACGCTGAGGCTGAAGGTCCATCAGGAGGGACAGCTGTGCGTGTTCGCCATCAGCAACACCGGTATCGGCATTTCGGCGGAGGATCTGCCGCATGTGTTCGACCGCTTCTACAAGACCGACCGTTCGCGCTCGATGGATAAGACCGGCGCAGGTCTCGGCCTGTATATTGTGAAGAACATCATCAACCTGCACGGCGGTGAGATCTCCGTTCGCTCGGGCGGCGGCGAAACCGAGTTTGAGTTCACCCTGCCGCTCGCACCGGAGCAGAACCGACAGAATAACGCGTAAAAAGTGGCTTCCATGTGCTATCACTGTGCATGGAAGTCCTTTTTCTGCATGTGCTGTATTGAAGCGTTTCGCGCGGCAGCGCACATGAAATAGCATTTGCTCTGCAAATGCTCAAAAAGGGGGAGCATGTATCACCCTTTTTGGACTTCTGGAGGGAGAAAGTTTCTGAACAGGAACTTTCGTACGACTTTGGAACGGCCCACGGTCCGTTCCTCTTGTCGGCGAAACTGTAGTTTCGCGACAGGCAGTGTTCAAAAAATATTCATATTGTTTTCAACAAACTGCCACATTGAGAAACTATGATAGAAGCATCAACAGAGGGAACGGAATGTTCCCGCGAATAACAACAGGAGGTCAGTATCATGGACGACTTCAACATGAACAACAAAACACCGCTGAACAGCAGCGATCAGAATAACGAACAGCCGGCCGCCGAAACCCGGAACACCGCACCGCAGAACGAGCAGCCTGCACAGGCTCCGCGGAGCGAGCAGCCGATGCAGCAGCCGCAGACGGAACAGCCCGCACAGGCTCCGCAGAGCGAGCAGACGATGCAGCAGCCGCAGGCGGAACAGCCCGCACAGGCACCGCAGAGCGAGCAGCCGCAGGCAGAAGAGCCGCGCACGCCGTTCCAGACGCCGGTGCAGCATCCGGAGTTCCATCAGGCGCAGCAGCAGACCGGCTTCGGCGAGGTTCCGCCGATGAGCCAGAAGCCGCACACCCCGAAGAATAAAAAGCACAGCAGAGGCTTAGCGCTCGGTCTGTGCGGTGTAGCAGCTGCGTGCCTGCTGTTTGCAGGCGGCGCAGTTGTCGGCAATATGGCGTTCGGCGGCAATGCAAACAGCAATTCGGGCACAACGGCTTCCGATTCCTCGGATTCCGCGCCGACACTGCAGATCAACAGCAAGCCGGAGTCGGATTCGAGCAATTCCTCGGACAACTACGACACCGCGGACGGCATGGCCGGTGAGGATATCTACAAAAAGGTCAACCCGTCGGTCGTATCGGTTATCTCCACCACCTCTGAGGGCACGGGCAGCGGCTCGGGCGTCATCATGAGCAAGGACGGCTACATCATCACCAACAACCACGTTGTGGACGGCGCGCAGTCGGTTTCCGTACAGCTGAGCGACGACACCTCTCTCGATGCCGAGATCATCGGCACGGATGAGCAGACCGACCTTGCGGTCATCAAGGTAACGCCGACAAGCGACCTGACCGCCGCAGAGTTCGGTGACTCGGATGAGCTGGAGCCGGGCGAGTATGCCTACGCGATCGGTTCTCCCGGCGGCGTACAGTTTGCGAACACCATCACCGGCGGCCGTATTTCCGCTATCAACCGCGATCTGACCGTCAATGACCGTGTTATGACGCTGATTCAGACCGATGCTTCCATCAACAACGGCAACTCCGGCGGCGCACTCATCAACAAGTACGGTCAGGTGGTCGGCATCACGTCCGCTAAGCTGTCTGGCAATGCGTTCGGCAGCGCCACCGTTGAGGGCATGGGCTTTGCCATCCCGATCAACACCGCCAAGGATATTGTTGATGAGCTGATTCAGAACGGTTACGTTTCCGGCCGTCCGTCCATCGGCATCACCGGCCAGAACGTCGAGTCCGCGGACGGCAAGGTGTCCGGCGTGCAGGTATATTCCATTGATTCCCGCGCAAAGGCAGCCGGTGAGGGTCTGCAGGTTGGCGATGTCATCACCGCCGTTGACGGTACCCCGACCCCGGACATGGATAAGGTAAACGAACTCAAGCAGGATAAGAAGGCCGGCGACAAGCTGACGCTGAGCGTATACCGTATTTCGACCGGCAAGACGCTCAATATCACCATCACGCTGACCGATTCGCACGACCTCGAGGGCGATGACCCGAATGCCCAGACCCAGCAGCGCCAGAGCAGCCAGAGCGATAATTCGCAGCAGAATGACGGCTACGGCAGCTATCGGTTCTCCAGTCCGTTTGGTTCGTTCGGCTGGTAAATAATTGAGGATTGAAAATGGAGAATGGAGAATTGATGTAACGGTCAGCCATTCTCCATTTTTTCATTTCGAGAAATATAATAGAGCGGTTTTCCGTAGGGTGCCGCAATTCACCTTGCCGCACCCTACGGTAGAGCGTATGCAATACCCAAAACATTCCGAAACAACGGAAATGGTTCCACAATAGCAACAAAACGCAGACCTATGATTTTAAGGTCTGCGTTTTGTTTTATTTAGATGCAGAAATGAAAAATGAAATCATTCTCCATTCTCCATTCTCCATTTTCAATTACTTCCCATACTGCTCCGCCAGCTGCTGGCTGATAAACTGTCTTGCGGTACGCGGCGAGCGGCCGTTGCGGCGCAGCGCGAAGCGCTCTGCAAGCAGGTGCAGCTCGTCGATATCAAGGTTCAGGTCGTTCTCCTTGGCCAGCTGCTCGACGATGTACAGATACTCGTCCTTATCCGGCACGGAGAAGGTGATCTCCAGACCGAAACGGTCGGACAGCGAGGTAACGGTCTCGAGGGTATCGCGCACGCGCACCTCATCGCCCTGACGGTCGGCCATGCTCTCGCGGATGAGATGACGGCGGTTGGACGTTGCGTAAATGACCAGATTGGACGGCTTTCCGGCCAGACCGCCCTCGATAAACGCCTTGAGCGCGGCAAAGTTGTCGTCCTCGCTGCTGAAGGTCAGGTCGTCGAGGAACACGATGAAACGGAACGGCGAACGCAGGGTCTGCTCGAACAGCTTGGGGAAATTCGTGATCTGCCGCGGAGACATCTCGATGATCTTCAGGCCGCGGTCGGCGTACTCATTGGCAACCGCCTTGACGGTCGAGGACTTGCCGGTGCCCTTGTCGCCGTAGAGCAGGATGTTGTTGGCGTCGCGTCCGTCGAGGAAGGCAAGCGTGTTCTTGAGGATTTTCTGCTTCTGCATCTCGTAGCCGGGCAGGTCGTGCAGACGGATGGCATCGGGATGTACGATCGGGGTTGCCGAGCCGTCGTCCTGCATGGCAAACGCCGAGGACTGTGCGAAGAAGCCGTAGCCCTCCTCGCGGTAGTAATCGGCAAGCGCCGCACCGGTGGAGAACGGAAGCGAGTCCGCAGCCTCGAAGTCCGGCAGGTCCTCGAGGGCAGGCTCGTAGAACTTGTCCGCTGCGGCGGATTTGAAGGCTTCGCCGTCGAGCGCGAGCAGAGCGTTCAGCACGTCCAGATCGTGGGTTGCGGCGTTGAGCACAGCCGCTTCCGGTGCGTTGATGGTATCGGTCAGGGTGTTGGTGTCAAAGTGCACGGCGTCGAGCACTGCCTGCGCGATATCGCCGCAGGAGAAGCGGGTCGCGCACAGTGCGCCGTAGCGGTCGGCAAAGTCGGCGGCTGTGCCGTCGAGCGCGGTCAGCGTGTCGCCGTAGGCGCGCACCAGCGGATGGGAAAGCAGTCCGCGCAGCACGGAAAGCGCGCGCAGACGCAGGGAAAGGGCGGAAAGCTCCATTGTTTTCAACTCCAGTCAGGATTGTAGTTTATAACCTAATCAGCATAGCACACTTTTCCGCTCATTTCAACATAGTATGAGGGGAGAAACCTTAAGGCAACACCGCACAATTAAAGCTGCGGCTCCTTGCGCAGGCTCCGGTCGCGCTGCCGCGGTTCCTTGCGCAGGCTCCGGTCGC
>OGYS01001772.1_pt1 | contig 11923 bp, 11 predicted proteins | sample 1576611 | NCBI WGS metagenome assembly OGYS01 (sample SAMEA3541571, study PRJEB24748) | human gut metagenome | biome: human gut; feature: human-associated habitat; material: faeces | place: China | collected 2012
CAGATTTTCAATGAGGGCGATTTCCGCCGTTTCCTGATCGCTGTAATCTCGGACATCCCGCAGCTTCTTTCTGACCGCATCGCGTCCTTCCTGATCTGCCAGCACTTTCTGGATTTTATCGGCAAACTGCATCACATCCAGCGGACAGAGATATCCGTTTTCCCCATCTCGGATCTGCTCGCGCATGGACGGAATATCGGAAGCGATGATGACCTTCTGCAGGCTTCTCGCCTCTACAATCGTAATCGGATAGCCTTCGTGACGGGACGGCTGGAGATACAGGTCGCAGGATTTTACGTACGGCGCAGGATTTTCGCGCATTCCGAGAAAAATAATTTCCTGCTCCACCTGATATTCCTTTGCCATGGTCCGCAGCTTGTTCAGATCTCTTCCATCACCGATGATGAACCATTTGAAGCGAAGTCCCCGTTTTTTCAGCTCCGCCGTAATCTGCACCGCAATATCATATCCTTTTTCTTCCGAAGCTCTTCCCACCGTCAGAAATTTCAGCTCTCCTGTGTACTGCGGATCGCTAAGCGGCTCCTCACTCCGTCTCTGCACCTGTTTGATGTCAATGAAATTCAGCAGAACCTCTGTCCGGTCCGCGAGTTCCGGAAAACGGGCAATGACCTGTTTTCGGACAGGCTCGGAAACACAGTAAATTTTATCATACTCCGGAATAAAGTCCCTGGTCCGGAACAGCCACCAGAGATTTTCTCCGTGGAACCAGACCGCTTTTTTCCGCGCATTCGTCTTTCTGGCTCCGAATGCGGTTGTGAACGCACCGAATCCGAAAAAGTCGAAAACAAGATCGTATTGTTTTGTTTCCGGCTCCACACACTCCAGAATCCGTTCATACAGTTTTCCATACCGTTTCTTTCCATACACGACGCGCATCAGAAATACGCCCATTCCTCTGGCATAGAAAGACCGTTCTGCCGGTGTCTCCCGTTTTCCCACAATCCGTTCCAAAGCCGGATGCGGTTTTTTGTTCCAGATCATCTGGCGCACTTCCACTTCCTTCGGAATCCGCTCCAGCAGAACGCCTCTTTTTTCGACCAGAAGAAGCGTTACATCTTCTTTTTTCTCCACCAGTTTCTGCAGCAGCGCTGCCATGGCAACTTCCGTTCCGCCCATGTCCATGGTACGTCCCAGCACCAGTATTTTACTCATTGCTTACCTCTCATCTGCTTTTTTCTCTGTTCTAACGCCAGTAGGCATCTCCCACATGCGCAGGATGACGCTGATCCTCCGGCGGAAGCTGATGGTAATCGCCGTACAGGGTGTGAAGATACGTCTCATATCCCGCCGGGGCATTGATCAGATGGCCTTCAAACGGAAGGCGCACGATCTCTTCGATCGCTGTTTTGGGAATCGCGTCCGACTTGCGGTAACCGCCGCACTGGCAGGCCACCCACTTTGAGTCCTCCGCGCGGTACTTTCTGCACTCTTTTTCCATCTCGCGCAGAATCCGCTCTTTTCCATAGCATTTCCGGATCGCCCATTTGCACCATTTTGCGAAGCTTCCTTTGTTTCCTTTTAAGGTCTGGCGGTAGGTGCGGAATGCATTCATCCGCTGGCTTTCCAGAAACAGCAGCTTTTTCCAGTGACGGTCGTACTCCGGTGTATCTTTTTCCGGCAGTCCGTCAAACGGGAAAATGTCGACGAAAAGACCGGTATCCACAGCTCCTGCCACGTGCTCCACAAGACTCGTTCCGGTGTGTACCAGCTTTCCGTATGCCAGTGTGAAACCCTTTGTATTATGAAAATTCATGACGCGGTACGGTGTATCCGTTTCGCTGTTTACAATCTGTTCCAGTTTTTCATAATCCGCTCTCGGCATCCAGACATCCACATCATCATCCCACGGAATGAACCCCTGATGCCGGATCAGCCCGAGCAGAGTTCCATCTGCTGCAAAATAGATCAGGTGATGTTTCCGGCAGACTTCATCCAGATACAGTAATATTCCAAGCGCAATCTCCTGTTTTTCTTTTAATTCTGTAATTTTACGCATAACGGCATTGCCTTTCTGTTTTGTTTTTCCCATCCATTATAAACACTCTGCCGGATTTTTTCAATTTAAAGTTCCTGCCGCTCCGGCGCCCGTCTGAAGATTCCACACTGTTTTTATCAGTACCTTCATATCCACCGGTTTTACTATGTGTGCGTTCATGCCCGCATTGAAGGCATTCTGCACATCTTCTGAAAATGCGTTGGCTGTCATCGCAAGAATCGGGATTTTCTTTGCCAGCGGGTGGCTGCTGTTCCGGAATTTCGTCACAAAGAGAACCGATGCCAGGATCAGAAGCAGAATTACTGCCAGAATCCTCAGCTCCTCGACAGCGGTATCCTCGAACATCTTCGTTCCGTTGCTGTCCACCACATACGTCGTGCTCTGGTTGCTGAATGCACTGCTTCTGAAATACGGTGCCATCTCCTCCATCGAACGGATCAGAATAAAGTGTGTGATGATACTGCCGTCGACCACCAGCTGGCTCTGCAGTTTTCTGGCAAATACCATCTGGTTTTCATTGGTGATCCAGTCCGATGTCAGAAAGCTTTTGATATCCGCATCCTGCAGATCTTTAGATCCGTACCACACGCCCTGCAGACCCTCATCGGAATAATAGTATCCTTCCTGGTTCACGGCAATAAACTGGAGGTTTTCATGCGTGGAGCTTAATTCTTCCTCACGTTTTTTCAGAAATTCACACAACCGGCGTTTTACTTGATTGCAATCAGATTCGGGTTCTTTGGGCTTCATCAACATCCGCAAACTGCATATTGCAAATATGCTGTTTTTATTTTTCTTTCATATAATCCATACAATTTCTCGCATTCCATGCATATCCATCCTGCTTCGCCTGTATATAGCGGATATTTTCGTTTCTTACAATATTCTGTTTCATAATTTCCTACTAATTCCACAAGGTTATTGATATCCCTCATCTGCGCAGCAGCCATTCCTGTCATTGCCCACAAAAAGCCAGTTCTTTTTTTATTCAGTTTCTGCCACTGAAACCTTTCCGTAAACTGATCATATAATACCTTTTGCTTTTTCTTCTCTTTTACCGGAAATTCATAAATCAGCGGATAAATCTGAGCAACACCATCCGGATAAAATTCTGTCTGATGATACCGATCACTGTTTCCGATAATTCTCCATCTTTGATTCGCATCATCCCAGAATATCTTTTCTATCTGTTTCTGTATCTTTTTACGAATTTCACTGATCGCCTGCGTATCTTCCAGTCCTGCAAGTTCCAATTCGTACAGGCCTTTCCACACTTCCAGATTATCCATCAGATAAACTGTTGTGTTTTCTTCTGAAACCTGTGTAATTCCATCCTGCATCAGGCTTTGAATCTTTTTTAATGCAAGGCTGATTCCATTTTTCCAGGATTCCGGCAGGTCTGTACTTTCTGTCTTTTCCAGATATTTTCCCATAAGAAAAAGGTACATACCAAGATATCCGTCTTCGGAATCAGCCTTTTCTTTATAAATAAGTTCCCCACCCTCTTTCCTGTAGATTCCCATTTTTCCATCTGTTTCCAGCAAAACCCCAGTATGCCAGTCCAGATACCTGCCAACAGCTTTTTGCTCTGTTTCAGTCATGGGGCAATTCTTTGTTTCTGCCAGAAGCCCCAGTGCAGCCATACATGCAAAGTATGGATTAACATCTCCGGCTTTACTTCCATTCATATAGATTTCGCCTTCAGGGCCCTGATTCTCAAGGATCCACTTTTTTTCTCTGGTCAGGACGGTTTCCAGCCATTCCTGCCGGACAGATATTTCTTTTCTCAGGTTCTGATAATAAGCAAACATAAACACAATGCACACAGTTATGCAAAATATAATAAGTCCCATCACATTCTTTCGATGTTTCACTTTTCTTTTGCATTGGCTCTGCTTATGCTTATGCATCTATATCCTCCAGGATTTTTCTGATTTTGATACTTGCAGTCCCATCACCATAAGGGTTTCTAGCCTCACTCATTTTTCTGTATGTCTCCGGCTCTGTAAGAAGCCGCCTGCATTCTCTGTAAATATCCTCCATCTTCGTGCCTACAAGCTTTAAGGTTCCTGCTTCCACACCTTCCGGACGCTCTGTTGTATCCCGCATGACCAGTACCGGTTTTCCCAGTGCAGGAGCTTCTTCCTGAATTCCGCCGCTGTCTGTCATGATCAGATAACTGACTTTCATCAGGTTATGGAATTCCACCACATCCAGTGGTTCGATCAGGTGTATACTCTCACATCCACCGAATTCCTCATCTGCGATTTTTCTGACCTGCGGATTTAAATGTACAGAATAAATAACCTTCACATCTGTGAATTCCTCCACAATCCTACGTATAGCCCGGAACATATCACGCATAGGTTCTCCCAGATTCTCTCTTCTGTGTGCCGTCACAGCAATCAGCCTGCTGTCCTTTGCCCATTCTATCTCCGGGTGATAAAAATCATTTCGCACCGTATAGTGCAGAGCATCAATTCCTGTATTTCCTGTGACAAAAATCCGCTCTGGATCCTTACCCTCTTTCAGCAGTGCATCCGCTGCTTTCTGAGTCGGTGCAAAATGCAGACTGGCAGTAAGTCCGATGGCCTGCCTGTTAAATTCTTCCGGATAGGGAGATTTCATATTATAAGTTCGAAGTCCCGCTTCCACATGTCCTACCGGAATCTGCTGATAAAATGCAGCCAGCGATGCGGCAAATGCAGTCGATGTATCTCCATGGACCAGTACCATATCCAGTTTTTCTTTTCTCAGGATTTCCCTCATTCCTGTAAGAATAGCCGTTGTCACATCCGTAAGGTCCTGCCCTTTTTTCATGATTGCCATATCATAATCCGGAACCACTTTAAAAATATCGAGAACCTGCTTCAACATTTCCTTGTGCTGCCCTGTAACACACACCAGAGTTTCCAGTTTTTCACTTTTTTTCAGTTCAAGAACAAGAGGACACATTTTAATTGCTTCCGGTCTTGTTCCAAAAATCACCAGTACTTTTTTCATTCTCTATTTTCTCCCAGTTCTTTATCCAAATACTCCAGTCTTTCGCGGATAGTATCTGTCAGCTGTTTCATAGCTTCCTCATAGCTTCTGATATCTCTCGACGTGCCCTCCTTAGTAGTTCCGGCCAACAGAGCCTCATTAAAAGAATATCCCCACACTTTAAAGTTTCTGTCCACAGCATCTCCCAGTTCCTCCTGATAAGATGCTATTTTGTCAGCAATATGTTCATCAGATAGTGTGGTTTTACGCAGCTGCACATATCTTTCACAGACATGTTCTCTAAAATTTTCGTCCTGCCACAGCCTGTCAAACCATGAATTTTCCACTGTATAAAGACGATCTGTTTCTGTATGAAACCACTGATAATTATCAAATCCATTGTTAAAATCCCATGCAGCAAGTTGTAGCTTTCCTCCCAGTTCTTTATACACATAAGTAGAAAGATTACCAGCATCATAATTCATGGCAAATTCATTGATAATAAAATAATCTACCCAATTATCCATATCGATGTATTCCTGATAGCCGGTTCTTTTATCCTTGAAATTCTCTCCATATAGAACCTGTTCAAATTCAGAGATATCATTTTTTATATATTCTTTTTGTTTTTCCGTTATTTTATTTTTTGATGGATATCTTATATACAGAGCGTTATAGGTATATCCTTTCGTCTTTCCCCATGTTTCTATTTCTTCAGTTCCCGTATCGATCCTGTCTCTGTTTACCACATATGCAGTTTCTCCCGATAACAGACCAAATTCTGCAAGACGCAATCTGCTTTCTCCGTTTGTTACAGGTTCTACCGCCAGATAAACTCCCTGATACTTTCCATCGACAAACAATTCCACAAACCGGGTGTCCGGAGTCCATCCATTTAATTCTCTTGCCAGATCATATACCAATTTATTTCTGATCAGTGTCTTATCAAGATAGGGGCCATTCAGCACCCATTCACTGTTTGCTCCCATTCCTGCAAGTGACACTTTTTTTGTACTGTCTTTATTATTTTTGTAAAACTCAACGCGATACTGTTTTTTATCAAATTTACTATAAGAAGAGGCTCCTCTGTATTTGATCGTAGCACGATATATGGAATTAGGAATCGAAAAAATAGATTGTGCCTCTTCGTTTCCATCTAACAGTGCAATATTTCCCCAGATTGCTTTTTCCTTCAGGATCTGCTGACCCTTTGTATTCATATAGACTATCGGAATTGTAGTAGAGAACTCTCCCAGATCATAATATTCCAGCATCTCCTCGTCCGGTGCAGCCCACTCCTTCATTTCTTCTTTCGTGATAGCAGTTCTCTTTTTTTCCTTTGACTTATTTTCTGACTTTACAACAAAATTTCCCATAATGGATATTCCAAAGAGAACTGTTATCATCAGAATACATAAAAGGATACGTCCTATCCTTTTCATAGCATCACCTCTCTGTCAAGCAGCCTTTTTACTGCGAAAGTTCATCCTTCTGGTCAACTATATTTACCCTTTTCACACCATCAATTTTAATCAGTTTCTCTGAAATATCCATCTGATTTTGTTTTGCAGCATTATCCAGAATTCCCTCTCCAATAGAATAGACCAGTTCAAAGCTGTTTTCTGTAACATTTCTCATAGAAATATGTACTTTTCCAGAAAAAAAGCTGTCTACTGCTGCCTCTGTTTTATGTAAGCAGTCAGGTGTTCCCTGAACAACCATCAGTTTATTACAAGATGTGAACCCTTTCCTTGTAATAATAAGAAAAAGAAGTAAAAAAGCTGAACCAATAACAATAAGCGCATACTGAGATACACCACAGCCAATACCTGCTGCGATTGCCCAGAAAATATATGTAGCATCTCTTACATCCTTTACAGCAGTACGAAATCTTATGATAGAAAGAGCACCAACCATACCAAGGGATAATGCAATATTATTACTAATGATACTCATGATCATAGCTGTAATAATTGTAATCGTTCCGATTGAAATATTAAATTTCCTACTGTATGCAGTTCCCACATAAGAAATTTTATATATAAACATAATAAAAAAGGAAACAATCAGTGCGATTATATTATTCATTAAAATCACAGTCACGCTCAGTGCTTCTGTATTTGTTAAATTTTCTACAATAAATTCTCTCATCTCTTTCTCCAATCCCGGCATCCGGTTTATCAACTATTTCCAGTCTGCCGTATACAAAACTTACAGCCATCTCATTCTGGCTCTGGAATATTTACTGTGGCTGGTGGACAGCTCATCTGTTTTTTTCAAAATCTCTGCGATCATGTCCGGCAGGAATCCTGTATATTTTACTTCCATCAGTACCTGCTCTGTACTTCCCAGCGCATCTGTTCCCACATTCTCAAACAGACCATATGGATATAAAGCCCCTCTGATATCTGTATCAAAAGTAATCCTTACATCACCTGCCGGATAAGCAAATGCCAGCCTTTGATAATCTATGATTGTCTTCGGACGATAACAGCCCTGTGTAATCCGCAAATACAGTCTCATAGCCAGCTCTGTTTCATATTCCAGAAGAAATGACGCATCTCCCTGTTCCATCCGAAGTGCCTGTTCACGGCTGACAGGTATGGAATATTTCATTCCGTCAGATCCGTTTTTGCATTTAAACTCCAGCTTTGCAGATAAATCATTCAGTGAATAAATTCTTAAACGGATCTTCCTTTTTTCATACATTCCATCCAGATTATCCCATAAATCCTGATCGTCTATGGAATCATAGTACTGAGATCTGATAAAATATCTGCCATTTTCTCCATGGATATCTCTTTCCATAATGCCATCCAGCTTCTGTTGAAGAATCATGGCCTCTCTGCGGCTAATCAGATATTTGATTTCTTTACGAAAAACCGTTTCCAAATCTTACGCCCCCTCTCTGATTTTCGTTCAAACAGAACTATCTGGAACAGGAGTCCACATACTACCAGGAAAACCACGTATCTGACTCCCGTTTCATAAAGAAGACACATTCCCACTGCACCAGAAGAAAGGATTGCTCCCTCCAGAGGAAAAAAAGCCGCTGCAACTGCAGCTCCTGCTGCGAAAATAACTACAACCCACCAAAATGGATAACACATCCATACAACTGCCGCAGCAGTCATAGCAGACAGGATCATGGCATCTGCTGTTTTCCACTTAAATGCCATATATCCCATCAGACATCCAAGTATCGTAAATGCTGTTACAATCGTCCCCCCATCCGGTTTTTCCATTCATAACAGTACATAGGGCAATCGTCACTCCCCAGAACATTATGAAGGAAACAATCAGACGGTACACCTTAGCTCCTGCAAAAACAAGCAGAATTCCAATGATCAGAAATAGCATTCTTTCTGCATTTCCGCATATGTGAAGCTTGTCTGCACTTCCAGTTTTTTTCATAAACAGGTCAGTTCCCTTAAGGATCAGTTCTGACATCAGACATTCCCCCTTCCTTTAAAAGTGGATTCAATGCCATCATATGGGACATATTTCCTGTTTCAGCAACATCCTGTGCCCATACAATATATTCGATATTATATTTTTCCAGTATTTCATCCAGACTCTGTATCAGATCTGCATCCTCATAAATATTAGACACATAAACCTTTTCAAAAACCTCTGAAAGATAAGAGATCATCATCTTTCCTCTTGTATCTGCAATAAGAAGAAGATTTCCCTTTCGCTGTCCCTTTCCTCTTCCTTCCACTATGCTATGCTCATAATCCGTGCCGATAACTGCCCGATTTCCGCTGCTATTAAACTGTATCATTTGTCTTTTTAATGTCTGCTTCTGTCCTTCTTTATTTTCAAAGGTCAATTCTTCGCAATTGGGATTTAAACCATTGATATAAATATAGAACGGATCCCGTTCCATGTCTGTTATATCTTTCTTTATTTCGTCTGCTGTATACTTTTCTGACGCTTCCAAAAGAAGGTTTCCATCAAAAACTCCAAAAACATATTCCCGGTAAGCATTCAGGTTTTCCTTATCATATCCAAGTTCTCCAAAAATCACCTGCGCCCCGTAAAATGCCCCACGCATTGTCCAGCTATTTTTAGTTCTGAAATAAAGATATTCAGACTGATGTTTCTCCAGTTCAGACAACGGATTTAAAACTACAGAAGGATCTGTAAAAGAGGCTTCCAGTTTCTCTGTAAAATTGTTGTATTTTTCCTTTTCATTTTCATATCCGCTTTCAAATACTGCTCTTTCCGGTATCGGCATAATATAAGCATCTTTTCCACTCTTTTCCTGCAATGCCTTCATAATATCTGCCGCATATGAAATCTGATCCTCCGAAATCTGATTTATATTAAAGATGCGATCCGTATAAATCACTTGATCCTGTGTTTCCAGAATTTTGGTTTTTGAAAGAGACTGGTCTTTTTTTAAGCCATAATTATTATACAAATCTCTTGTTTCCGGAACATATACGCTTTGCTGCTTAACATTCTGCAATTTTTCCATTCCATTCTGGAGGATAAAAACTCCTACAGACATTACGGTCAAAATGATTAAAACAAGAAACAGTTCTGCGGTTTTATTCTTTTTCAACTGAATTCACCTCCCTGAACCTGATTCTGGCGTTTGGGCAATTTTTCTCTAATTCTGCAATACCCGGCTGGTTTTTTATTTTCTCTGATACCGAAATCTGTTCAAGAGAACTACAATCTCTGAATGCACTGACTCCCACATATTCCACACTATCCGGCAGATATACCTCTTTCAGATTCCTACACCCGCGAAATGCATGATCACCTATTTTCTTTAACAGTGAGGTGTCTGAAAATATCAGTTTATTAACAGACACGCATTCCGCAAATGCAGCTCCTCCAATCACAGTCAGGGAATCCGGAAGACTTACAAATTCCAATGCATAACAGTTTTCAAAAGCTGATATCCCTACTGATTTCAGCGAAAGCTTTTCTATGCTTTCCCATACTTTCAGCACATGACAGTCAGCAAATGCATAGTCCTCAATACCAGAAACGCTCTCCGGCAGATACACCTTCTCAAGACTTCTGCATTCAAAAAACTGACTCTTCGGAATGACTGATGCACCTTCAGGAATAATCGCTTCTTTTACATATATATCTCCTCGAAATCCCTGAAAATCAACATTTTCATATTCCGACAGATCCCGGAAAGTAATCTTTTCTTCATGAACAGGTTCTCTTGGAAAACAATACTCTCCAGATATCTCTCTGTCCGATTTCAGAATTTTTCCACCACCCTCTGAAACCACATATCCATAAACATAATTACCGCCATAAAATGTTATTGTTCCGCGGGCAACAACTGAAATAATCTTATGCGGCTGACCTGCACTGGCACCTTCTTCAAATATAATGTTGCCCTGTGTAAAAATGTTTCCAAGCACTGTTGCATTTTTTTCCAGAAGTATATCATTCTCTGCGAAAATATTTCCAAGCACCGATGCATTTTCCATGATCCTCACAGCTCCATCACTGTGAATATCTCCCTGCAGGATAATGTCCTCTATCACCTTTATATCCCCACGGGAAATAATCGTATAAGGAACTGTCCCACCTTCTGTAACCATATCATCATCTATGTAATGCCTGTTATATTCATGACTGTTCATTACCGGCATACGAAATATCCTGGGATCACGTCCATCCATAAACCGGTCCGGTTCCTCCGGACGCTGTCCCAGACGGATCACCGGTGCATACAGACTATGAAAAACATTCTCAAAGCCTATCACAAGCTGTTCTCCACTTGATACTCTTTCACCCAGATCACATTCATCATAAACTGCAACTGCATGTTCTGCGTCCGCCCATCTGAGAAGCCGGATCTTATTTCCGAAAAGCAGTCTTTTTTTGCTGTATACAGCCCGGAGTCGTATGTTCTCTTTCACAAACAACGCATCCTTTTCACTGTAGATTTCTTTTTGGAAATGTAAATCCTCTTGCTGCGGACAGAAGATGGTATTTCTGGCAATAATCAGATCTTCAATCTCAGGCTGCACAAACTCCTGACTTCCATCTGTTTCCCACACCTTTTCCTGTTTTGAAAGCATGATCATACCATTCTTCATTTCCGGAAGGGCTTTTTCCACCAGAGCAGAAAAGCTTCTTCCAAAATATCTGGCATTTTTCACATAATCCTGCCTTATTTTCAAAATCTGCCCTTTTCTCATCCTGAAATGCAATACTGCAACCAACAGAGGCATAGAAAACATACAGACAAAAATCAAAATCCATACTTTCATTTTTCAGCCTCCTTTTCCGTTTTCTGCACAGTAAACCGCACTGTTTTATCCCATTTCACACCTCTTCCGGTAACAGTATCTACCACTGCATCCCAAAATCCCAAAGAAATATTCCACATATAGAAGAAAAAGTTAAACATCATAAGAGGCAGAAGCAATGCCTCTCCTGGAAGTCCGTCTATGATAAGCGAGGTACCTATCTCAAAAAATGGTGCAAAATTTCCAAGGGAATTATAAATTCCCAAAAACAATATAACCCACCAGCCACTGAATATCTGCATTTCACCCAGGAAAAATAATCCAAGGGAAACTACCCATCCCACCAGCAGAAATACCGGTACCGCATAGATAAAAAGCAGAAACAAGCCATCTATTTTCTGAAACAGTCCCATATAGGGAGTTGTGATCGTAGGGATCAGATAGCGGAACAATACTTCATTATGACCTCTTGACCAGCGTCTGATCTGTCTGCCTCTCACATTCCAACTTTCCGGAGACTCTTCATAACATTCCGCCGAGTTAGCGTATACAACCTTCCAGCCATTGGTAAAAAGCCGATATGTAAGTTCCGTATCTTCTGCCAGAACCTTTGGATTAAAGCCACCTGTTTCTAACAGAAAATCTTTGCGAAATCCCCCTACTGTCCCGCCATACTGAGGAATTGTTTTCA
>OGYS01001773.1_pt1 | contig 11917 bp, 8 predicted proteins | sample 1576611 | NCBI WGS metagenome assembly OGYS01 (sample SAMEA3541571, study PRJEB24748) | human gut metagenome | biome: human gut; feature: human-associated habitat; material: faeces | place: China | collected 2012
TCCGGTGCCTGACATCGTCGATAAGATGCTTGAGGCCTCCGGTGCGTTTCCGCTGATTTACTCAGCACCCAAACAGCCGGTGGCTTTACAGGCACTATGGTCGGTATATATGCCACAGGGGATTATAATGAACAGGGAGACTACAACAATTGAAAAAGGAAAAAGGAAAAATGATAAATCAAATCCTATAAACGAATAATTCAATAACTAATCACTAATTTTGCTTCACCATGAAAAAAGAAATGAGATACCTGGTTCCGGGAAATTATATGGCAGACCCTGCCGTACATGTTTTCAACGATAGAGTTTATATCTACCCCAGTCACGATTGGGAGAGCGGCATCAGAGAAAATGATAATGGCGATCACTTCAACATGAAAGACTATCATGTTTTCTCCACCGACGACATTATGAACGGTGAAATCAAAGACCACGGAGTAGTTCTTCAGGTAGAGGACATTCCCTGGGCCGGCCGCCAACTGTGGGATTGCGACGTAGTTCTGAAAGATCGCGGCAGCTTCACCGGCTTGTTTGTCGGCATTGGCTTGTGTTACAGCTAGTTCAGCATTGGAAAGTGCTACCTCTTTCTGTGCGTCATTTCGTCCGATGGCAGCTTTCTTTGCAGCTTCCGCCTGTTTGATTTCCATGTCGGAATTCAGTTCGGCAACGCGGCTTTCCTTTTCGGTATTTGCCTGCTCGATTCGGATATTCTTTTCAGCTTCAGCCTTTGCTACTTGCGATTCTTTTTCCGCGTTGGCGATGGCTACTTGCGAGATTCTGTCCTTATCCGCATTTGCAACAGAGATTTCCTGTTGTTTCTTTGTTTCTGCAATAGCAATATCCTGATCTTTGCGGGTTTCTGCTACTTTCGTTTCACGTTCCTTTATCTGATTGGCAATTTTGATAGCACCCAGCTTTTCCTGTTCTTCGATGTTAGCCTGTGCTTCGTTCAGTGCTTTACTTTCAGCTTCCTTACCTAAGTTGACAATGTAGTTGGCAGCGTCGCGAATATCACTGATGTTGATGTTCATCAGATACAAACCGAATTTGCGAAGTTCGGTATCGATGTTATCTTTCACTTTAGCCAGGAACTTATCTCGGTCTGAATTTAATTCTTCGATAGTCATATCGGCGATCACCATACGCATCTGACCATATACAACATCAGTAATTAAGTTCTGCTTGTCATCCATTGTTAATCCCAGCATACGTTCAGCAGCATTTTGCATCACTTCAGGATCGGTGCTGATAGCTACAGTAATTGTAGTCGGCACATCTACACGAATGTTTTGAGCGGATAATGCACCGGTCAGTTTACATTCGATCTGCATTGGTTTCATGGATAAGAATTCATATCCCTGAATAATCGGCCATACAAAAGCCGCACCACCATGATATAGTTTTGCAGACTTCTTATCTCCTCCCGTTTTACCATATACAACGAGGACTTCATCACTCTTACATTTGCGGTAACGCGAAAGGATACCAATAAAAGTGAGTAGGATGACTGCCACTAATATAGCAGCCATGATTAACATTTCTTGTGTCATAAAATTGTGTATTTGAATAATTATTGAATGAATAGCGTTCCGTCTTTATAGCTGGTGATCATTGTTCTGTCGCCAGTCTGATATGCTTTTCCGGATTCGGAGATGACGTCTACTTCGCGCATGGCTCCGTCCCGGGTGGTCTGTACAGTATATTTGCTGTCGCTTTGTTTGAAATAGATCACACATTCCCGTCCCACAAGCTGATCGGTCTGCTCGTTGTGGTTCACTTGTTGCAGTTGATAAGCTTTCTTATAGAGGAACCAGACGGCAAAAACAAAGAAAAGACCCACTAGAATACCGATTATGTAACTTTGAATTTCCGTGTTTCCCGCCAGATACATGTACCATCCGAATCCAATTCCGAAATGGGTAAGTCCTTTAAAAGAAACTACGCTACTGATATCAGCATCCACGTCTACATCTGCATCTATATCTCCGAAAAAGATGGATAATACGAATTGAATAAGAAAGATGCCTGTCGTGACGAGGGCGATGATGAGGAAAATGGTACTACTCATAATTGTGGGGTATTAGTAAATCATGATTATTTTGTTCTGTAAATATACAGGTTTATGTGAATTATACAAAGATAAATGAGATAAAATGATTAATTTTGCGCGCGAAAACCCTAAAATGAGGAATTAGCGTGCAAAGGTATTTTATTTATTTGGCTTACGACGGGACCAACTATCATGGTTGGCAAATTCAACCGAATGGGATTAGTGTGCAGGAATGTCTGATGAAAGCATTGTCTACCTTTCTGCGTCGCGAAATTGAAGTAATAGGGGCAGGTCGGACAGATGCCGGGGTACATGCTTCCCTGATGGTTGCTCATTTTGACTTCGATGAGCCGTTGGATGAAATATCAGTTGCCGATAAATTAAACCGTTTGTTACCTCCCGATATTTCCATTTATCGTGTTTGCCGGGTCCGGCCGGATGCGCATGCCCGCTTTGATGCGACTGCGCGAACTTACAAGTATTATGTAACGACATCGAAATATCCTTTTAACCGGCAATATCGTTGGCGAGTTTATAATCAGTTGGATTATGCACTCATGAACGAAGCTGCACGTACCCTTTTCGAGTACACTGACTTTACGAGCTTCAGCAAACTTCATACGGATGTAAAGACCAATATCTGTCATATCACTCATGCCGAATGGACGCAGGAAGATGATGCTACTTGGGTGTTTACCATCCGTGCCGACCGTTTCCTGCGAAATATGGTGCGAGCTATCGTAGGTACGCTGATTGAAGTGGGACGAGGGAAACTTACTGTTGAAGGCTTCCGGCGGGTTATCGAACAACAAGACCGTTGCAAAGCCGGGACATCTGCTCCGGGGCAAGCCCTGTTTCTGGTAAATGTGGAATATCCCGAAAGTATATTTGAATAATAAATAATAAATATTCTCATGTGGTTATTATTAGCATTTCTCTCGGCTACTTTGCTGGGCTTTTATGATGTATTCAAGAAGAAATCGTTGAAAGATAATGCGGTACTTCCCGTTTTGTTTCTAAATACATTTTTTTCCAGTCTCATCTTTCTGCCGTTTATCCTGATATCCGTATATAAACCGGACCTGTTGGGAGGAACGATATTTAATGTTCCCGTTGTTGGTTGGGAACAGCATAAATATATCATCATCAAGTCGTTCATCGTGTTGTCTTCGTGGATATTCGGATATTTCGGAATGAAACATCTGCCTTTAACCATAGTAGGACCTATCAACGCCACTCGTCCGGTGATGGTGCTTGTGGGAGCGATGCTGGTATTTGGCGAACGGTTGAATCTCTATCAATGGATTGGGGTAATGCTGGCCATTGTCTCTTTCTTTATGTTAAGTCGTTCGGGGAAGAAAGAAGGAATTGATTTTAAACATAACAAATGGATATTCTTTATTGTGTTGGCTGCCATTACAGGTGCTATCAGCGGATTATATGACAAGTATCTGATGAAGTCTCTGAATCCGATGCTGGTACAATCCTGGTATAATGTTTATCAGGTGTTTATTATGTGTCCTATTCTGTTATTGCTTTGGTGGCCTAAAAGAAAGTCTACCACCCCGTTTCGCTGGGACTGGACGATTATCCTGATTTCTATCTTCCTTTCGGCTGCCGATTTCGTTTACTTTTACGCATTGAGCTATGACGATTCCATGATTTCCATTGTTTCGATGGTCCGTCGGGGAAGTGTAGTAGTCTCTTTCACTTTCGGTGCACTTCTCTTCCGTGAAAAGAATTTAAAAAGCAAAGCGATTGACCTTATACTGGTGTTAATCGGAATGATATTCTTATATTTGGGGTCTAAAAATTAAAACAGTTACACAAAATCTGTTTGTCACAGGTTAAATAAGATAGATATGAAAATAAATAAATTTGTAATCACTATATTCTTTTCTGCTGTCGGACTCTTTGCTTCGACCGCTCTTTGGGCACAAGAAGCCAAAACGCTGTTTGTGAATATGCCGGATTCTCTAAGCCCGTTACTAACCAAAGTAAACCGGGAAGATTGTATTGACTTTCTGGAAAGTAAGATGAAAGCGCAAGTAGAGAATCGTTTCGGCAAGAAGTCGGAGATGACTGATCTAAGTAAAGATTATATTCGTATGCAGATGTCTTCTCAATCTACCTGGCAGATGAAAGTGTTGGCTTTGAATGACTCGACGAACGTGATCTGTACAGTCTCTACAGCTTGTGCACCTGCCTGCGACAGCAGCATCCGTTTCTATACAGATGACTGGAAACCGCTTACAGCATCTCTCTTTATTACCCTGCCTGTGATGGGCGACTTTTTGAATACGCCGGATTCAGCAGGCGTGTATGAGTTTGACGAAGCACGCCGTTCGGCAGATATATTATTGATGAAAGCCGATTTTAATAAAGAAAATACAGAATTGACTGTTACATTGGCTACTCCTGATTATATGTCAACAGAAACGGCAGAGAAACTGAAACCGTTTCTCCGCCGTCCGATTGTTTATCATTGGAAGAATGGAGCCTTTACCAAATAGATAATTCTCCATTCTCTTTTTTCCTCTATTCTCAACTCTTTAAGCATTCGTTGATGAATGCGATCATTTCCGGTGTGTTGGCTTCCACACTTTGAAGCAGTTTGAATTGTGCTTTAGTACGAACCAAATTATGCTCCGGATATTTGATTTTATAATAAGTATCTCCATTGATATAGTCTGCCAAGAATCGTACACACTGCATGTATGGGAATAAAGCGGCTGCATAAGGAAGATTCTCTATCTCAATTGGAGTCAGGAATGATTTGGCTCCTTTCAGATAGCCTTTGGTAAACGCTTTGAATATTTCCATATTGAAGTTTACACGATCAAGGTCTTTATCATCCTCATCACCCGTGTTGGCGCCTGTACGAAGGAAATCTCCATAATCGGAGAAGACAAAGCTGGGCATTACCGTATCCAGGTCGATGACACAAAGCACTTTGCCATCCTCGTCGAACATCATGTTATTCACTTTCGTATCGCAGTGGCAAACACGTTTGGGGAGTTTTCCTTCACGATATAAACGTTCTGCTTTACACATTTCATCTGCACGCTTCTCTATTTCGTCCAGATAGTATTTCACTTCCGATACCCGTCCGGCAGCATCTTTCGCAACAGCTTCACGTAGTTGTTTGAGGCGGAACTCCATATTGTGGAAGTCAGGTATGGTTTCACCCAATGTTTCCGGAATATCGGCCAACATAGCCTGGAAGTTACCAAAAGCTTCTCCAGCATAATTTGAATATTCGGGATTCACCGTCTCATACGTTTTGGCGCGTGGGATGAATACCATCACACGCCAGTAGCTATCACCGTCGAACCAATATGCTTTACCCTCTTCTGTTTCGAGGAAACTCAAAACCTTGCGCTCTATATCCGATTCTCCTGCCTCCGTTAGTTTCTTGCGAATATGATTGGTGACAGCGGTAATATTGGATTGAAGCATCTCTACATTCTGAAAAATGGCATGATTGATGCGTTGCAAAACGTAGTCGGGAGCATCTGCTTCTTTGGTGTTTACTTTGTAAGTGTCGTTAATAAGTCCTGTACCCAAAGGTTTGATTTCTTCTATCGTACCTTGGACTTTAAAATTAGCTACAATGCTAGATAAATCTTTCATGGGTTTTTTCTTTAAAAATTTATACTAAGGTTATCGATAATCGTATTTAGCCGCCTCGTTGGCCTGATTAGCCGAGCGAACAGGTACTAATGTGAATCCCCAATGGTAATCACGATTGGCAGGGATTTGGTGGAAAGGTTCCGGGCGTGCACCCCAACTGTCATATCCGCCTACACCTTGTTGCTTCATGTCCACACAAACCTCTACGAAATCTCTTGGAACGATGTCGTTTACATGATGCATTCTCCGCAATACATTACGGGCGGCATTCTCATCATGATTGGCAACTTCTTCCGGGCTAAAGTTATTCCATTGGTAAGGGTGGGGCAGAGCCTCTTCAGAGTCAAAATCTTCGATAGAGTTGCGCAAGGCATTGAAACCGATCGTACTGTCGGCTACCAAAACCAGGCCGTTTCCTTTGGCGGGAGATAAAGCGATCCAACGGGTATCGGTGTGATGTCCGTTTTCCTGTGGACGTACATAGTTGAAGTACATTTTATCTGCTGTTGTCTTATATACGCCAACGAGGGTTCCATGATTACGGTCGATATAGTTCTCTTCCGGACCACGGCCAAAGTATTGTACATTGTTCATCTGTGCCGGCAAGCGGAAACGAACACCGATGCGGGGAACTTCCAGTTTGGAAGCGGCCTTGCGGGCAGCGTCACTTCCGGGAGTAAACGTAGCCATGCGGGTAGCTTCGGAAACTTCAGTTTCTGTTGCCTGCATATCTGTTGACGTGAATTTGGCATTTACATTGACTACTCCGTTCGGATAGATTTTGTACGTGACAACATACAAGTTGCCGGCAGCCAATAAGTAGGTCACATGTAAGGAAACTACCTTATTCTCTGTTGTCATGGTTGCATCCGTTACGTGGAAGTTTTTGCTTGATTGCTTCCATACCTGTAAACGTTTAGGAGCGCCATTACCATAATCATTATCATTAGGAGCACGCCAGAAGTTAGGCTGAATACCAAATCCGTCTTTGAAATATTCTGTGCCGTCCACTTTATACGAGGTAACTAATCCGCTATTCTTGTTGAATACAAAGTTCACTTTGGAAGAAGAAACGATTAGCTCATCTCCTTGAGTCGTTGTTTTCAGTGCCGGACCGTTTGCTTTATAAATAGCTTTCTCTGCCTGGATAGGAAGCTGGAACTGGTCGTATGCTATTTCATATCCTGTTGGAATCAACGGTTCAGCTTCTGTGGTTGTTACGCTGAAGTTTACAAAATATTCCACTCCCGGTTGGGCTTTCAAACCGTTTACCGGTACGGTGAATTCTTTGGATGCCTGCGGAGCAATATCCAAAGATACTTTTCCACCTTTTATAGTCTTTCCGTTAGCGAGTACGCTATAGTGAATCTGATACTTTTTCAGATTGGTGAAATAGAAACGGTTGGTGATTTTGAATATGCCGGCAGCGGCATCTACTGCCTCAAAGCCTACATTCTGATGTACATATTTCACTTCAGCCATTGCCGGATGCGGACCACGATCCGGATTGACAAGACCGTTGCAGAGGAAGTTGCCATCGCTCGGCGCGTCTACACCGAAGTCACCTCCGTAAGCCCAGTATTCTCTTCCATTCTCATCTTTCTGGAGAAGACCTTGGTCTACCCAGTCCCAGATATATCCACCCTGTAGGTTCGGATATTTGTAAATCGCCTGCCATTGTCCCCACAGGTTTCCGGTGGAGTTTCCCATTGCGTGTGCATATTCGGAAGGAGCTACAGGGCGGTCGCTGCCGTTCTTTCCTGTATTTTCCAGCCAGTTGGCACCCGGATATTGCGGAACATACATATCGGAGTTCCATTCCCATTGAGCACGCTCATAGTTGACCGGACGATTCATCAGCTCTTTGTCAGCCTCTTTCAGCCACAAGTAAGTCTGATAGAAATTATATCCGTTTCCGGCTTCATTTCCCAACGACCAGAAGGTGACGCTCGGATAGTTCTTGTTACGTTCGAACATATTGATGGTACGGTCCATGTGTGGTTTTAGCCATTCGGGATTGTTACCCAATGAACCACCCTTCCGAAGATCGTAATACATTCCGTGGCTTTCGACATTGGCTTCATCGTATACATAAAGACCGTATTCATCGCAAAGTTCGTAGAAACGGCGGTCTTGCGGATAGTGGCAGAGGCGTACGCTGTTCAGGTTATGTTGCTTCATAAGCTCGAAGTCACGACGCATTAACTCTTCTGTTACATAATGACCTGTTGACGGGTTGTGTTCGTGGATATTTACCCCTTTCAGTTTTAGTGGCTGACCATTGATGAACAGGCAAACGTATGGTTTTCCGTTAGCAGCTTTTTGTTCGATAGGTTTGATTTCAATACGGCGGAATCCTACATTAAAAGGAATAATCTCATTTATTTTGCCATTCTCTTTGACGGTCATCAGTAGTTTGTACAGATTCGGATGTTCGGATGTCCATGTATTGACATCTGCCAGTTTCTTATCGAAAGAAAGTGTACGTACTTCGTCCGATGGGATATAGGCGGTCTTCTCTTCAGTAGAGATTACTTTTCCCTGTGCATCCAATAGCTCATAAACTAATGTGAGATTAGTTGCTGCCTTCTCGTGATTTCTCAAATCGACATTCAAGCTGAAGATTCCATTCTTGTAGCTGTCATCTAGGGTAGACTTCACCCGGAAATCTTTGAGGGCTGCTTTCGGTTGTGAATACAGATAAACATCGCGTTCAATACCGCTCATGCGCCAGAAGTCCTGACATTCCAGATAGGAACCAGTGCTCCAACGGAAGATTTTAACGGTAAGCACGTTCTTGCCGGGCTTCACATAGTTGTTAATAAGAAACTCTGCCGGATTTTTGGAGTCTTCGCTATATCCAACTTCTTGCCCGTTGATATATACATATACGCCGGACTTGGCTCCTGCCAGATGCAGGTAGATATCCCGTCCGTCCCAATCTGTCGGAATATCAATATCCCGACGGTAAACTCCCACCGGATTCGCTTCGGGAAGAGCCGGAGGTTGCGGATTGCGCGGCTTGAATTCATAACCATGATTGGTGTAGATGGCTATTCCGTGTCCTTGTACTTCCCAGTTACCGGGTACCTGAATATCATTCCACGAATCTGTATTCGTATTCGGGTCAGTAATGTTGTCGGGAAGCTTTTTGTAAGAGTCTACAAAGTAGAATTTCCAGGTTCCGTTCAGCAAGCGGTAATACTTGCTTCGTTCGAACTTGCCACTCAAGGCATCAGCGCGATTGTTGTATGTCATAAAAGAAGTGCGTGGATACTCTTTGTTGACTTCAACTACCTGCACATCCTGCCAATAGGGGGTCACGGCTTTTTCAGCCATTACATTAAATGTTGTCAGGGAAAATATTCCCATGAAAATGCCTGTTAATAAATTGGGGGTTGGTCGAAATTTCATGTTTCTCAATATTGGTTTTTCATTTCTTTTTTATTTTACTTTAATATGATCGAATCCTTCTCCATAAACTCCGATGACAGCACTTTGTGACACAAATGCATTCGGGTCTATATCTTTAATCAACCGGAAGATGATAGGTGATTCCCTCTTCTTGGCTAATACGAACAGCATCTTTACTTCTCGTCCTGTATAAAAGCCGGTTGCATTGATAATCGTAACTCCCCGGTGTGGATATTCGTTGATATGCCGTCCTATTTCTTCATATTTATTGGATATGATAAAGAACTGTACGGATTGACGGGCACTATTCACTACCTGGTCGAGAACGAAGCTACAAATATAAAGAGTAACAAACCCATATACCACTTTTTCCCAGTCTTTTAAGACAAAATAACTGGAAGAAATAATAATCATATCGCAGATGAGTACGACTCTTCCTAATGTGATGTCCCGGTATTTGTTGATGATGGCTGCGATAATATCCGTGCCTCCTGTGCTTCCGTTTGCCGAAAAAGCAACCCCTATACCACCTCCACAGAAGGATGCTCCAATGACACATGCCATAAAGGGCTGGTCGTGAAGGAGTCCGAAACCTGCTGTCAGCTTTTGAATGACGGACAGAAAGAAGGTGAGGGTAAATACTCCAAAAATAGTTTTAATGCAAAACTTCATCCCCAGCAATTTGAGGGCCAGTAGCAATAAAAAGAAGTTGATGCTGAAGTACGTATACTGTACGGGAAAACCCGTAGCCCAATATACAATAGAAGCAATACCTGGTACTCCCCCGGTAGTGATATCGTTCGGAAGTAGAAAAACGGTCCAACCGATGCCATACAAAATCATGCCGATGGCAATCATTACATAATCTCTGGCTTCACGGATAATGCTTTGCTTAGAAGGTTTTGGAATAGCTGTTTTCATAAAAGTGATTATGATAATCTATAAAATGTTCAAACACGAACCCATGAATAATCCGGCTTTGGGGGAGAAGCCGGATTGGTTCATTATGTTCGTGCTAAAAGGATATATTCAGTTTTATTTTGCAAAAGCGTGACGATAGCCTTGTACTTTATTCCATCCGCCGCGAGTGAAATCGGGAACTTCTACCGGAGCAGAATTGTTTTCGATGGAAAGTCTGGTAAGTTCGGCCATGCAACACCACTCTGCTAGGTCATAAACGTCCATATCTAATGGTAATCCATTTTGCAGGCAATATGCCAGACGGTAGTCCATGATAAAGTCCATACCACCGTGACCACCTACTTTCTTGGCAGTTTCTTCCAACTCTATGTGAATCGGATCTTTATATTTGTCCATCAAGGCTTTCTTTACATTTTCGGGTACAGAGCCATGTGCATTCAGATTTTCATGATTAGGCACATCTTTAGAATCAACTTGTGTAGGTCGCAGGCAATATTCTTCAATCGGATATTTGCTTGCATAGCCATCGGCTCCCACTATCTGGTACATGCGGCTGTATGGGCGGGGTGTCATTACATTGTGCTGGATCAGCATCGTTTTGCCATTTTCTGTGCGAATCAAGGTCGAAGTCTGGTCACCATTCTGGAAATCGGTCACTTCTTCTCCTGTTTGTTTCTTAATGTAAGCCGGTCCGTTGACAGCTTTCGTATCCATAGATACCAATGTTTTCATACGGTCGCCACGGTGGATATTAAGTACCTGACAAGCGGGGCCCATACCGTGAGTCGCATATACGTCACCGCGATGCAGGTGATTATAATCCATTCGCCAGTTGTTCCAGTATTCAGGCCAGAAATCTTCCAGGTTGTGGATATATGAACCTTCTACATGAAGCACTTCTCCGAATACGCCCTGTTGTGCCATATTTAAAGAAGTCAGTTCAAAGAAGTCATATACACAGTTTTCGAGCTGCATACAATGCTTGCGGGTCTTTTCAGAAGTGTTGATTAACTGCCAGATTTCATCCAATGTCATAGCGGCAGGAACTTCGATGGCTACATGCTTGCCATGTTCCATGGCATAGACACCCATTGCAGTATGATGCTTCCAGTCTGTAGCTATGTATACAAGATCAATATCATCCCGCTCGCAAAGTTTTTTCCATGCATCTTCCTCTCCGCTGTAAGAAGCAGCTGCAGGGAGTCCGGCATTCTTCAAAATTTCTTGTGATTTTTCAACACGTTCGGGAAGCAGGTCGCATAACGCTACAATCTTAGTTCCCGGAATATGAGTCCAGCGTGCTACGGCGCCGGGACCACGCATTCCTAAGCCGATGAAACCAACACGTACGGTATCAATTTTAGGAGTAACGAGTTGGATTACATCTTCTTGTCCGGCAGGGCGGGCAGGAGTTTCTACTTTGATAGGAGTAAAGGCTTCCGGAGCCTTTGGTTGTTGAGTACAACTGGTGTGCCAAGTTAACAAAGCCAAGCCGATAGCAGTGGCTGTGAGTAGTTTCTTCATCATATTTTAAGTTTTTAATAGGGGTTATTCGCTGTTTTTCATTTACGTGTCAAAAATAGTAATTAATTAGCCAACTATTTATATTTATAACTGATATTTTCATCATAAACTTCTATTATGAGGTAGAAAATGATTCAAACTTTTTCTACCTGATTTTGTATAGTCTTGTGTATCGACAAATACATATAAAAGACAGGCCATTAGAAGGTCTTTCCTAAAAAGAAGTGGTCTTTTTAGAATTGCTTAACGTTTACTACTTTTGTTTTGATTAACTACATAAGCCGGTAATCCATTATAGTTCATTTCTGTACTGAAATGAACTAAATGATAATTTTGCGGAGTGCCCTGAAAGGGCTTAATTATATAGCGTAGGAC
>OGYS01001778.1_pt1 | contig 11888 bp, 13 predicted proteins | sample 1576611 | NCBI WGS metagenome assembly OGYS01 (sample SAMEA3541571, study PRJEB24748) | human gut metagenome | biome: human gut; feature: human-associated habitat; material: faeces | place: China | collected 2012
AAGACTTGAGTAGGAACATCACGAGTTCCTAATTCATAATGTGATAAAGTTCGTTGACTAATATTCAAAATTTTAGCTAATTCTTTTTGCGTCATATCTAAATCTTCTCTCATATTTTTAATTCGTTCTAAATACATAATAATCTCCTTTTGAAAATTATACTTTAGAACAAAATGGGCTATTGATATTTAGAACATAATGGACTAACGTATAAAATATTTTTTTGATTCAAGTATTGCATTTAATTATCAGATTTTTGTGGAACATAAACCATTATATCTTCTACTTTACAATTTAAAATTTCACATAAAATATCAACGGTATGTGTAGAAATATTATTGTTGGCTCTTAATCTGGATAATTGTCCAGCTGATATACCATACGTGTGTATTAGCTGATATTGAGTTACCTCTTTATTTTTTAATGTATCCCATAACGGTTTGTAAGAAATCATAGAAAACTCCTTTTTTACTTGAATCTTACCCGTTTAAGGACTATAATCATATTAGCCATAAATGGCTAATATGCGGAAAGATAAAAAATAGGAGGAAAAAAGAAATGAAGAAGAAATTTGTTGTTGCGTTGGTAGCTGCTATGTCTTTGACTGTTGCAGGAACGGGAACAGTATTTGCGATGGATAAAGTATCAACAATAGCAAGCGAAAAAGAGCATGTACATGGGGATAACTGTGAGTGGGTTGTAGACAAAGAAGCTTGGACAGAAGAAGTAGTACACCCAGCAGAAACAAAACAAGAATGGGTAGTAGACAAGGAAGCTTGGACAGAGAATATTCTGAAATATAAATGCGTATGCAATGGTTGCCATGCAGAATTTGCATCAGACGAAGAATGGGCAGCTCATGATAAAGCAGCAGCTATGAATGGTGATTTCTCCCATGGAAGTTACACTAACGTACCATACTATGAAACAGTAGAACATCCAGAAGAAGGTCATTATCAAGAAGTAGTAGTAAAACCATCTTGGACAGAAACAGTAGAACACCCAGAAGAAGGTCACTGGGTATGCAATGGAGAACCGCAAGAGCCAGATCAGAAGCCAGAGAACCCAGATCAGAAACCAGAACAGCCAGAGAATCCAGAACAGAAGCCAGAGCAACCGGAGAATCCAGATCAAAAACCGGAACAACCGGAAAATCCAGATGTAGAAACACCAGAAACACCGGATGCAGAAAATCCAGAAACACCAGAACAGAAACCAGAAGCAGGAACAACACCGGAAGAAAATAAGGAAAATGTTCAGACACAAGAAACAGAAACAAAGAAAGAGGGAACATCTCCAAAAACTGGAGATACAACTTCTGCACTTCCAGTTGCAGGAGCCGGACTTGCTTCACTCGGAGTTGCCCTTGCAACCATCTTAAAGAAACGGAAATAATTTGATAATTTTATTTGATCGAAGCCTAATCGCTTATGCGTGAGGGCTTCTTTTTTTGTACTTAAAAATAGGGATTTTATTGCAGAACATGATTTGAGTACTTAAAAAGAGTAGGAGATGTTCTTCTCCGGAACTAACTAGTTGAAGAACATGCTATAAACATTGAAGAATAGGGGAGATATGCCTTCATCTGGAATTAGCTGATTGGAAAACATGCTCTGGATAGCGAGAAAGAGGGGAAGATAGCCTTCCAGAGAGAGTGAAGTCAGAAAATATGCCTTAGACCCAGAAAATAGTGGGAAGTTTGCCAAAGTAGAGATACTTTGCTCTAAAACAATGCAAGGAATTTCGAAAAAACATTAGAAAATCTATAAAACGCCCTTTCGATTTTAGAAAACAACTAACCTCTTCGGAGGTGAAAGAAAATGATTTTAAGTAAAATCATAGGCGAGAATGTAAGAATTTTAAGAAAAAAAAGAGGGTGGACTCAAACGAGGCTAGCAAGAGAAATTAATAAAAAAACCAAGCATAAAAAGATTGGAAAATCCATGATCTCCAATTATGAAAATGGTTTGGGGATGGAGGCTTATATGTTTTTTTCTATTTGTGCAGTTTTTAAAGTAGATCCAGATGAGATGGTCAAGGGAAATGCTAAGTTTTCTGATGATGAAAAGTGGTGTGGTTTCCCAAAAACATTATCTGACTTCCAAAAAAGGATGAGAAAAAACATAAAAAATGCAGTGAATAAAAATAACATTAGAAAGCAGGATTTTGACCATGATTTTGATGATATTGCTTGGGAATTTGAAATTTTTGGGGAAAATGATAATTTGGCTGAGATTTCCAGTTGGAGATACAGAAATAAAAGTGAAATATTAGGAAATCTGAAAATTGAACGGCTTTTTGTTTTGTCCCAATGTTTAAATATTTCCCTAAAAAAAATCGTTGAAATTCGAAAAGTTCGGTTTTATGAAATATAAAAGCACGTTTTTTGTCGTAAAATGTAAAACAACAAAGAGAAAATGAAAAAGGAGGTGACAGCAAATGCTGAAAGTAAGGGTTCGTTCTCCAACAAAAGAAAGTCCTCGCAACAGAGGACTCTCTACTGTAACTGTTAACCGAATATGTGGTAACAGTTCTCTGACAAGAATATTATATCACATATTCTCTTATTGTGGGAGAGGATTATATGAGAAGAAGATTTCGAAATAGTTTGGTGTGTGTTTGTAACGTAAAGCATCGAGAGAAGGGAAGTGGGGTGATTGATGGTAAGATGATTGAGTGGGATGAGGCTGATCAGCTGATAGTTATTCCTTTGGAGTCACTAACTGGAAAAGCTATCAAATACTCTATTTTGCCTGAAAAATATCAAGAAATATCCAACAAACTGGAAGACGTTTCATGGGGCGCACTTGTCCAGTTGACTTTTTCAAATAAATTTGTGTCAGATGTGGAAATTCTTTCGGACTGGCTGACAGAGTTTTATAAAGAAGATTAAAGTGAATGTGCATACTGCCGTATGGTAGATAGTACCTAGTCGGCAGTGTGCAATCAACAATATGCAATAAGGAGGAAAAGTAAAGATGAAAGAATTTTTAAAAGAAATTTTTTCACAACGTAATAAAGGAGTTGAGAATTCTACTCTGCCAAAAGATACAGAAGTGGAAACTCAAACGAAAATGAGTTTAACAGATCGTTACAATACATGGTGGGAGCAGGAAAATGCAAAAGCATTTTTGCGGCAATATCCCGTATATGGTGCGCGGATATTTCCAGTAGGACAAACTTCTTTTTATGAAGTATGCTTCGGTGCTATTTTGGATAAATTTTTCTTTTCTCATGGAAAATGGAGACATATCCAGAAAACGGAATCTTACAGTTCGTATCCAGAGATTTGTGTATCGTTTGTATGCGCAGATGTTTATGGATTAAAAGATACTTGGAATCGTAGAGACTTAAACCTGCGAGAGATTATTCTGATGGAGTTACAGCGTGCATTATTACAATACACGCGATCGAGAGGGGTAGATATTTCGAGGTGCTCTGATCGATGTGTTTCTGGCTTGTGGATGATAGAAAATACGCTGATTATGGAGGTTCCGGATTCAGCATTTTCATGTTGTCATCCAGGGTTAGTAGAAATATTGGCTTCAGATGATTATAAAGAAAGGAAAAAGCTTTTTGATTTGCACAATCGACTTTAAAGGTTGAAGAGAGAGGTTTCATGTCTGCTTTTTGAAGCTACTGTGGTAGCGGAGAAAAGCAGGCTAAGAAACCGAAAAGTTTATGGAATGTAGAGCAGAGAAAAAAGCCTTTAAATGTTGAAAATATAGTGTTTTCATGGTCTCAGGGCTTGTCAGAGACCATGTAGAAATGTAGAAAAAGGAGTGAAATACATATGAGAAAAAGAAAAACGAATCAAGGTAATCTTAGCATGAGACGGTGTGAGATCGTTAGTAATTTAGAATCAGAAGATGGAGAAAAGTTATTTGATATAGAACGAATGAAGCAAGTTTTAGAAGAAAAGTCCAAAACGTGTATAAAGGAGTTTTCCTATATTATACATGACAAAGATGTATATACAGAAGAAGATGAGCGAAAAAATGAAAAGTATAAATGTGGAGAATTAAAACCCAAACACATTCACTTGCTGTTGCGATTTTTTGAGAATCAACCTCAGAAACTTAAAAATATTGCAGGCTGGTTTCAAATTCCACCGAACTTTGTTTCTAAGATTCATAATCGGTGGGATAGCGCTGTGTTATATCAGATTCACGCTAATTGTCCAGAAAAATATCAATATGATATTAGTGAAGTTACTGCAAATTTTAAGATAGAAAATGTAATCAATAATTTTATGAAAAGAAATTCTATTGATTCCATTCTAATGGATATTTTAAACGGCGAAATTCCAGAATATCAAAGATCTGTGATACCGCCGTTGTTCCGTGTACATTATGCTCGAGAAATCAATGAAGCATTTCGATGCCGAGTTCAAAATTTACAAGAAACAGTAAAGAGTAGAAAAATGGAGTGTATTTATATTACCGGATCTTCAAAAGCCGGTAAGACTACGTTAGCTAAAAAAATTGCGGAAGAAAAAGGGCTTCCATATTATATCTCATCTAGTGGTACAGATTTTCTGGGGGAGTATGCTCTGGAACCGTGCGTTATCCTAGATGATATACGTCCGAGCTCTATCAATTTAAGTGAATTGCTTAAATTATTAGATAACAATACAGTCTCAGCAGTGAAAAGCAGGTATAAGAATAAGTGTCTTGCTAATTGTAAGCTATTGATAATAACAACTGTTTTAGATATTGAGACATTTTATCATAACGTGTTTTCAGAAGAAGATGAGCCGATGATTCAATTCAAAAGACGGTGCGGCACGCATTTGCGTATGAATAAAGAAAGGATTTACATTTCAAGATGGGATTCTTTAAAGAAAGAGTATACAGAAGAGACGGAATATCTCAATGATATTTTAGACAGATATATGACGAAAGAAGATCAGACAGAGCAAGATGTTATCAATTATGTTTCAGAAACAATGCCTTTTTTAAAACAAGCAGATGAAAGTGAAAAAATGCATGGGTTTGAGATCATAGATGATTTAGAAAGTCCGTTTAAATAAGAGGAATCAAAATAAATATATCGTAGTAAGGAAAGGAGTAAATCAACGCCCACCGTATCGCAATGTAACGTTATCTAAAGCAGTTCAAATTTTTTCGGGCAGTAAGTTATTGATTTTAAAACAGCGTATGAATTAGCAATAATATGCAAAAAGAAGAAATTACAGAAGCAGAGTTATTGAATTATATTAAAAAAAGTGATAGCATTAAGTTAGATGAGATCCGTATAGAATATGAAATGAAGAAATATGAGGAATTATTAAGTAAACATTTATATGATATATGGAGAGGTAAAAATGGAAAATGGTATACTTATTTTCCAGATGAAGAAAAAGGGAGAGTTTTAAAGAAGAGGAATACAAGAGAAGAAATAGAAGACTTGATTGTTGCATTTTACAAGGAGAAAGAGGAAAATCCAACGGTTGAAGAAGTATTCAGACTATGGTTAAGCAAAAAGTTAGAATATAAAGAGATTCAAAAAGGAAGCGCAGACCGTTACGAAACAGATTTTGAAAGATTTCTTGTGAAAACGAATTTTGCTAGAAGACGAATGAAACAAATATCTGCTGATGAGTTAGAAGATTTTATCAGATTGCAAGTAGCGCAAAATGAATTGACCATGAAAGCATATTCTGGACTTAGAACAATTATTAGAGGTATTTGGATGTTCGCTAAAAAGAAAAAGTGGACAGATATATCTATATCACAATTTTTTGGAGATTTGGATATTTCAAGAAAAGCTTTTAAGAAAGTTGTTAAAGATGAGAAAAATGAGGTTTTTTCAGAAGATGAAATTCCAGTTATAGTAGACTATTTGAAAAAGAATCCGACTATTTGGAATTTGGGTGTTTTGCTTGTGTTACAGACGGGGGTTCGTGTTGGAGAACTATCAGCATTAAAACCGTGTGATTGGGATGGCAAAAATATTTTAAGAGTTCGGCGCACGGAGATTCGATATAAGAATGAAAAAGGGAAAAATATTGTAGACGTGAGAGAGTTTGCAAAGACAGAAGCAGGTATGCGAGATATTATTCTTTCAGATGGTGGAATAGAAACATTGAAGAAAATTCTTGAATTGAATCCAGACGGGGAATATCTTTTTGAAAATGAATCAGGAAAACGTATTCGTGGAAATACTTTCAATAAACGATTGGATATAGTGTTGAACAAAGTAGATTTGCATCATAGGTCTATCCATAAAGGGAGAAAAACATATGGTACAACACTAATAGACTCCGGCTGTGAAGACTCTTTGGTAATGAAGCAAATGGGACATACTACAATAGAAACAAGTCGTAAATATTATTACTATTCAAATAAGACAAAGGCACATCAAATTGAACAGATCAAACGAGCGGTTAATATTTGAAAAGGTAATCAAAAAGTAATCAAAAGTAATCAAAAAACATGAAGAAAGAAGAGAGAAAAAACTTGAAGAAATAAAGGAATTTAAGCGGTTTTAATTCTAAAAAAGACAGGCTTCGATTCTCTCATCCCCTGTTCTTAGGAAGTCGTGAAAAGTTCTAGAAATGGAAGATTTTACGGCTTTTATTTATTATCAAAAATATAGAGGTAATCAAAGTTCCTCTTGAACAGACCAACGATAAAAAGTTTTGACTTTTTTTTAAACATGTGATAAAATTCGTAAGGTTAAAATAAAGTGTGAATGATAAGTACATTTGCACTTTTTTTATGCCTTGAGAACAAAAGAGTGAAAGATACAAAAGAGAGGAGAAGAATTTTGCTTACGATTACAGATTATGTGAAAGCAAAGACTTTGGAAGAAGCTTACGAATTGAACCAGGCGAGAAACAGCCGTGTAATGGGCGGAATGATGTGGATGCGTCTTGGAAATGCGAGAGTAAAGACAGTAATCGATCTGTCAGAGCTTGGTCTTGATCAGATTGAAGAGACAGACCATGTATTTAAAATCGGGGCGATGTGTACTTTGAGACAGCTGGAGTTGCATCAGGGATTACGTGAAATGTATGGCAACGGAATTGCAGAGTGTGTCCGCCACATTGTTGGAGTGCAGTTTCGAAATCAGGCGACAGTCGGCGGAAGTATCTATGGAAGATTTGGATTTTCAGATGTACTGACGGCATTATTGGCTTTGGATACATTTGTGGAGTTGTATAATGGAGGAATTATCCGACTTTCGGAATTTGTAAATCGTAAAAAAGATAAGGATCTTCTTCTCTCTATTATAATAAGAAAAAGCAAGCGTTCCTTCCGTTATGATTCAGTACGGCAAACCAAAACAGATTTTCCGGTGATCGCATGTTCTGTTGTCACTGGAATGGTCAACGGAGTAGAGTCCTGGTACTTTTCAGTGGGAGCAAGACCGATGAAAGCAGCACTGTTGGAAAAGCAGTGGGAGATTCCGGCAGATATTTCGGAAGAAGAAATCCGGGAATATGCAAAAATAGTAGCTTCAGAATTTGAGTATGGAACCAATATGAGAGGAAGTGCAAAGTATCGTCAGCATCTGGCAGAGGTACTGATCTTCAGAGAGATGCGTTCAATCATCACGGAGGGAAGAGCATGGAAGTAAGGTTTAAATTAAATGGAAAACAGGTATCGGCAGAGGTATCCGGAGATACCATACTTCTGGATGTATTGAGAAATTTAGGATGCTACAGTGTGAAATGTGGATGTGAGACAACAAACTGCGGACTTTGTACAGTCTGGATCAATGGAAAATCCAGACTTTCCTGCTCGATTCTGGCAGCAGGGATAGAGGGGCAGGAAGTGACGACTCTGGAAGGGCTGAAAGAGGAAGCAGAAGAGTTTGGTGCGTTTCTTGCACAGGAAGGTGCAGAACAGTGTGGATTTTGCTCTCCGGGATTCATTATGAATGTGCTGGCAATGGTGCGTGAGTTGGAGAATCCGACAATTGAGGAGATCAAAGAATATTTATCCGGCAATCTGTGCAGATGTACCGGATATATGGGACAGCTTCGAGCAATCCGGAAATATATGGCAGTGAAAAAGCAGAGTGAGAAAGAGAAGGAGGTGCAGGCATGGGGAACAGAGTGGTAAGTCAGGCAATTCCCAAGGTAGATTATAAAGCGCTGGTGACAGGAAAAGCAGTGTATACCGACGATCTGGCTGCAAAAGACAGTCTTGTTGTCAAAGTACTCAGAAGTCCGTATGCACATGCACTGATTGAGGACATCAATCTGACAAGAGCAGAACTGGTTCCGGATATTGAATGTATTCTGACATACAAAGATTGTCCGGACAAGCGGTTTACGATGGCGGGACAAACATATCCGGAGCCGAGTCCTTATGACAGACTGATCCTGGATCAGAGAGTCCGTTTTGTAGGAGATGCAGTTGCGATCGTTGCCGGACGGACAAAAGAAGCGGTAAATAAGGCGTTAAAATTGATCAAAGTAAAGTATGAGGTATTAGAGCCTGTACTTGATTTTCATAAAGCCAAAGACAATCCGATTCTGGTGCATCCGGAAGAAAACTGGAAGAGTCTGTGTCCGGTAGGGGCAGACAACAAGAGAAATCTCTGTGCACATGACAGCTGTGAAGAGGGAGATATAGAAGCGGTTCTGGCAAACTGTGAGTATATCATTGATCAGGTGTATCATACAAAGGCAAACCAGCAGGCAATGATGGAAACATTCAGAACATATACATATCTGGATACGTATGGAAGACTGAATGTCCTTTCGTCCACACAGGTTCCGTTCCATGTACGGCGGATTCTTGCAAATGCATTGGATATTCCAAAGTCGAAGATTCGTGTAATCAAGCCAAGGATCGGAGGCGGTTTCGGGGGAAAACAGTCTGTTGTTTCAGAAGTTTATCCGGCACTGGTAACATGGAAAACGGGAAAACCGGCAAAGATGATTTTTACAAGAGAAGAATCTATGATTGCATCCTCTCCGCGGCATGAGATGGAGGTTCATGTCCGTCTTGGAGCTGATAAAGACGGAATTATTCAGGGAATAGATGTCTATACGCTTTCCAATACAGGAGCGTTTGGGGAACACGGACCGACAACAGTCGGACTTTCCGGTCACAAATCGATTCCTCTGTACGGGAAGGCGAAAGCATTCCGTTTTGCTTATGACGTGGTATACACGAATGTAATGTCAGCCGGTGCTTATCGTGGATATGGTGCAACACAGGGATTGTTTGCAGTAGAGTCTGCAGTCAATGAGCTGGCAGAAAAAATGAATATGGATCCGGTCACGCTGCGTGAGAAAAATATGGTTCGTCAGGGGCAGGTAATGCCTGCATATTACGGGGAGACGGCAAACAGCTGTGCCCTGGATAAGTGTATGGAAAAGGCAAAGCAGATGATGAACTGGGAAGAAAAATTCCCGAGTCGTGATATGGGAAATGGGAAAGTCAGAGGCGTCGGTGTGGCAATGGCAATGCAGGGATCAGGTATTTCCGCTGTAGATACAGCATCTGTTGGAATTAAAGTGAACGATGATGGATTCTACAGTCTCTTGATTGGTGCTTCAGATATGGGAACAGGGTGTGACACGATTTTGTCACAGATGGCAGCAGAATGTCTGGATTGTGAAATGGATGAGATCATTGTTCATGGAGTAGATACAGACTCTTCTCCTTATGATACAGGTTCCTATGCATCAAGTACTACATATGTGACAGGAATGGCAGTCGTACGTACCTGTGAAACACTAAAAGACAAACTTTGCGAAAAAGGTGCACAGTACCTGGAATGTGATGTGGACGATGTGGATTTTGACGGACAGTGTGTTGTGAATATCAAAACAGGTGCATCCATTTCGAGAGCGGAAATCGGAAACCGTGTGATGTGCAACAATGAAGAGGCGCTCTATGCCAGTGAGGCATACAGCTCACCGATTTCACCGCCGCCGTTTATGGTCGGAATGGCGGAAGTGGAGATTGACAAAGAAACCGGAGAACTGGAATTGATTGATTATGTGGCAGTAGTAGATTGTGGAACGGTAGTGAATCCAAGTCTGGCGAGAGTACAGACAGAGGGAGGACTTGCACAGGGAATCGGAATGGCCATGTATGAAGATGTCATCTATAATGCAAAAGGAAAAAATTACAGCAATTCCTTTATGCAGTATAAAATCCCAAGCCGTCTGGATGTGGGCAATATCCGGGTGGAATTTGAAAGCAGCTACGAGCCGACAGGCCCGTTTGGAGCGAAATCGATAGGCGAGATTGTGATCAATACGCCGTCCCCTGCGATTGCAAGTGCAGTCAGCCATGCGGTCGGAGTAAAAGTGAGAGAACTTCCGATCACCGCAGAAAAAGTATTCTGGGGGATGCAGGAAGAAGATTAAGAAAAATCTCCATATCCGATGAAAATCGGATGTGGAGATTTTTTTAGAAAGTGACTTTGTGAAAGAGTAACAAAAACAAGAAAAATAGAAAAAACAGCTGTACTGCTCTACAGAAGCATGTTATAATCATCTACATCAATAAGAACAAATCTGGTAAATTCTTATTCTTATTAATCTGCATACATTTCTTAATGTTGTAAAAATCTCAGTCAAATAAACAATGCATTGCTTATGAAAATATGTTTCCAAAAAATAATATAAAGATAAAAGAAGGAGTTTATTGTATGGGTATGACAAATGAACAATTGCTGCAGTCTATCACTACGGTTCTTGTAGACCGTTTTGATATGCTGGATGGAAGAATCGAGAGGTTGGAACAGCGGGTAGATAAAATGGACACCGAGTTCCGACAGAAATTTGAACAAATAGATCAGAAGTTCGAACAGATAGACCGGAAGTTCGAACAGATAGACCAGAAGTTTGAACAGATAGACCGGAAGTTTGAGCAAATAGATCAGAAGTTTGATCAGATGGATCGAAAGTTGGAACAAATGGATCAGAAATTCGAGCAGATAGATAGAAGATTAGAGGATATGAACCAAAGACTAGAGGGTACGAATCGAAGATTAGATGGTGTGGAGCAAAAATTAAAGGATATGGAGCATACGATCATAGAAGTGGAAAGCAATGTCCTGTCAGAATTGGATACAGTGCAGGAACATGCGAACAATCGATCTGAGCGTATTGAAAACCGTTTGGTGTGTCTTGAACGCAATGGCAATAGTGCGCCAAATTGCGCACTTGCTTTGCGGACAGAAAAGTTGGAAGAGAGAGTGGAAGCTTTAGAAAGAAAAGTATCGTGAGGATAAGTCTATTTGTTGTTCTGTTTCTGGTAAGCAATTCGGCTTGAGCCATCTTCTGTCAGGATGATTCCGCATTTTTTGAAATCCAGCTTAGCGAGAAGACTCTGCATGACGAGATTATCCTGATGGGTGTCAATTTTCAGATTGTGACATTGTGAGAATGCCCAGCTTAAACAAAAAGAAGCTGCACCTTTTACTGTACCGTCAGAAGCGATTCTGTGAACAACTCCGTAAGGTGCGTCATTTAACCAGTTCCCGTCATAGATTGCGGTATAAGTGGCATCATTTTCAAATGCATAGTAAAAAACAGCAATCACACAATTGTGTTCTTCGCAGATATAGGCGTTGCCCATTTGGATATCATGTTCTATCATATCAACAGGAGGATATGTGGTTCCCCATTGAGTCGGATTTCCATGAGACGCCATAAAAGAACGGGCATGTTCATAAATGTGAAGGATAGAATCTAAATCTTTTAAAGTAGCAATTCTGATTTTCATAAGTGCAATTTCCTTTCCCTGATATATTAGATTTTATTGTAAGTGATAAGAAGAAAAAATGCAAATTGAAGAAAAAAATAGGGGGGATAAAAATGATGGTAGAAGCTGGAGAATGTGAAAAAAATATGGAAACTATAAATGAGCAAATTTGAAAAATTGCACAAAACTACACTGCGAATTTCATAA
>OGYS01001783.1_pt1 | contig 11863 bp, 10 predicted proteins | sample 1576611 | NCBI WGS metagenome assembly OGYS01 (sample SAMEA3541571, study PRJEB24748) | human gut metagenome | biome: human gut; feature: human-associated habitat; material: faeces | place: China | collected 2012
GAGCCCTTGTATTATAAGGGGTTCTGCCTTGTGTCATTATAATAACACAAGCACCCCCATTTAAGATATTCATCATCGGTACAGGCATCTGTCTGGTATGGCAGCCGCCAAGATACTGATATAAAGGAACGCGGAGAGCTGCTGCTGCCGCCCTTGCTACTGCCAGGGATACTCCCAGTGCCGCATTTGCCCCTACATTACTTTTATTGTCTGTGCCGTCTGTTTCTATGATTTTTTTATCAATATAGGACTGATCCAGAGCATTTTCTCCAAGAATTGCTTCTGCCAGCTTTGTATTTACATTCTCCACTGCTTTGCGGACACCAAGTCCGGTGTAGCAGCCTTTTTCTCCGTCACGAAGCTCCACTGCCTCGAACTTTCCTGTGGAAGCTCCCGAAGGGACGATTGCCCTTCCCGTATATCCATTTATCCCAATCACACCTTCTCCTACTGTTACTTCTACTTCCACTGTAGGATTTCCTCTGGAATCAAGTACCTGTCTTGCATGAACCCTTCTCACAGGCAGATAACGTAACATATTAGAACCTCCTGATCATTTTAATAAACCGGTAACTGTTCCATATTTTCACAGTTAAACCTCAAGTACAGCGTTTCGTAAATAACCATACCAATCGCGTAGGATGCGGATTCGAGTGTGCTGGTATAAAAACGCAGGCGTAGCGGGCTACGCTGAGGCTTTTAGACCTGTGCAATCGGATTCGCAGACAAGTGAGTGGTATAGTTATTTCGAAAACGATGTACTAGTCAAAATACGTCACTGAGAACGGCGTGAACAGTAACGTAATTTGACTTGTATATCTTTACAACCATATTTTTACCCAATATGCTTCCAGCTATGCATTGTCTATATCCATTATTATTTTCAGAATATTTTATCAATATAAATAATTTTAATATTATCTTTTAAATATTTTTGCAAATTTTCTATTTTTATTCTTGACATTTCATTCTTTATCTGTTATATTAAGTTCATAAAACAAAAGGGATTACGAAAAACAAAAAAGTAAAGGAGTGAGACCACCGAAAACATAATCTTTTCTTCATAATTTAAGAAAGCGAGGTACACACCACCAGAATAGCAAAGTTTCAAATTCATGACTTATAAGAAAGGCAGGTACGGACCACCAAGAACTTAAGCTTTTAAATCCAACTAAGTTTTATAAGTAGTTCCTATCAAACAAGGAAGGTACAGTCCAATGGAAACCTAACGATTTATCTTATTTTGAACGTAACAGTTAAACATTCTAAAGAAGGTACGGTCCAATGGAAATTTAATGATTTACTTTATTTTTAAAGTGACATTCAATCAAAATAAGGAAGGTACAGTCCAATGAAACGTTAACGATTTACCCTATTATAAAATAAAACGTAACCGTTCATTTACATGAAGAAGGTACAGTCCAATGAAAACTTAACGATTTACCCTATGAAACTATAAAAGGAAGGTACAGACCAATGGGACAGTAAGTTGAACCGTTAATTTCATAATTCAAATTCATACAATTTCATAATTTATTTTACAGAAAGTGAGGTATCATCCCTTGGATACAGAATCTTAACAGGAGCCACGATGAAATATAAATCTGTGGCTCTTTTATTTGTCATTCAGCTTCTATAGTTCCCCTCTTTCTCATATATTAAACTAATATCATTCCGTTCTGAGGTTAATACTCTCTATGCATCTCAAATACATATCTTCCACTCGGATTTTCTCTTCCAGATTTACCAAGATTTTTCTTCTTTTCTGTGCTTGTGCATTTATAGGTTCCTCTATAGGAAAAATCGTATCGCACAACACTGCCAGACAGACTGCTGCTTCTGCCCAAAGTTCCAACTGGGGACTCAGTTTTCAGGAAGAAGGCAAACGTCCTGTTGGAAATGCAACGATAGAAGAATTGGCTCAGTACAATGCCTTTTTTGCTGAAGATACCGAAGAAAAGAAAATCTATCTCACCTTTGACGCAGGCTTTGAAAATGGAAATACTCCTGCTATTTTGGATGCACTGAAAAAACATCAGGCACCTGCTACATTTTTTGTGGTTGGAAATTTCATTTCGGAAAACAAAGATCTGATCAAACGAATGGAAACGGAAGGGCATATTGTCGGCAATCATACTATGACGCACCCGGATATGTCAAAAATTTCCACAAAAGAATCTTTTCAGAAAGAATTATCCGATGTAGAAAAAATTTACAGGGAAATTACAGGAAAAGAAATGACAAAATTTTACCGCCCCCCACAGGGCATCTACAGTACACAGAATCTGTCTATGGCCAGAGAACTGGGATATCACACATTTTTCTGGAGCCTTGCCTATGTAGACTGGTACCAGGATAACCAGCCAGATCCACAGGAAGCTATTGCAAAACTGACGAAACGGATTCATCCGGGAGCTATTGTACTGCTACACAGCACCTCTTCCACTAATGCACAGATTCTGGATGAACTGTTGGATAAATGGGAAGAGATGGGATATTCCTTTCATTCTCTGAATGAATTATGATCATTTAACATTTTCCGATACTGTTCACACACCACTATCCCGCGAGGTGTTTTGGCATGAATATGCCAAAATCCCGAGACATACAAGCCAAAATTCCATTGCCGCAGGCAATCTGGAATGAATTTTGGCTACGTTACTGTGAACGGAGTGAACAGTAACCATTTTCCCATTTACAAAGTCACATACAAAAATGACAGAATTTTGAAATATCTGACACACTTGCAATAAGCAAAAATTGATCATTATCTCAAAATGAAACGCACTCCACAGGAATGTCCTAATGGAGTGCGTCTCACTTTGTTTATAAATCAATACTTTAGAGAATATCAAAATTATAACTTTTATACTGCATTTACACTGCTTATTCAGCGTCTGCTGCCTCTGTCTCTTCCGGTTCTTCTGTTGTTTCCGCATCTTTAGTGTCATCGGAGGCTGCATCAGAATCTTCTGTCTCTGCTGCATCTGCATCCTCAGCTTTCTCTTCGCTGTCCACAACACCACCTTCAACTACCAGGTCATCCGGATTGATGTTGTCACCGTATACAGGTTTCAGAGTTTCTTCGAAATCTTTATGGAAGAACTGTTCATCTGCCAGAGATTTAATCTCATCGTTGATTGCGTTCAGAAGGTCTGTGTTACCCTTCTGTACTGCTGGTGCAATCGTATCAATATCACCAAGAGATTCGATTCCTACAGAGAATCCTTCATTCTGCTGAGCCCATGCAAGTACTTCTGTATTGTCTGTGGAGAATGCATCTCCTCTTCCATCAAGAAGCGCATCGTATGCTTCCTGGTATTCATCAAATTTTACAAGTTCAATATCCGGATAGTTATCTGTGAAATATGTCTCTGCTGTTGTTCCTTTTACAACGATCAGCTTCTTGCCTTCCAGATCTTTTACATCTTTGATCAGCGCATCATCAGGAGAAACAACTCCAAGAGCTACCTTCATATATGGAAGTGCGAAGTCTACTTTCTCCGCTCTGTCATCGGTTACTGTAAAGTTTGCAAGGATCACATCTACTTTTGCAGACTGCAGATATTCTACACGACTTGCTGCCTCTACATAAGTAAATTCTGCATCGTCTTCACTTCCCAGAAGGTCTTTTGCAAGTCTTTTTCCAAAGTAAATATCGTATCCCTGAACATCACCGTTTTCATCTACATATCCAAATGGATTCTTGTCACTGAATACACCGATTTTGATCTTTCCGTCTTTTTTGATCTCATCCAGAGTACGGGCCTGTGCAGTGTTTCCACCGTCATCTGCCGCACTTACAAGAATACTTCCGCCAAGAAGTGTTGTTGCTGCTACACCTGTTGCTAATAAGACTGCTAATATTTTTTTCTTCATGTTCTTTTCCTCCATGTTTTAAAAAAATTTTGATTTTATTATAATTTTTATAACTAGTACATCGTTTTCGAAATAACTATACCACTCACTTGTCTGCGAATCCGATTGCACAGGTCTAAAAGCCTCAGCGTAGCCCGCTACGCCTGCGTTTTTATACCAGCACACTCGAATCCGCATCCTACGCGATTGGTATAGTTATTTACGAAACGATGTACTAGCTCTTATGATATCCTGCTATTTCATGGATATTATCATCCATTTCAGGATTTATAAAATATTCTGTTTTCCTCTATTCTATTTTTTCACTGTTTCATAATGGAAACTGTTCAGGAACTGTTTTGCCCTGTCAGTCTCCGGATTGTCAAAGAACTGTTCCGGAGTGTTCTCTTCTACAATGTTTCCCTTATCCATAAAGATCACTCTGTCTGCTACGGAACGGGCAAATTCCATCTCATGAGTGACGATCAGCATGGTCATTCCTGTCTTTGCAAGTTCCAGTACTACCTGAAGTACTTCTCTTACCATCTCAGGATCAAGTGCTGCTGTAATCTCATCCAGAAGCATGATCTCCGGATGCATCAGCATGGCACGTACAATGGCAACTCGCTGTTTCTGACCACCGGAAAGCTGCCTTGGATAATTATCTTTCTTATCCAGAAGACCAACTCTGTCAAGAAGCTGCTCCGCTTCCTTTTTCACTTCTTCTTTATTTCTTTTCTGTACTTTCATTGGTGCCAGAAGAAGATTATTTAAAATTGTCATATTCGGGAAAAGATCATAGCTCTGGAAAACCATTCCTATCTTCTCTCTGACTTTGCTTATATTCTTTTTTTCTTTCTCATAGCTTACACCGTTAAGCTTCAGTACACCGGTGTCAATCTCTTCCAGGCGGTTGATACATCGCAGGAAGGTACTTTTTCCACATCCGGAAGGTCCTACGATCACTACCACTTCTCCCTTTTGCAGAGAGAAGGAAACATCATCCAGAATAGGAACATTGTTTACATATGATTTCTTTAAATGTTCTACTTCTAAAATCGGCTGTCCCATTCATTTATCCTCATTTCTCTATTAATCAGCAAACTTCTTTTCCAGTACTCTGGAGAGTCTGGAAAATGGAAAACATATGATAAAATACATAAAGAATACTGCACCATATACCCAGAGGGCCGCTGTCGGATTTGTATAACGTGATGCATCTATGATCTGTTTTCCAACTTTTAACACCTCTACTACTCCGATAAGAGCTACCAGTGATGTGGTCTTGATCATTCGGGTAAGAAGATTCACTGCGGATGGAAGAAGTCTTCTTATAGTCTGCGGAAGGATAATATAAAGATAGACCTGCCATTTGTTTAATCCAAGACCGTATCCGCTGTCATACTGGTGTTTAGGAATGGAGATCAGCGCACTTCGCACCAGATCACCCATTTCAGCAGTTCCCCAGAATGTAAATACAATGACCGCCGCTGTCTCACCGGAAAGATTCATCCCCAGATGCTTGGCCGCTCCGAAATATACCAGGAACAAAAGCACCAGCTGCGGCATGATTCTTACTATTTCAAGGTAAATGCGGCAGATAAACTTAATGATTTTATTTGGGATATTCATTACCATCCCAAGAAGAAATCCAAGGATTATGGAAAATACCATGGAAATCAGTGCAATTCTTATTGTTACCCACAAGCCCTGCCAGAGTCTTAATGAGTTGATTCCCTTAAAAAGAACCTCAATCCCCATATTCTGCATAGCGGACTCTCCTTTCTACAAATGAACAGATAAGTGAGATTGGTAAAAGTATGATCAGATATGCGATTACCAACATAAACAGGGCTTCATCTGTTTTGTAATAAATTCCGATCAGGTCTTTTGTCACAAACATCAGGTCTGCAAGTGCTACTGCACTGAATACGGAGGTTTCCTTAATAAGAAAGATCGCATTTGCACAGAATGCCGGAATAGAATTGGATACCGCCTGGGGCAGGATAATGTTTGTAAATACCTGACTCTTACTCATTCCAAGGCTTAATGCGGATTCCACCTGAATGGGTGGAACATTGTCCAGGCCGCTTCGGAAGGCTTCTGCCATATAACTGCCTCCGAGAAAGGTCAGTCCTGTGATCGCACACTGTTCTGAACTGAGGACAATCCCTATTTTCGGAAGACCGAAATACAGGAAAAACAACTGAATCAACAATGGTGTATTTCTGGACAGTTCAATGTAACATTCCACGATCTGACGAAGTACAGGAATCCTGAAATACTTAATCATGCTGCAGACAAGCCCAACCACAATGGCAAGCAGCACACCAATCACCGCCATGTGAAGTGTAAGCTTTGCTGCCTCAATATAAAGAGGTGTCTGCTCGCGGATAAACTCAAAATCCATGGTTACTTTATTCTCCTTCTATTATTATGATTTAGAGCATATTTGAAGAACGCTCTGGTGTGCCTGTGCCGCTTATTACTTTTCAATCCACTGCTATTTCGGTTAAAGCAGGTAGTTTACTTGATTTAGTTAAAGCGTTACATCTGCACATCTGTGAACTATCATAACATTTCAGGCTTCATCCTGCAAGCTTTTCATAAATTGCATCTGCAAGTCTGCTATGTCCCAGTTCATCCAGATGCTCCTGATCGGCTTCTCCCGGTCGGGCAAATTCTGAAGCCGGAAGATAAGAAATATTTCTTCTTCTGGCGATTTTCTCATACACCCGGGGCAGATTCCATGATACTTCGATAGAATTCTTATCGAATTCCGGATCAAAATCCTCTTCCCAGATTCTCTCCCCAAGGTAGATTGGAGATACCAGTAATATTTTGGCATCCGGGTTTACAGTGTTGATCTGATCAAGGAGCTGTTCAATCCCCTGTCCGATCACTTCCGGGGTTGCGCTGTATACGCTTTTACAATCGTTCGTGCCAAGCATGAGAACGATAGTGTCTACTGGTCTGTGGCTCTCAAGGATTGCCGGAAGCATTTCTGTTCCTCTTCTTTCTGTACGGAATGGATCATCGAATACGGTGGTTCTTCCGCAGAGTCCTTCTTCGATTACTCTGTAGCCTTTTGTTCTTACTTTGTCATCCAGGATGCTGGTCCAGCGGGTACCCCATCCGTATCTCTGATTAGTAGTTCCCGGGATTAAACCGTATGTATTGGAATCACCGAAACATAAGATTTGTTTCATGTCTTGTCACCTTCTTATCTGATATTTTTAATGGGATTTTTTGCTTTCCCTGTTTTCATATTGATTTGATAGGAATACTATACAATCTTTATTTTTGTTTGTCAATCCCTTTTTTGTATTTTTTGAAAATGTTTATTTGTACGTCATAAGTCATAAAGGGACGCTCAGAAATATTTTTATTTTCCGTGCGGTTTCGGGACCTATAGCAATCCTCGTAAATAATCAAAAAACTTTTGATACCGATATTATTTCCAGTCCTGAACTTTATATTTTTTATATTTTGCAGGTGTTGTTCCTGTATATTTTCTGAAAATTTTTATAAAATAGCTCTGTGTGGAAAAGCAGAGATATTCACTGATCTGTGCTGCTGTATAATCTGAATAGGTCAGCATATTACAGGCAGCTTCTATCCGTTCTTTCTGAATATAGTCGACAAAAAGCATTCCTGTTTCTTTTTTAAACAATCTGGAAAGATAACTGGCACTAATCCCTGCTGCCTCTGCAGTTTCTTCCAGTGTAACGGGAACATGCAGATGAAGATGAATATATTTTACTGCCGCTTCAATTTCTCTGCTGTAATGTCTCATTCCGGACTTTTGCACTTCCTGGGCAAATCTCAGAGCTGCTTTTTGTGATAACTTTTCTATGGAAGATTTACTGGTACACTCTTCCACTGTCTGAATATAGCCATCGCTTAATGCATAAGCAGTTTCTTCAGGTACGCCACCTTCAATCGCAGCTCTGGTAAACAGCGTAATTCCTGCGATAAACATATTCTTACTGTTTCGCAGTTCATTTCTGGACAGTATTCCAGGAGTTCCATCCGGTGTGATCTGAAAAACGGACTGTATTCTGTCTGTCTGACCATTCCTGATAGCATCATACTGCCGACGCTCACTTGCATAAGATTCATGTTTCTGTAAATTCTCACGTCTCTCAAATAGAGTATTCCTGCTTCGGTTCTCTGCAACCTGTTGTTCTTTTTCATTGTATTCCTTACTTTTCTCCTGCATCTTTATTCCTCTCGCATACGCAGCAATATTTTGTTATTTATATCAATATTTTACTATATTTTATCATTTGAAGGTGATATAGTCCAGATAAAGGCAACACAAACAATCTGTTCAACATATATTAATAAACTTATGGAGGAATTTATTATGAAGCGTGATTTAAAGAAAATCATCAGCCAGATGACTCTGGAAGAAAAAGCAGGCATGTGCTCAGGGCTTGATTTCTGGCATCTGAAAAGCGTGGAAAGACTTGGAATCCCGGAGGTAATGGTAAGCGACGGTCCTCACGGGCTTCGTAAGCAGGATGACAAAGGAGATCATCTTGGAATGAACGACAGTATCAAAGCAGTCTGCTTCCCTCCTGCTGCTTTAAGTGCCTGCTCTTTTGACCGTAGCTTAATGGAAGCCATGGGCGAAACTATTGGCAGAGAAGCACAGGCAAATGACGTATCTGTTGTTTTAGGACCGGCTGTCAATATTAAACGTTCTCCGCTCTGCGGAAGAAACTTTGAATACTATTCAGAAGATCCATACCTTGCAGGTGAGATCGCTGCTGCATTTATCAATGGTGTACAGTCCCAGCATGTAGGAACTTCCATCAAACATTTTGCAGCTAACAATCAGGAATATCACCGCATGAGCAATTCTTCTGAAGCAGATGAAAGAACACTCCGCGAAATTTATTTTCCTGCATTTGAAACTGCAGTAAAAAAGGCTCAGCCATATACATTTATGTGCTCCTACAATCAGATCAACGGTACTTTTGCTTCCGAGAATAAATGGCTTCTTACCGATGTTCTCCTCAATGACTGGGTGCATTTGTACTTCTTGCTATTTTCCTGTTTGTTCCGTTCTTTATGACGGTTGGATATAGTTTTACTAATTACAATATTCTGAAACCAGACAGAATGGAATTCGTTGGATTGAAGAACTTTATCCGCCTGACTCAGGATACAGTATTTATGAAGAGTATTGTGAATACATTTGTATTCGTAATCCTGGTAGTTCCGCTTCAGGTATGCCTGGCACTTGGCCTGGCTTTAATGATCAACCGTAAGATGAAAGGAATTTCAGTTTACAGACTTGCATTTTTTGCACCAACTGTATTATCTCTGGTTGTAGTTTCCATTCTCTGGACATATATTTACAATCCGAACAATGGTTTGCTGAACTCCTTACTTGGAAGTGTGGGAATTGGGCCGTTTAAATTTCTGAATGATCCAAAGACCGCAATGCTGTGTATTGTTATTCTGTCAGCATGGCAGGGCTGTGGTTTCCAGATGATGATCTTCTTATCCGGTCTTCAGGATATTCCGCAGTATCTGTATGAGGCAGCAGCAGTGGACGGCGCAACAAAGTGGAATCAGTTCTGGAATATCACAATTCCGGGATTAAGAAATATAACAGTATTTATTTCTCTGTCTATTGTAGTAAGTGCCTTCCAGCTGATCATCCAGCCAATGATGATGACTGCCGGTGGTCCGCAAAATTCTACCATGACGATCGTATATGAAATCTATCAGACTGGTTTCAAATACAACAAGATGGGATATGGTTCTGCAATGGCACTGGTATTTACAGTTATGGTACTGATCCTTACATTGATTCAGAACAAGCTGACAAATAAGAGTAACGAAGATTAGGAGGAAAAATAAATGTATAAAAAACCATCTCTGCCAAAACAGTTTCTTATATATATTGGTATGACAGTGGTAGCATTAATTTTTATGTTTCCACTGATCTGGATGATCGTTTCTTCTTTTAAAGATGATGCCATGATCTTTTCAGATATTACCAGTCTGAAGGCTTTTGTACCGGCATTCAAAGAAGACGTATTTTTTAACTATAAAGAGGTTATCTCAAAGCTTCCTCTTGTAAAAGCAATGCTGAATTCACTGTCATATATTATAGTCATCATTGCTTTGGGACTGATCGTAAATTCTATGGCAGGTTATGCATTCGCCAGATTAAAATTCCCAAAGAAAAATCTGCTTTTTGCACTGATCCTGGCAGTTATGATCATTCCCGCTCAGACAGTTATGCTTCCGCAGTTCTCTATTATCTATAAGATGGGACTTTCAAACTCTTATCTTGCACTGATCTTGCCGGCGATCGCAAGCCCTATGTATATCTTCCTGTTCAGACAGAACTTTATGGGAATTCCTGAGAGTATTGAAGAAGCTGCCAAGCTGGACGGCGCCAGTGCGATTAGAACCTTTTTCCAGCTGGTCGTGCCTCTGGCAAAACCGGTGTATGCAACTGTTGGTATTCTTGTATTTATTGCCTGCTGGAATGATTTTGTATGGCCGGTTATGGTAATCTCAGACAGCTCCAAACAGACCATCCAGATGGCTCTGAGCAGTCTGTTCAGTATCCAGCCGGTTAACTATGGAAATGTTATGGCTGGTCTGACATTGGTAACAATTCCGGTACTGATCATTTTCCTTAGTCTTCAGAAATACTATGTGGCAGGAATTGCATCTACAGGAGCGAAAAACTAATCGGCTGAAGCCATAAAAAATGAAATGAGCAACAACTGGAAGTATAAGATTTTTGAACGGAACAGCTAAATGGAGGATACAAAATGATATTAAACGTTGAAAAACCGTATATCTGGCTCCCGGTAAGCAAAAATGCACCGGAAAGAAAGCTGCATTTTTATATAGAAGGAAAAAAAATCCAGGAGATCGATATTCATCTTGGAAAAACAGATTGTGAATTTTACGGATGCTGGGATGCTTCTGCGTTCTTAGGAAAAGATCTGCAGGTAGAAGGTGCAGACAAGGAACTTCTGGAAGGAATTTTCTGTTACGGGAAACCTTATGATAATGTATATCCTTATCGTCCGAAACTGCATGCTGCACCTGCAACAGGATGGCATAATGACCCTAATGGTATGGTTTATGCAGATGGATTTTATCATCTCTATTATCAGTGGAATCCATATGGAAGTATGTGGGGAAATATGCAGTGGGGTCATGTAAAGAGTAAGGATCTCTATCACTGGGAACAGGAAGGACTGGCTATTGCACCGGATGAAACAGGAACTGTTTACTCCGGCTGCGGAATTCAGGATAAAGATAATCTGACAGGCTATGGCGAAGGAACTTTGTTGTACTTCTATACAGCTGCAGGCGGCAGAAATCAGTGGTCTGTAGATGCAGGAAATCTGTTTACCCAGAGACTGGCGTATTCTACAGATGGAGGAAAAACTCTTCAGAGATCAGAAAAATTCTGTATGCCGCATATTGTAAATGAGAACAGAGATCCTAAGGTTTTTTATCATAAAGAAAGCAAAGCATTTATTATGGTATTATACCTGGACGGATATGATTTTGCTGTCTATCGCTCAACAGATCTGCTGAACTGGGACCGCTTCTTTGCGGAAATCGGTATCGTCATACGCATGTGCCTTGCCAATCAGAAAATCGGTCAGGTTGTCGATAACTTCCTTTTGACGTTCACATTTCATTTCATAGTTCAGCACTCGCACATGAACATCGCGGATAATCCGGCTGTCCCCATGTTTCTTGAAATCTTTGCAGAACTCATCCTTGTTCATCGAAGTGTTCAGATAAACCGCATGGATGTAATCAAAATCCTCTGCTGTAGGGGTTATCCCCGTCCGTTCCATAAATTCTTGCTGTGTCATAAACTCACTTATTTTATTGTATTATTCTGCATCTTCAATTTTGAAAGAAAAGCACTTATCCGCCAATGCTCTTTTTACAAAGTCTAAGTCGTATCTATCAGCTGAAAAGAAAACTGCCTGATAATCTACAC
>OGYS01001789.1_pt1 | contig 11817 bp, 7 predicted proteins | sample 1576611 | NCBI WGS metagenome assembly OGYS01 (sample SAMEA3541571, study PRJEB24748) | human gut metagenome | biome: human gut; feature: human-associated habitat; material: faeces | place: China | collected 2012
TGAGACAAATTTGCTATTACTCGCCACCTAAAGAGGTGGGAGTCTTCTCGACTGAGATAAAAACTGCCGCAGAACACCTGGTTTTCAACGGACCCTGCATTCTGCGGCGGATTTTATTCCATACATGGTTCACTGTCTGTCCTTCGCTGTCCTGCTTTCTATTCACACAGTCAGCTGCATATCCCAGACAGTCATCGCTCCCGGCTTATTTATTTGCTGTGAAGCCATACTCCGCAAAGAAAGAAAGCGCATCATCGGTTCCCAGATAATCTACAAACTTCTGTGCTGCATCTTTCTTTGTGCTTGCACTTACAACACCAACCGGATAGATAACCTTCGATACGCTTCCTTCCGGTGCATATCCGATAACCTTTACCTGGTCAAACTGATCGCTGGTGGTTGCATCGGTCAGGTATACGATACCTGCATCTGCGCTTCCGGCTGCTACCCAGCTTAAAACCTCGGTTACATTGGTACCAAAGCTTGTCTTAGCCTCTACATCATCCCACATACCCAGGTTCTCAAAGGCTTCCTTGGAGTACTGTCCAACCGGAACACTCTCCGGATCGCCGAGTGCAATCTTCTCTGCCTTTGTGATATCCTCAAAACCGGTAATTCCCAGTGTAGAATCCTTCGGAACGATCAGGGCGATCTTATTTTCCAGAAGCTCTACGACAGAATCTGCATCGACCAGTCCCTCGTCCTCCAGCGCGTTCATCTGCTTCATCGCTGCGGAGAAGAATACGTCTGCATCCGCGCCCTCTTCGATCTGGGTCTGCAGCTTTCCTGAACTGTCAAAGGTAAAGCTCAGCTTGATGTCCGGATTCTCTTTCTCAAATGCCGGCTGAATCTTGTCTTCCATAACGTACTGAAGGCTGGCTGCTGCCGCTACCAGAATCTCCTGTTGGTCGCCGGCTGCCTCTGCTTCTGCTTCGGTCTCTTCTGTCTCAGCTGCCTCTGCCTCCGTTTCCGGTGCTGCTGTCTCAGCCGGTTTGCTGGATGAACATGCGGTCAGGGATGCTGCCGCCATCGCTGCTGCCATTACAAGTGCCCACGTTTTTCTCATATCTTGGTTCCTCCCTCATTTCACGCACATGTTTCCGGCATCCTCCTCGTTTCGATTCCTCACGCCATAGCAATGTGGTTTTTACCCGTCCGTTATTTTTGGAAAATCATAATGATATTTGCTAATCAAATAGTAGCACGTGGCACTTTTTTTGTCAATCTTTACAATGATTCTTATTTAATTCACATGTCGTTATGTGCATTAAAAAATAACGCGTCTTTTTTCTGCATTTTCCCTTTATTCTTATGAATTTTCCAGTTTTTCTTTCCAAACCTTTCCGTCTATTTCCGTGAAATTGTTGTGATGATTTTTCATGTATTTTATTTTTATCTTTTTATTTTTCATGTATTTGAAATTTTTTTATCCAAATACACCGGTGCTTCGGTTTCCTTACCGTTCACACGGTTCCCGATCCGTGGCAAAATCTTCCACCAGCACATCCATAATGCCGCCGCAGACCATTCCTTCATCTTCCGCCGCCTCGCCGGTCAGATCTACATGAACTACTTTGTACCTGCCGCTTCCGATCAGAGAACGTGCCTCGCCCAGCACGGCCGCCTCGCTGCAGCCGCCGCCGATGCTGCCGAGAATCCGTCCGTCCCGGTAGACAATCATCTTCGCGCCTGCCCCGCGCGGGGAGGAACCCTTTGATTCAATCACCGTGACCACTGCTTTCGGCTCATCCGGCTCCTCCGCCAGGCGTTTCAGCACATCAAAATCCAGATCGGAACGGTTTTTCACACGTTTGTCTTCCTGATCCATGCGCTTTACCTGTATGATCTCCGCCAGAATCGAGATCGCGATCTCCTCCGGTGTCACACCGCCGATCTTTAAACCGATCGGGCTCTTTAAACGGCTCATCCGCTCTGGATCGTAGCCTTCTTCCAGAAGCTCCTGTTTCACGATACCGACGCGGCGTCTCGAACCAATCATGCCGAGATACGCCGGTTCTTTTCCTTTTCCAATCATCCGCAGGCAGTCCGCATCGTGGCGGTGTCCGCGCGTAACGATACAGATATAGTCGCTCTCCTGAATCTTGAGTTCTTTGATCGCATGCCCAAAGTCATCACAGATCACCTTCTCTGCCATCGGGAAACGTCCCGGATTCGCGAAGGAAAGGCGGTCGTCCACCACAGTTACCAGGAATCCGACGCGCGCGCCAAATTCTGCCACCGGAAGAGCCACATGGCCGCCTCCGAGAATAATCAGGCGCTCTTTCGGGAAAAATGGTTCCGCCACATTCCAACTGCTTCCGGCGCGCCCACAGACCGGCTGCCCCTGTGTCAGGGCTTCTTTTCCAATCTCTGACGCCTCTGCGCCTTCTCTCAGTTCACAGAGCATATCTGTTAGATTTCCCTCTTCTCCCACAAAGCTTCTCTCGAACGCCAGACACGGCGTCCCTTCCAGTTTTTTCAGAATCTCCCCATACAGATTCATATCACGCACTTCCTCTCTTTTATACTGCATGAGCCATCCATTTCTCATTTCGCAGTTGTGCCATCGCGGTTGCTGCCTCATCGCCGCTCTCTGGCTCGATTATTTACCAAAACCGCAGTTCGGGAAAATACAGGTTGGACAATTTAAGCACAGACCACCTGCGCCCATTTTCGCCAGATCCGCTTTTGTCACTGGCACATCTGCCATCACACGCGGCAGCACCAGATCAAAGATGGTCCTCTTCGCATACATCACGCAGCCCGGAAGTCCCATGATCGGCTTTCCGTCCTTCGTATATGCCAGCAAGAACATCGCTCCCGGAAGTACCGGCGCGCCGTAGGAGACAACCTCCGCCCCGGTCTGCTTGATCGCGCTCGGTGTCGTATCATCCGGATCGACGCTCATGCCGCCGGTACAGACAACAAAATCGGCGCCCTGATCCAGCCATTCCTGGATTGCCTCCGTGATTTTATCCGGATTGTCCCCTATAATCTTCTGTCCCAGAACTTCCACACCAAATTCCTGAAGCTTTTCCCGGATGACCGGGCCAAATTTATCCTCAATCCGTCCATAGAACACTTCATTTCCGGTCGTCACAATGCCCGCTTTCTTATTTTTATACGGAAGCAGTTTTAATAGCGGCTCTGAACCCGCTACCTTCTTCGCCTCTTCCATTTTTTCTTTTTCAATTACCAGCGGGATCACACGGGTTCCGGCTAACTTATCACCTTTTTTTACCGGGAAATTCGTCCGGCGGGTCGCGATCATCATCTCCGGCAGGCTGTTGACCTTTAAGAGGCGTTCTTCATCGACCTGAAACAGACCGTCCGACTCCGCAATCAGCTCAATCTTGCCTTCCTTCGGATCGGTTGCACGCATATACTCATTCTGGCAGATGCCGCGCAGAATGTCCGCCGCCTCGTCCTCATGATATTTTGTATCGTCCTTTTCCCAGACATAAATATGATCTTTTCCAATCGAAAGCAGTACCGGGATGTCCTCCTCACGCACGATATGTCCCTTGCGGAATACGGCATCCTTCGTCACGTCCGGAATAATCTGCGTCATGTCATGGCAGAGTACCTGTCCGACTGCCTCGGTTGTTTTCATTAATTTCATATGATTTTCCTCTTTTCCTTTTTATAGTAATGCCTCCGCACGCTTTGCCAGCTGATACCGCCGTTCCACGCCCGCCAGCGCCTCCGGGTTATCCTTAAATTTCTCCCGCTTTGCCGCAAACCGTTCTTCGATCGTTACACGCCGTTCTCCCTGTACCTGCTTGTCCGCCAGATACACGATCAGGCTTTCATTCAGATATCCCAGCTTTTCTTCCGGCAGATCCATATGATCCGCAACGATATCCGCGATCCCGGTATGTCCCAGAAGCCGCAGCCATCCCGCCCCTGTCTCCGGATGTTCGGGGTATGCTTTGGCGATGTCATGAAGAAGCGCCGCCGCGTAGATTTTGTGTTTATCGATTGGAGTGCTTTTGTATGTCATCTCCACACATGTTTCCGCCCTATGCTTTAGAACTCTATCTGCCAATTCCACGGCCAGCTCCGCAACCGCCCGGCTATGGCGCACCGTCGCCTCCGGCGTGTGGAACCATGCAAGCAGACGTTCACACTCCTCTTTGTCCGGGACAGGACGTTTTCTCTCCCAATCACGCAATTTCTGAAACTCTTCCTGTGTATCCGCATCATACGCGCAGCCCGGATCCGGCACATCCAGGGGAATCCGGCGGATTTCCGGCTGTTCACAGGCGCCTTTAAGCCCCATCGTTCCATCATGCTGCAGCAGTTTTTCGATCACATCTGCACGGATCAGAAGCGGATGCCCCGGTGTTTTCTCATACTCCGGGAGATAGACATCCCCATCGCCTTCCGCAAACCGGTATTTTTCATATTCCAGCGTAAATGGCGTAAACAGCGGCACATCCACCGGGAAAAAGAAAATGCCATCCAGCGCCTCTTTTCCTGCCGTTTTCCGCTTTTCCTTATAATAGGAAAGCCCCAGGCAGACGGAATCAAACATTTTCGTCTCCGCATACGCCGGATTGTGGATGAAATGGATTCCCGGTCCCGCAGCCGCCGCGCGTATATCTTCCGCCCGGCGTCCGGTAATGATCGTGATTTCATGTACGCCGCACGCCCGCAGCGTCTGTATCTCACGTTCCAGGACCGTCTGGGCGCCGAGCTTCATGAGTGGTTTGAAATCCCCCATCCGCGAGGATCGCCCCGCCGCCGAGATCAAGGCGTCAAATACATAATCCTTTCTTTCATACACCTGTCCGTAGCCAAAGGGAATCTGCAGAAGTTCTGTCTTTTTCCGCTTCTCCCAGCCGCTGATCAGTGTCCGGAACCAACCCGCGTGCCCGATTACCAGAATATCGCCCCGGCTCTTCATCCGGAGTTCATTCCAGGTTGTCCTGGCGCGCCCTGCACAATCTGCAAAACTCTCTCCCTGCGGCGGTCGGAAATCGTACATATCTGCCCCTCGTGCCACATACTCCGCTGGAAACTGTTCCCGGATTTCATCGAAGGAATGACCATCCCATTCCCCCATGTCAATCTCCGCCAGACCATCTACGACCTCAATCGGAATACTTCTGTCAATCACTTCCTGCAGGATCGCGGCTGACTCCCGGCAGCGCTTTAACGGGCTGGTATAAATCTTTTCAATTCTGCGTCCCGCAAATGTCTCCCCCAGCGCCCGAATCTGTGTCCGCCCTTCCTCTGAAAGCGGCAGATCCGTCCGCCCGATGCAATATTTCCGTTCATCTGGAAATTCCGGCTTCCCATGCCGGATCAAATAAATCGTCCGCATTCTGTCCTTTCCTAGTGCTCGTGTTCCTCTTCTTCCCCACACTCGCAGCTGAAATCATGGCTGTGTCCAAATGGTCCCGGTCCGCCGATGTAGTCGCGGATCAGCTCCAGTTTATAACGGTTCATATAGCTATATGCCTTCTGAACCGTATGCCCGCTTCCCAGATAACGGGTCACGCCCGCTTTTACCAGTATCTCAAACGGTTCTTTCTCGATCGGTCCGCAGATGACTGCCTCACAGTCATGTTCTACCACCTTCTTCGCAAATACCAGATTGTCCGGATCCTGTTTTCCATAGACATGGAAAATCTGGTTCTTGTCCGCGTCAATAATCATCAAAAACGGACTCTCCTTAAAAGTCGCCGGTACCAGTCCGTCGATCTCCTCTGTCTCTGATGCAATCGCTATGTTCATTTTTTTCTCCTTGTTCTTGTCAAATTTTACTAATTTTTTTCAAAATTTCTCGATTATTTTTAATTTTATGATACTGCAATTAAAACTCATCGTCAAGTTTTTCATAATATTGAATTTTACCACTCATTTTTCATTTTTCCTCGATGATCAGCCGTCTTTTTCCCGAACCGATATAGGGGGAAATTTCTTTTTCTATCACTGCGACGGTCAGGCAGTTCCCAAAGTATTCCGTTAATGCTGCTTTGACATTTTTCACTCTGCTTCCTACCGCATCTGCATAACCCGCTTTCTTCATAACAGCCACCGTCAGATGCTTCTGCGCCGCATTGTAAGATGCCTGAAAATCTTCCACCTCATCCAGGGCAAATAAAAGCTCATCTAATATGTGCATGGAAAGTACTTTTCCGCCGGACAGCCGGACGCTGTCATCCAGCCGTCCCTCAACCTTATCAAGTCTAGGCTTTAAACATCCGCAGGCACACGGTTCTGCAATCATCCGCCCCAGATCGCCGGTCCGATAGCGCACAAGCGGCATTCCCCGCCGCCGAAGCGTTGTCAGAACCAGCTCGCCGTATTGCCCTTCCGGAACCGGCTGTCCCGTCTCCGGATCCAGAATCTCAATCAAAAGGTCCCGATCCCGCAGATGGTAACCCGCACGCGCCCCACACTGTACGCCGCCGCCGTAACCAGTTTCCGTCATCCCCCAGTGTGTAAAGACCCGGCAGTTCCATGTTTTTTCCAAAAAACGCTGCACGCTGACCGGCACATAATCAGCACTTAAAAGCACTGTTTTCGGGCAGAGTCCCGGCGCATGGGCTGCCAGCGCATACATCTGGCTTGGGACACCGATCAGGCAGTCTGCCCCCTCGCCGTCCCGCGCTGCCGCTTCCATATCGTGAATCAGTCCATGAACCTTCGTCTCCACCTGAATGCGCCCCAATCCTTCTTTTAAAAGTCCTCCAATCGAAAAAAATCCCGGTCCTTCCATATAAACCGTGACCCGATCGCCCGGCTTTACCATGTACTGCATCCCTGTTTCAAAGAAATCCGCCGTCTGCATCAGATCGTCTTCGGTAAAAAACAGGCGCTTCGGTGCCCCTGTACTGCCGGAGGTTTTCAGCGTGATGATCCGCGCGATCTCCTTGGCTGGAACACATAAAAATGTTTCCGGCTCCGCTTTCAGTTCCTCCGGGGTTGTGAGGGGAAGTGTGCGGAAATCCGCCCATGAAAACGAATCCGGCGCGAGCCGTACATCGGAACCTGCCATTTCCCCAAGCTGTCCCCAGACGGATGTAAATTTCTTCTGATAAAATGGACTTTTCTCCTTTACATACGAAAGTGTCCGCCATAACCCGGACGGCTGCGCCGCCGCAATAAAATAACCGCAGGCCGCTTCTTTTAAAATCTTCCGTTCCGCCCCCAGTGCCGCGCAGACGAATTCCAGATTTCCATCGAAGATCTGCTGCCCGATCCACTCCGCCAATGCTCCCGACGCGTCCTGCATCTTTGCAAGCACAAATCCCGCCTCCGCCAGCCGGTCACGGATTGTTTTAGCAGACTCCAGCCGTCCCAGCATCCCGTCTAAGAAAAGCTCTTTCTTCCGGGCATACATATCGCTCATCAAAAGCCATCCTTCCGGTTTTAACACCCGGTACACCTCCCGGAGCGCCGCCGCCGGTTCCGCAGCCTTGGAACAACTGCACTCCATCAGAATGATATCTGCCGTCTGATCTGGATATGGCAGTTTCTCCGCACATCCAGTCTCTATCCAGCCAGGTTCATGCACATCCGGATTCTTATCCAAGCCGGAAATCTGCCAGTCTGGGAAATGCTCAGAAAGCCATCGCATCGTGCCGCCGGTTCCGCAGCCGATGTCGATGACGCGAAGCGGCACTGCAGGGTCTGTAGACTCCGTCTCTGCCGCTCCCGCCTCCGGTATCTCAATTCCCGCAAACTGGAACATCTGCCTCGTCAGCGCAAATCCGCCCGGTCGGCAGAGACTGCACTCATTTGTATCCATTTTTTGCACCTCTCCTTTCTGCGCTTCTATTATCTGCCTCTTTCCATCGGAGACAAGTAGTATGCACAGAACGGAATCTTCTTCCCGTCTTTATACACATGCAGGCTGCACTGGCGCAGGCGCTCGATATCGAGATTTCCGGCATCCTGAAACGCCATGGATGTGATCGTGAAGCCGTGGCTTTTTGCACGCTTTAAGAAGTCCTCCATATTTGTTATGTCAACTGATTCTTCTTCACAGCAGCAGGATTCTGGTTCGGGCTGAGTTCCGCCACAGCAGCAGCTTCCTGGTTCGGGCTGAGTTCCGCCACAGCAGCAGCTTCCTAGTTCGGGCTGTGCTTTCTCCAACAGATACGCATCTGCATTGGCATCGCAGCAGCAGCTTTCTTTTTCCGGCTGACTTTCTCCACAACAGCACGTCTCTTCCAGATCGCGCCGTTCCCAGCGCCGTCCGACAAATTCACGGTTCTTCTCCGCCGGATCCGGACCGCAGCAGCAACCTTCGCCCTCCGGTTCTGCCTCGGTTTTTCCACTATAATTTGTCAGCGGCATCAATTTATCCCCAGGCATCACGATGAAATCCCCGTGGAACCCACACATTGGGTGATCGCAGCAGGATGGCGCGATCTGTTCCTCTTTGATAAGCCCGCCGCTCTGGCTGACAACCGCCTCCAGAAGCTCATCCAGCGTATAGCGGTCATCATCCGCCGGAAGCTCCGGGATACGTCCAAAATAGCTGACCGGCTGGAAATGCACGCCGCGCACATACGGCGACCGCTGAATGGCAAACCGGATGATGTCCCCGATCTGCTCCGTATTGACGCCCGGAACAATGACCGGAACAAGCGTCACGCCGATTCCATACCGGCCGCACTGCTCGATCGCCCGTTTTTTCACTTCCAGCATCGGGCGGCGGCGCAGTTTTTCATATACGGCATCGTCCACGCCGTCAAACTGCATAAATACAAACGAAAGTCCCGCAGCCGCCAGACGCTTTACAAACGCCTCGTCCTCCGCCAGGCGCAGACCGTTGCTGTTTAACTGCACATATTTACAGCCAACTTGCTTCGCATACGCCACGATCTCCGGCAGATCGTCCCGCACTGTCGGTTCCCCGCCGGAAAGCTGCAAAAGTGTCTTTCCCGGCTCCGTCAGATCGTCGATCCAGCGTTTTACCGTGTCTAAGGACGGATCCTGCGCCCCGTCCGGCTCCGCAAAACAGAAGGTACAGTTCATATTGCACCGCGCTGTGATCTCCAGCAGGGTACAGCAGGTGGCGCGCCTGTGCTCCGCACACAGACCGCAGCCCGCCGGACAATTTAGATTTTCATTTTCTCCCACCGCCGGACGTTCCCCGCGCCAGTCGGCAAACTTACGCTTATTTCTCCAGATTACACTGGAAAATGTCCCGTGCTCCGGGCAGGTTTTTACCAGATATATCTGCCCGTCCCGCTCTTCCCGCTTTGCCGGAATGCGTTTTAAACAGACCGGGCAGACACTGTATGTATAGCGCATTTCTTCCGGCAGGACACCTCTGTCCTGTACGTTCATTACCATCGTCTTTCATCCCCTTATCTCAATTCATTACAGTTCTCCCATGATGCAGCCAGCCGCAAATGGGCTGTGTTCTCATGTTCACACATGGCAAATCCCCGCAGCCAGCCTGTCTCACCTATCCTTTTCAGATCCAAAAGCATCTCTCATGAATCATACTTATATCTACTATCTACTTATCTTCCAGCTCTCTCTCCACATCCGCCATACGCCCTTTTACCAGCGCTTCCGGCAGATATACCTCGCCGCACTTCGGGCAGCACAGGATCTCGGTGTGGAAATTGTGCCCCAGATAGTCAAAAAATGTGGATTTCGGCACCATCTCCACCTGACACCGGCGGCAGATGACTTTTTTCTCCAACGCCTCTTTGATCCGCTGATCTCTTCCGCCTCCATCGATCGTCGGCATACTCATCACTCTCCTTCCAGATTCATGCGGTGGCTGTAGCCATTCCAGAGCTTATAACCGCCGTCCGGCAGCACCTCGTACTCTGCCCAGTAGGTCATATGCTGGATCTTCAGATGCCCGATCCGATGTCCCGTCTCCGGGTCGATGATGCCCCGGTCTTCCCGCTCACAGTGTTCAATGACCTGTTCCATATCTTCGATCAAAATCTGGCTCGCTGACAATTTGCGTTCCAGCTCCTTCTCAACTTCTAATTTCATATGTGTTTCCTCTTCGATCGTCTCATTCCAGTACGTCTTAAGCAGTTCCCGTTTCGCCGCCAGGCGATTGTGCCAGCGCTCCGTCACCGTCGCCGCCGGGCGCCCCACGCCATTTAACCCAAACAGCAGGTCGAGGATATGAACCGCCTCCTTACCCTGTCCGGCAAAGGACTCCCGGCAGTTGACGCAGTAGGTCACATACGGCAGTTCCTCCTCTTTTGCACGGGAAGTTGTCATATAGCTTGTGTGGCTCGGAGAAGCAATCCCGATATGCCCGCCGTATCCGCAGCAGCGCGCCTTTTTCCCGTCATACGGCAGATTTTCCCACGTAATCCCTGCTGCATCCGCCAGATGCCGCACACTCTCCTGCAATTCCGGGTAATAGCGGCTGGCGCAGGGATCAAACAAGGCATACGGCTCTCCAGCCGTTCCAGCCGTCTCCACGCCCCACTCTTCCATCACTTCCGCCAGAAAGACAACCGGAAGCTCCGGCAGGTATTCTTCAAACATCTTCCGGCAGTTCGGGCATGCTAAAACCACTGTCGGTTCGCCAAGCTCTCTCCACTGCCGCCGCATTTCCTCCAGATGTGCCGCGTGGATGTCCACTTCGCCTGCCCACTCGGCAGGCGCACCGCAGCAGGTCATCCAGATCGCCGCATCCGGCTTTTTGGAACGCAACCACTCATACGTCCGCGTCACATAGCGCGGATCCGAACCGGCGAGCTGGCATCCCGGAAAGAATGCATAGGAACTCTTCTTAACATTCTCCGGTTTCCGCGTAAGTCCCGCTTTTCCGGAGGCATATGCCATGTCGCGCAGCCAGAAATCGTGGAATGGCCACGGCATCGCGCCTTTTTTTTGCATTGCCCGCATACTGTCAAGCAGAAACTGGCTGAAATCGATATGCTGCGGACAGACTTCCTTGCAAAGCCCGCAGTGGTCGCAGGTGCTGATCAGTCTGGTCGCCCACGTACCATCGCGCGATAACGTACCGGGATGGATTGTTATGTAAACCTCTTCATACAAACGGCGCGGTGTTTTCTCATGCAGGCGCATCAGATCACAGGCACGCATACAGGCATCACACGAACACTTCTGGCAGCGCGTGATCTCCTGCATCGCCTCTTCCTCCGTATACGATTCCCCGTTTGCCGGAACCACCCGATCGGCACGCTCGATCCCATTCGTTTGAAGATTTAAAAGTGTCCCTTCCTTTCGAAATGGCTCATTCATGCCGCCCGTTTTCAGATACCGTTCGATCGCAAGCGAAACCGCCAGCCCATCTGCCAGCGCCTTCATGCTGTCGCCGCCTGTCAGGGAACCTCCAATGAAAACGCCCGGTGTCCGGGTTGCAAATGCGCCGTTCGGGTCCATTTCCAGACCAAAGTCCGCGCCATCTGCCCCAGTTGCCACATACACAGCATCATAGTCCGCCCGGAGTGCCTCCAGATCCGTTACCGTTTCACCGAGATGGCGTGAAAATTCCTCAAATTGGAACTGCGCCTCGATCTCTGCATCAAATTCCGCCGGATCCATCTGGTTTCTCGCCTGACCGCCCAGAACCATTTCCCGCTCATAAACCGTTACCTCGTACTTTTTATTGCAGAGACGCAGTGCACAGCCAAGCCCCGAAAGACCGCCTCCGACGATCGCGATCTTTTTTCCTTTCGACGGCAGGTTATACGCATTCGGTGCCTTCCGCTTCGCGTACTCGACCGTCGCCCGCTCTAAAAGCCCGATCGCGATTCCCCCGTCCAGCTTCGCACGCAGACATGCCTTCTCGCACGGATGGCTGCACAGCTTCGACACAATATCCGGAAATCCCACCGTATTCTG
>OGYS01001805.1_pt1 | contig 11726 bp, 9 predicted proteins | sample 1576611 | NCBI WGS metagenome assembly OGYS01 (sample SAMEA3541571, study PRJEB24748) | human gut metagenome | biome: human gut; feature: human-associated habitat; material: faeces | place: China | collected 2012
AAAAAGTAGCAGGTTGTCTTTCATCCATTCGGTCAGTGTACGCTCGTCAAATTCACCAAATGTAGTTTTTCCGTTTTGGGGAGAGTTTATGTCTCTTGGAATCAGTTTGAATCCCAATAAACATCCTAATGATTTGCGAATTGTGGAATTTCCGGCAGTGCCAGTGAAATGTTGTTTGTAGTCACGAATACGCAGACTTTTACTGCTTTTGCCTACATACACGACATTGTATTTCTCTTTTTTGTAATCAAAAGAGGTTAGTATAGGAGTGGTGGAAATTTGTACTTTTATGGGCAATGAGGACGTACTACGTAATACTATGATATAGTTACCGGGCTTGTCAGGTAAGACTGAAGCTCTCATTTTTTGAGGGTCAAATAAAGAAAATTCATCTTGTGAAATCATGTTGTTGGTTTCATATATAGCCGCCTGAGACCCCACTAAGCAGAGTTATACAAAAAGAAGCGTGGGTCTGCATGCCACGTCTTAGATGAAGGTCGTAGGAAAATACCTTGAGTACAGATATGGATATAGCAGCCCACGCTATAGCGTGAGAACCACTATGCTATCCTTGTACTCTTTGAAAATTTCCTACGTTTTCATCTACAAGATAAGCATAACGCTTCTAAAAATTCTAATATGTCTTGGAAAGAGCATACTCAATCCAATACAAAAATACAAAAAACAGCTAAATAAATGAAACCAAAGCCCCTATTTTTTATTACGTTTTACAATCTCAACCCTCTTTTCGGTTTGTTCTCTTCTTTTGGGGTGTGGCTTACACCCAGCTTTTCTTTGAGTTCCTGAAACTTCATTTTGAACCATTCGAGTATGGGCATGCCGTCAATGCACAGCCGGAATTTCCCTTTCTCCTGCGGGTTCCTCTCCACGGTTGCCGTCGAGTGCTCCGTCCTGAACTTCTCCTTGTGTTCCTTCGAATAGAGCCTTCCCTTGAACTCCACGGGTTGCAGGCTGACAACCCGCCTTGTCAGTTCCTCGGTAAACCCCACTTCCCGGCATTGTTCGGCTATGGGCAACAGTTCCTTCACGATAGGGAAATAGGTGTCTATCTGTTCCAGTCTGTTGTCGTATTCCCTGATTTTTTGCTGGTAGCTCCGGTCTATCTTGTTTATCTCGCTGTTGTGGCGGTTCTCCATTTTTGTCTGCTCCCTCTGTTCGGCTTGTACCTGCTTTTGCAGAGCCACAATGTCCTGCCTCAAATTTTCGTTCTCCGCTTCCAGCCTCTTGACCTTGCTGCCGCCCAAAAGAGAACTCACCCCGTCCGCTATGGCTGTGGTTGCGTTCACCGCCGCACCCTTCATCTTCTGCACGTTGATTTCCCCCTTGACCTTTTTCAGCTTCTTCTGCGCTTCCTCTTCCAGCCCCAGCAGGTTTTCGATGTTCTCCTGCAGGCTGTCCTGCCGTTCCACCAGTTCCTTGTAATATTGCGAGGTCGGTATGTGCTTTGCCAGCGAACCGTCCACGCCTCTCTGCAAGCCGTACTTGCTCATGGCTTGTGCGTAGGTGTCCTGATAGTGTTTCAGCTTGTGCCTTGCCATGACGTCATCGGCGCACAGCCGCACATCCTGCGTGTTCTTCTTTCTGTACTTCTTCTTCCCGTTCTGTTCGTCTTGTCTGGCTTTCCTGCGCTCCCCGGTCACTATCGGTACAATGGTGGCGTGTATGTGCGGCGTCTTCTCGTCCATGTGCAGGACTGCCGACACGAGGTTCCGCTCGCCGTATGTTTCCCGGAGCCATTTCAGGTTGTCGCTGCACCAGCCGTCAAGCCTCCCGTCCTCTTCCATACGCTTCATGTCCTCGTTGCTTCCGGTGAGCAGCACCCGGATTGCCCTTACCTGGTTGGTACCTATCTTGCGTTTGATGCCTGCCGTCTCTATCCGGTGCGCTATCGCCTGCGTACGGTTCCTTACCCCTTCGGGGAACTGTACCAGTTCCCGGTTCAGGTGCGTTCGCGTTCTGTCCGCATTCTTCGGGTGTACGGTGCGCTCTATGTGCGTGGACATTGCGCCGTCCGCACCTTTTGCCTTTTCCAAATGCAAAACTGCATATCCCATAACTGTAATACATTTTTCGGTTAATACTTCCCCTGCCTTGCTTCCATGCCGCATGGCTCACGGGGTTTCAAAAGGGGCGGCGTCCCTTTTGCTCATTGGGGCTTTTTTAGCGATGCGTGCATTGCGTGAAGAAAAAGCCCTAATGAGCTATGGCTTTTTTAAAGCCTTCCGTTGGCATGTGCGGTTACATCCCGATGCCTTTGCCTTTCCTCTCCGGTTGCCTTGCCTGCCGTTGCCTTTTCTCCGGTTCCGGCTTCTCCTGCCACCGTTCCGCTTGTCCTGACCGTTTACCACAAAGGAAGTCGTTCAGGTCGTTGTAGCCTCCGTATATGTGCGATGCGTCCCGTATGCGCATCCCGTATTCCTCCCGCAGTTCCTGAACGGCTTCCATTCCCGCCTTGTCGTTGTCAAGGAAACAATGGATGTGTTCGTAATCGCCCAGTGGGTGGATTGCTTTGGAGAGGCTGGCAGTCGAGTTCAGCACAATGTAGTCCTGCCCGTCAAGTTCGGGGCGTCCGGGACACCTTTCCAGCCGCAGGGTGAGGAAGGAGAGGTAGTCCATGAAGCCCTCGAAGAGGTAGCAGGTCTCCTTCGTCTGTTCCTGCCGTATGTGGGTGATGTCCTTCGGTGCTATGCAGCCCTTGAAGAACTTGTTGCGTATCTCGTAGCCTCCCGAACGGTTGGGAAAACCGACGGCAAAGTAAGGCTTGCCGTCAGTTTGATAGCGCACCTCGCAACATTCTCTTTTTGCCAGTTCCGTATTTATCCCCCTCTGCCGCAGATAGGAGAATAGGGCGGGGGAAGAAAGCGGCACCGCCTCCAACTGTCGGAAGCTCGGTTTGGAGAAAGGTTGCCCGCCAAAAGAGAAGGAGACCGGGCGCACGTTTGGTGCCTGCTCCGCTATCTTTTCCAAGAGGTAGGGCAGGCTGTCGGATGCGTAGAGCTCCTGCGCCAGTGCGATGATGTTGCCGCCCTTGCTCGCGCCAAAATCGTACCATAGGTTGCGCTCGGTGTTCACCTTGAAGGACGGTTCGCACTCGTCCCTGAAAGGTGACTTGTACCATAGGCTATTGCCCTGCCGTCTTACCGGGCTGTAGCCAAGACTGTGCAGATATTCCTCTATGCGTATCCGCTTCGCTTCATTCGTATTCATGTGGGTTTCTGTTTAAGTGGATATTGTTTTTTGTTTTCGCCCGTACCTTCTGCATGCTGCGGGCTGCATCCGCTTTACTTTATTTCGCTATATATATGCACCCTGACTAAAGTAAAGCGGTTCCGGGCTGTCATGCCCGTGCTGTTTTTCTTGTCAGGCGGTGTGAACATCTTTTTTTGTTTTCGCCCGTACCTCTCTATATGTTACGGGCTATATCCACTTTACTTTATTTCCGTATATATATGGTACGTGACTAAAGTAAAGTGGTTCCCATGCCATACCGCTAATAGTGGAAATCGGGCTTGAAGGTGTATTTCCTGCCGTTCTCCTGCACTATCATCCGTTTGTTCTTCAATAGGGTAATGAGGTCTGTCACCCTGTTTCCGCCAAGTATGACGCCCACAGAGGCGTAGGCATCCCTCAATACTCCCGCAAGTTCCTTGTAGCCGTATTCGTCTTTCAGGGTGAATGCGGCTTCCAGTGCGATGCGGTGCTGCTGCTCGCTGATGTCCTTGTTGGGGTCGAATTTTCCCCTCCTCCCTTTGCCCGGCTCCTTCTCCTTGAACCGGTAGCCGTCCAGTAGTTCGGGCAGTGCCTCCCCATTGATACGGAATGCGAACGGCTCGAAGTCCACCGCCCTGATGTGTGCGGCTTTGACCTTGCTTATGTCGGGGTTATTCTCGTCCTTCTCCACTTGCAGCACCGTTTCCGCCTTGTTGCTTAGCTCGGTTCCTATGTGACCCCTTGCATTCTCGTCCCCCTTGTTCTGGTGCAGGACAGTATGGATGTGGATGTCCCTTTCCCCCGTCCATGTCATCAGATAGGAGATTACCGTTGTGGACTCACCGGGGTTGTTGATGTCATGCACCATGTCCCGTATTCCGTCAATGACTACCAGCCCGATATTCTCGGTGCGGTAGATTGCCTCCCTCACGATTGCTATGCGCTCTTCGGGCGTGTACTTCCTTAGGACGAGGAATTCAAGGTCTTCATGGTTTCTGTCTGCGGGCAGTCCCGCCATGCGCAATATCCGTTTTGCCACCTTTGCGCAGTGGTAGGTGCTTTGCTCGGTGTCCACATAGAGTATTTTCCGCTTGTTTTCGGGCAGTTCAGCCGTGTAGCTTAGTACCGTCCCGTTTTTCAGCGCAGCCGCCACGATTGCGGAGACGTTGAACGTCTTCTTGCTCTTGGCTTTTCCGATTGACGCGCTGAAATTCCCCAGCGTACCGATGACGGAGCCTCGCACTTTCAGAATTTCGGGTGCCTTCTCGTAGTCTTCCAAAAGGTCGAGCCGTGAGGCTTGCCATAGGATTACCGCCTCTTCGGGCGTGATGTTTCTTTCCTTGTTGTCCATATCGCACCTCCCTATCTGCGTCCCCCGCTTTTGTGTCCTGCCAGTTCAAGCGCCATGTCCGCATCGACGATGATTTTTCGTCCTATCTGCGTAATGGCTCTGTCTATCCTCCCGCTTTTCTTGATGCGGTTTGCTGTGGGTATGCTGCACCCGAACAGCCGGGCTATGCCGCCTATCCCGTACACGTATTTCTTGTCCTTGTCGGCTGCTGGCTGGGCTGGCTTCGTTTCGCTTCCTTGCAAGGCATGGCGGTTCAGGAATATGAACTCTTCGCCCGTCATCTGCCATACGGGCTTTGATAAAAGGTCTCTAATTTCCATATCAGAATGAATTAACGTTTGTACTGCAAGCCCTGCGCATGGGCTTTTTACCTCGTTCGAACAGTGCAAAGTTAGTTCCGGGTACGGGTGGTAAGGATGTGGATAGCGTGATTGTGGTTTCACGCTATCTCACTAAATATCAGAAGATAATAAAGGGTGGCGGAAATTATTTTGAGTGGTAAAAGTGGTCGTGTCGTGGAGTGTCGGGACATATCACCGACTATCGGAATATTGACCGCATTTCCTTTGCAAATACCTGATTGCTGTCACTGGGGAAATCGGAAACGGGCTCTTTGTATTTTGACTTGTAGTATGCATCGTCTATTCCCAGCAGGTTCATGATGTCCCCTTTCCATTTTTCTCTGTCCGGCTTGGGCAGCGTTTCACCCATAAGGAAAATGAGATAGCATACACGGGCTTTCTCCCTCGGTCTTATTTTCAGTCTGCCTTCGCATGGTTGCAGGTTCATGCTGGCGTAGAAGTCCAGTTCTGAAACGGCTTCGAACTGCTCACCGTTGCATCTTTCGTAAACGGCTGACAAAAGTTTCATGGGGAAGTAGGCGGGTTGGCTTGTCGGTGTGGTGGCGGCTTCCTTTTCCTCTCCCTCCTTTTTCTTTTGGTCGGTCAGGTATTTTTCAAGGATTGCCAATAGTGAGCCGCCCAGTCTGCAAATGTCCCCGCAACGGTTTTTCAGGCATTGCAGGGCTTCCCGCCTTGCCTGCTCCTTCTGTTTGTACAGTTCATCCAGTTTGGCTTTTTCCTTGTCGTATTCCCGCTTGCACCGTTCGTACCTTCTTTCCAGCAGTTCCTCTTCCTGACGGTCATGCTCCCTGAAGCCTACCGCTTCCAAAGAGCCGTTGGCTTCCATGAGTTCCCGGTAATATCCGTTTGTGACTTTCATCTGTCTGTCGATGTCCCAGTCAAAACGGCTTTCATGCCGTCGGCAGACGTATTCGGTATCGAGACGGTCGAAAAACTCCCTGCAGGCGTTGTAAGTCGAGATGTTGCTTTCAATCTCACGTTTCAGGCTGTTCAGCAATATGGAGAAGTGTGCGGCGTCCATTTCAAGCATGAGGCTGATGAGTGCGGTTTCAAATGTCTGCGTGTCCCCGTACTCTCCGTAAAAGCCGGAAATGAATTGCTGCTTCTCAAAAGAGAAACTGCCGCCGGACATTATTTCGGTATATATCTTGTTGAGTTTCCCGTAGTGGGGTATCATTGATGTTATTCTTTCGTCCATAGTTATATCAGATTAAATTTAGTCATAGCGTTGATTTTGATTTCATCCGCTATATCAATATAGGGCTTCATCGCTTTGTAATCGCTGTGTCCCGTCCATTTCATTACTACTTGTACTGGAATGCCAAGTGCCAAAGCATTACAGATAAATGTTCGTCTTCCGGTGTGAGTACTTAATAATGCGTATTTAGGTGTAACTTCGTCTATTCGTTCATTTCCTCTATAATATGTTTCTCGTATTGGTTCATCTATTTCTGCCAGTTGTCCCAGTTCTTTTAAAAATTCGTTCATCCTTTGATTGCTTACAACTGGCAATGCCCTGTCATTAGGGAACGGCACACCTTTGTACTTTTCGAGTATTGCCTTGCTGTGGTCATTTAATTCAATAATAAGACTGTCTGCCGTCTTTATGGTAATAACTTCGATATGACCGTTTTTAACATCACTACGTTTCAAATTATACACATCGGAGTGACGTAATCCGGTGAAACAGCAAAATAGCAATACATCCCTTACTCTTTCAAGGTATTTCTTTGTTGGTGGTATTGGGCAGGTTCTTAGTTTATTTATTTCATTTTGGGTGAGAAATATCACTTTTTTGGGTGCACTCTTCATTTTAGGCGTGAATTTATCATAAGCCATGTTTTGGTGATACCCTTTTCGATTACTCCAACGTAAGAACCATTTTACGAATTTGATTTGTTTGGCAATGGAAGTGTTGCGCATGTTTTTTTCTGTACGCAAGAATTCTATATAGTCATTGAAATGTTTTTCCGTCCAACTGTCAAACGTAGTATTAGGGTCAAATGTATAAATGTGTTTTTTGACTGTTGCAAACTTTTTGAGGGTTGAGGAAGACCAGTCATTTTGTTTGCTACATTCTGCTACAAATTCATTGAAAACTTTCATGAAGTCTAATTCAACCTTTTGCTTTTCCTCATGGTTTTCTTTCTTTTCCCCTTTTGTCTTTAGGTTGAACGCTTCCTTAATTTGTGCAGGGGTGGGTATTACATCTTGCACCTCGAATTCTTTGAACACATTCTGTATTTCGGTGTATTGCCGTAATAGTTCGGCGTTGATTTCGGATGCACTTTGCTTTAGCTTGTTGGTACAACCGTTTCTAACCCGTTGCTTGTCTGTGTCCCATTTTTCTACATCGATTCTATATCCCGTAGTAAATTCGATACGCTGACTGGCAAAGATAACACGCATACGGATTGGCACATTCTTTGTGACTGGAATACCGTCTTTTTTGCGGCTTTCCGGTGCGAAAATGATATTTCTTTTAATATTCATAATTGGGTGTGTTTGAAAATGACACCCAAAAATACACCCGAAAAATGAGATATACAATGATATTAAGAGATATTTAGATTAATGAAAGAAAGAGATAAATAACTGATTACATGATATTTGATATCCTGTGAAATTTTATAAAAAGGTTCGAGAGACACCCTCTATATCCGAAGCCTACGCACCGATCCGTAAACTACGCGAAAGAGCAGGAGCCGAAATAATTCTTCCAGCCAATAACGAAGAACTGGAAACCGCCATATTCAACGAATGGATGCTGGAATTGTCTTTCGAGAACTGGCATGAATGGTTTGCCATGATCCGTTTTGCAGGATACACAGAGAAACCCGATTTCACCCGTCTGCTTGCTTTGAACAAGACGTTAAGAGAAGCTTTGGAAAAAGAATATGAAAAATCGGAAGCACAAGGAGACAATTATTACCAACGCATCATAGACCGCCGTATCGATGCCATTCCGTCGTCAGAAATCAGTTCTAATCTGGAATGTAAACAAAACCCTGGTTATTAACATATTAAATTCAAAGACATGAAAAAATATATCTTACTCATTTTCGCATGTATCTATGCGATTCACTTAAATGCCCAGAATGCAGGAATCAATTTCCTGCACGGCACTACTTGGGCAGAAGCCGTAGCCAAGGCCAAAGCAGAAAATAAACTGATATTCATTGATTTCTATACCCAATGGTGCGGACCTTGCCTGAATATGGCACAAACCGTATTCTCATTGCCTACAGTGGGTTACTACTATAACCAAACTTTCATCAACCTCAAAATTGATGCTGAAGAAGGTGAAGGAATTACATTAGCCAAGAAATACGGTGTACGCAGTTATCCCACCTATGCATTCATAGATCCTGCCACCGAAGAAATCGTTCATCGCAGCAGCAGCCGTCAGACTCCCGAACAGTTTATTCAGACAGGAAAAGATGCAAACATTCCTACCAAACGCTCTTTTTACCTGCAAGAGCAATATACCAAGGGGAACAGAGAACGTGCATTCCTGATTGATTACATCAATTATCACTATTCAGTCTATGCACGCAATAACGTACAAGCCGCTTTTGATGAATTAATAAAAGGAGGTGCCAAACTGACTGATCCGAATGTATGGGAAGTATATGTAAACACCATCAATGGCATGAACCCGTACCTGAAGCAAGTATCAGACAATTATGCGGATTTCTGCCAGCGTTTCGGCAAAAAAGCTGTTGACGCTAAATTGGCAAAAGAAACTTCATACGGCGAATTGGCGGAAATTGAAGCCTTATGCAACTATGAAGGAAAAGATTTCAATCTGAAAATGATCCGTATCAATAATGATATCCGGGAACAAAAGTATGAAGCGGCAGCTACCCAGATTGATGCGATGATTGCAGACACCACAGTCAATCAGCAAGAGTTAATCAGTAGACTGAAATTTATCGCCCGTTTGGGATACAAAGCAGAGGAACTTCCCGAATTCTGGTTCAACAAATGTGTAGGCTATCTGCAATACATTGCTTATAACCAAACAGACAGAGATGATGCTTTCATCCATCAGGAATATGCAGCCGCCTTGGAAATGGTGCTTCGCAAACTGAACGGCAAAGCCCCCATCCCTGCCTGCCTCAGCACAGAACCCGCATACGGAAAGAAAGTCTATAACATGCGTCCCGATGCATTGAAAATGAAACCTAAAAGAAAAAAATAAGATGAGAACTCTAAAATCCATCATGGTACTTGGCCTTGCGCTGAGTACCTTTACCGCTACAGAAGCTGCAAAGCTCACTTTTAAGGTCACCAATCCCAATGAGAAGGTCAAAGTGAGATTGACTTTCAGCCAAAGTGGCGAACAAAAAGAAGTGGCGATTGATGCCGCTGGAAACGGCAACATAGAAATCACAGGATTCACTCCGCAATATGTAACCATGCAATACACACGCGGACGCCGTACTCTTTATCTGGATCCCAATCAAGACCTTACCTTGTCATTCGACAGTGACAACATGTGGAGAAACACAACCTTTGAAGGAGCAGGTGCCGCTATCAACACCTATCTGGGAAGCAAAGAGCTCCAATCACTCGGTATGCCCGATATGAAAATGCAAGAGGCCGCCCTCATACACAAAGGGGACAGCCTGTACGCAGCCAATTGCCAAGTATTGGAAGCCGCAAAACTTCCAGCCGATTTCACTACACAGGAAAAAATACGTTTGCAATTCTATACGTATTATTATTTCTCCAAATACGCTTTGTATCATCCTCATTTTGGAAAGGATGACAACTATATTCCTTCCAAAGCATATTATGAAAAACTGGAAGCTATTACTCCGATCAATGCCAGTTTATTAGCTCTAAAAGAATATAAGGCTTTTCTTCCCGATGCTATCAGTGCCTTTAGTAATAAAGGAAAAACAGTTGCATCAAGTTCTACAGAACAAAGTGTAAACTACGTAGATGCAACCATACAGGATGAAAAGGTTGCAGAATTTCTGATTGACCAATTTGTTTATAACTTTGTAGACAATAACGGGCTGGATGAAGCAGACGGGCTGATTGTCCTATTCCGCAAACATGTGAAGGATGCAAAGTCCATAGAAAAATTCAACGCACTTTGTACCAAGTGGGAAAAATTAAGATCAGGCAATCCCTCAGCAGCTAGCTTCTCCTATCCGGATATCAATGGAAAAACAGTATCTTTGGCAGATTTGAAAGGGAAATATATCTATATTGACGTGTGGGCTACCTGGTGTGGCCCTTGCCGTGGAGAACTTCCTGCGTTAAAGGAATTGGAAGAGAAATATGCAGGAAAGGATATTCATTTTGTCAGCCTGTCATGCGACAAGAACAAAAAGGCATGGGAGAACATGGTAACAAAGGATCAACTAAAAGGGATCCAGTTACACATGGGAACAGACAGGACCTTTATGGATGCTTACCTCATCAACGGCATTCCCCGTTTTATCCTGCTGGATCGGGATGGCAAAATCATCTCTGCCAATATGACCCGTCCGTCAGATCCCAAGACAGCAGAGAAGTTCAATGAACTGTTAGGACTATAAAACTCTCTCTTATATTAAACATTAATCTAACGATAGGCTTTCTTCGTGAGGAGAGGGCCTATTCTATTTGTTTTAGCCAGGAGAACGATACAGAAAGAGAATAAAAGACACGAACTATACAGATCTTACAGTATTGTCTAAAACACCTGTAATTTCCGTATAATTCGTGCCCGAACAATTTAAATACGATGATTTTTATTGTAGGAATGAAATCAGCACACCGGCAGCCACGGCAGAACCGATAACTCCTGAAATGTTACTTGCCATACAATATTGAAGCACATGATTTTTGGGGTCATACTTCAAAGCAATTTCATTAGCCACACGGCTGGCCATGGGCACAGCACTCAAACCTGTAGCCCCAATCAGTGGATTGATCTTCTTCTTAGTGAAAAGATTCACCAACTTCACAAACAAGATACCACCGGAAATAGACAAGGCAAACGCCAAGAAACCACCTATCACAATACCGATAGTAGTCCAATTCAAAAATGCCTCCGTAGTCATTGTCGCACCGACTGACAACCCCAAGAAGATAGTTGCCGCATTCATGATACTATTTGAAGCTGCATCAAACAAACGTGAAGTATCACTACCTATTTCCTTAATCAAGTTACCAAACATCAACATACCAATCAAAGGCACTGCACTTGGCACAAACACAAGGAAATAACAATATGGCTGGCGCTTTCGAGCGTTTCTCCTTACCGGGTACATCTAGCTACGGTTTTGGTGTCAACGTAAATTTCTAATTTATAAAGAAGACAGATATATATGAATACAATAATAAAATCATTTAAAGGGTTGGCTGTTATGTCGGCCGTATCCTTGGCATTGGCTGGATGTTCCGAGGATGTAATGGATCGGATTAACCAAGATACGAGCCATACAAATAGCGTGGATGGCAAATTTATCTTGGCCGACTTGATTACTTCTACTGCATTTTCCAACGTTAGCGGAGACTTCAATACCTATTCATCTTCCTACGTGGAATATGAAGTGGGTATCGAAAACCAGTTATATAACGCGGAAATTCGTTTGAATGAGCCTTCTGCCTCTTCTACGTTTGAGAATACGTGGGGAAATGTTTATACAAGCTTGAAGAACGCTCGTATTATTATCGGTCAATGTCAAGAAGGTAAGCGTGATGAGGGAAATTTAGTGACGAGAGGTGCCCTCATCCGCGCCCTGCGTCTTGCCCCTAACGGCGTGATTCGCCGCAACGTC